>Ga0208410_1000359_pt1 | contig 27499 bp, 24 predicted proteins | sample ETN02SmetaG_3_FD_185787 | JGI IMG/M metagenome (GOLD analysis project Ga0208410, IMG submission 185787) | Marine microbial and viral communities from oxygen minimum zone, Eastern Pacific Ocean - ETNP2014F10-02SV257 (SPAdes) (version 2) | ecosystem: Environmental > Aquatic > Marine > Oceanic ... | reverse complement strand
TTTGTCAATGCTTTCAACTTTTATCTGATTTGGTAAACAGTATTTTTTCCGGATTGAAGCTTTCATTTTTAATTCCATTAATTATATATAAATCTAAAAACTATTCCAGAATGTGTGTCAGCCTTTTTCTATCGCCCTACCCCCACCTTGCTGGTCCCCCATACCCACCTTTTTTAGTTGAATATTGACCAGTGTATTACCAGTGCGTTTAGTGCTTTTTAAGGTGTTTTGAAGGAAATCAGACTAAACTAGTTTAGAAAGACAAAAGCCCTACTTCTACTCGAGAAATAAGGCTTTAAAGTGTCGGGGTGGAGAGATTCGAACTCCCGACCTCCTGCTCCCAAAGCAGGCGCGATAACCGGACTACGCTACACCCCGAATTTTTTTGGGTGAGTGATGGGACTTGAACCCACAGCCTCCTGTGCCACAAACAGGTGCTCTAACCAGTTGAGCTACACCCACCATACAGCTCATGATTGGATTTCCAAATATAGAGCGAGAGAATTTAAACGAATTAATCGTTCTCCAAAAGGAATTCAATCGATATATTTATATTCATATTTGTAACTTACAATGTGAGACTTTTGTACAGATACTTTTTAAAAGAGCTTATTTTACCATTTATTTTTTCTCTTTTAATGATAACCTTCATTTTATTTGTAAACTTTTTACTTAGAGCCATTGATAGATTTCTGGGAAAAGGTTTAGATCTATTGACCATCTTAGAATATTTATTCTTAAACCTTGCTTGGATCCTTGCCCTATCTGTTCCAATGGCCGTTCTACTTGCAACGTTAATGACTTTTGGAAGACTATCCGAAGATAATGAAATCAATGCAATGAGAGCTTCAGGTATAGGATTTTTAACCATAATGCGAGCACCAATTTTATTCGGTATCATTATTACAACAATTCTAATCTATTTCAATAATTTTATTCTGCCTGAAATGAATTTCAAAGCAAGGCTGTTATCTGGGGATATCTACAGAAAAAGACCAGATATGAGCATTGAGCCAGGCATCTTTCTAGATAATTTACCAGACTATAGTATGATTGTGGGAGGAAAGTCAAATGATGGAACTATGAAAGAAGTTAGAATTTTTTCTAAAGGAAATAAGAATGCTCAAACTAGTATACACGCTAACTCTGGTAAACTAAATACACTTGAAGATGCATTTCTTTTAACATTATATGATGGAGAAATTCATGAATTAGGTCAGAAAGATTATACAAATTATAGAAGAATAATATTTGATAAGCATGTTATCAACATTCCCGCAAAAGACCTTTTACTAAACCGTCGGGATTCTACTAACAGATCAGATAGAGAAATGACGGTGCCAATGATCCAAAAAAAAATAAACAGCTATGAAAAACGGCTAGACATAGTGTACAAGAGGCTATCAGGTAATTTTTTCAGAACGATTGGAGATAGTACGTTGCCTCTAACCTTACTTGAAGGAAAAGAAATTATTGATAAAGCTATGCAAAGAGTAAAGGATCAAGATTCACTATCAGTAGCACAAAGAATAAAGAAAGAAAAAAGAATAAAAAATTTAGAGCGTCAGTTAAATAATGAATTCAATTTGATAAAAAGTTATAAAAAAAGTCAGAATAAATATGGTGTAGAAATACATAAAAAATTTTCAATCCCTGTTGCTTGTATTTTGTTTGTTCTTCTTGGTGCCCCTTTAGGGGTGATGAGTAAAAAAGGTGGTTTTGCAATAAGTACTGGTTTGAGTTTTGGATTTTTCCTAATCTACTATGTTTTATTAATTAGTGGAGAAGAAATGGCAGATAGAAGCTTTCTATCTCCAGCAATAGGGATGTGGTCTCCAAACCTAATCATTCTTCTAATTTCAATATATCTGTTAATTAATACTGTAAGAGAAAATGCCCCCATTGGAATAAAACTCCCCTCTTTTTTTAAAAAAACTAAAAAATAACTTATGATTCCTGCAGAAATAATTGAAAAAAAAAGAGATGGTTATGAACTTACTACACAAGAAATAAATTGGTTCATTGAAGGTGTAATTAAAAATAAAATTGATGATAGCCAATTATCATCACTATTAATGTCAATTTATTTTAGAGGAATGTCTGATTCTGAAACTAATTCTTTGGTTCAATCCATGGTAGATTCTGGAAAACAATTTGATTTTAACTATCTAGATAAATTCGTTGCAGATAAGCATAGTACAGGGGGAATTGGAGATAAAATATCTTTCATCCTAGCACCTTTATTATCCTCTTTCAATATTATCGTCCCTATGATTGCAGGAAGAGGTTTAGCATACACTGGCGGGACAATAGATAAACTAGAATCTATACCAAACTTCCAAACCCATATAAACTTTAAAGATTTTAATTCACAGATTGAAAAAGTAGGATGTGGGATCATTAGTCAATCTTCTGAAATATGTCCAGCTGATAAAAAGTTATATTCAATAAGGGATTTAACAGGGACAATCCCATCAACGCCCCTGATCTGTAGTTCAATCATGAGTAAGAAAGTTGCTGAAGGATTGAATGGTCTTGTGATGGATATTAAAGTAGGCAATGGTGCTTTTATGAAAACACTAAAAGAGGCGAAAGCTTTGGCCAATGAATTAAAAAAAATAGGACAAGCTTTTGGTATAAAAACAGATGTAATCTATTCAAACATGGCACAACCATTGGGTAATTATGCTGGTTTAAAATGTGAAGTTATAGAGGCTATTGAGTGTTTAAAAGGAAATGGCCCTGACGATCTAGTTGAACTAAGTTTAGAACTTGGTTCAAAGATTATGCTCCAAAGCGGATTATTTAAAAATCCAGATGAATCAAAAGCTAAAATGATAGAACACTTAAATAATGGAGAAGCATTAGATAAATTTGAAAAAATGATCTTAGCACAAAATGGAGATCTTAAATCCTTGCATTCAGATAATTATACCCCTGAGAATGAAATTATCATAGAATCACAAAAAAATGGATATATTAGTTCAATGGATACAGAAAAAATAGGTTGGGCTCTTGTAGAAATGGGTTGTGGTAGAAAAGTCGCTAAAGACGTACTTGATAATTCAGCAGGTATAAAATTTAATCGTAAAGTTGGAGATAGAGTGAATGTAGGAGATCCAGTATATGAGTTGTTTAACAGTAATGAGAAGAAACTGAATGATGCAAAATCATTACTTCTAAAGACATTTACGATATCAAGTGAAAAAACACCAAAGCAAAAGCTAATTATTAATACGTAAAATTAATTTCTGTGAATCCTGCACTTTTGCGCAGGTTCTGAACCAGATTTATACACCTCTTTTTCAACGGGACATGCTTTCCTTGAGCCCATTTTTGATACTGAGCATATTTCGGAGACTACAATGCCGCTTGGCTTTTGAAAATTTACTCTAGGCATATCTAATATTTTGTGACTCTCTCTCATGAATCTTGCCCAAGTAGGCAAAGCAGCTTTAGAACCATCTTGTCCTGGACCTAAACTAACCTGATAATCATCTACACCAAACCATACACCCGCTGCTATCTGAGGAGTAAATCCAACAAACCAAGCATCACTCCATCCTTGCGTTGTACCAGTTTTACCAGCTGCAGGTCTTGTAAAATTATATTTCCACCTTGCACTTCCGCCAGTACCTCTATCCATTACAGTTTGCATTAAATTCGTCATTAAAAAGGCAATTTCTTCACTTAATACTTCATATTGTGCAGGAGCGTATTCTCTTATTGTATTTCCATATCGATCTTCAATTTTAGTTATAGCAAAGGGCTTCGAATAAACGCCCTTGTTTGCATAGGCAGCATATGCTGATACCATTTCTAGGGGTATGACCTCACTAGTTCCCAAGGCAATTGCATCCACCGCTCTTATATCTGTGGATATTCCCATTCTTTGGGCAGTGCGTTTAACTTGTTCAGCTGGAGCATAATCTTGTTGCACTATTCGCACAGAAATCAAATTTAATGATTTTCTTAGGCCTTCTCGTAAGGTAGTAAGCCCGCCAGTACTACCGCCATAATTCTGAGGTTTCCACTTAACCCACGATCCATCTGTATTTTGAACGTTTAAAACTACTGGTTGATTCAAAAGCTGTTGGGATACAGTGTAGCCATTTTCAAGAGCCGTTGTATAAACAAACGGTTTAAAAACTGATCCAGGTTGCCTCTTTGCTTGGACAGCTCTATTATATTGATCATGATAATCAGGACGCCCCCCAATCATGGCCATTATTCCACCAGTTTTTGGATTAATTGCAACAAAAGCAGTTTGAACAAGAAGCTTTGCTCTTAAATCTTTATATAGCTGCGCTTCACCCTGCATCATCATTTTTACAGAATCTTCATCGTAAATGGTAAGATGTCCTAACAATTCAAACTCTTCCTGATTGTTCATGATTCTATTATTCAATTTAGATTGCGATTTTTTAATCGCTTCAAGTACAACCTCTTCAGCCTGTGCCTGCAGTCTTGAATCAAGAGTCGTGTATATTTTCAACCCATCACGGTAAATATTAATATCCAAAGCTTCATCTTCTTTCTCTAGAAGCCTTCTTACGTATTCTGTGAAGTATGGCGCCTTACCTCTTATTGGAAGCTCATTCACAGCTTCTAATGTCGTAGCCCTATATTGTGCGTGCTCATTATGACTTATATATCCTTGATCTCTCATTAATCTTAAAACTGTATTTCTTCTTTTTCTTGCTCTATCCGGGTGTCGGATAGGAGAATAACTTGCAGGAGAAGGCAACAGACCAACTAATAATGCAGACTCATCAACACTTAATAATTTAGACTCTTTACCATAAAATCTTTTAGTGGCAGCTTCAACCCCATAGGTTCCGTGTCCAAAGTGAACAGTGTTTAAATACATCTCAAGAATTTCATCTTTAGTGTAAGTTCTCTCTATCTGAACAGCGGTGATAACCTCTTTAATCTTTCGAAGGATACTATCTTCAAACCCAATTGTTTTATATAGATTCCTCGCAAGCTGCTGGGTTAGTGTGCTGAAACCTTGACGATAACTAAGCGAAAGAATATTTATACTTATTGCTCTAGCCACACTCCTAAGTGAAAGGCCCCAATGCTCATAAAACCTTCTATCTTCTGAAGCAATTACCGCATCTTGCATGTGCTTTGGTATATTATTTAATTCGACAAATACTCTTTTCTGAACAAATAGCTCACTTAATACTTCTCCATCAGCAGAGTAAATTCTTGTAACTAAATCAGGGTCATAATTTTCTAGTTGTTCAAGTGAAGGTAGATCGCGAGATAAAAACAGGATAAATAAAAGAACAAGAACTGCACCTGAAAAAATTATTCCTAAGGAGACCCAAAAAACTTTGACTAATTCATTCGCGGGTTTTTTATTTGACATATATGAACTTAATACGTTTCTTTTAAAATTAACGTGATATAAGAAACATTAGTAAAAACAGTTAAAAAATATTTATTTTTTTGATGGCGTGATCATCTTACTGGGGTCTACCAGCCTATCAAAATCTTCACTTTTTAGATAGCCTAACTGATCAGCAGATTCCTTTAAAGAAATATTTTTTTTGTATGAATTTTTCGCAACCTCTGCAGCTTTATCATAGCCAATGTGCGGGTTAAGCGCTGTAACTAACATCAGAGAATTATAAAGATTTTGATTAATTCTATCAATATTTGGTTCAATACCATCTACTGTATTTTTCGCAAAAGAATTCGATGAATCAGCTAATAACTTTATTGATTCTAAAATATTGTGAGCAATGACAGGACGGTAAACATTTAACTCAAAATTTCCACTTGCCCCAGCCATGGTAATAGTGACATCATTTCCAAAGACCTGAGTACAAACCATTGTCAAAGCCTCACACTGTGTAGGGTTAACCTTACCTGGCATAATTGAAGAACCTGGTTCATTCGCAGGTAATATGATTTCTCCTATTCCTGATCTAGGTCCAGAACCCAACCAACGTATATCATTTGCAATTTTAAATAATGAACTAGCTATAACTTTTAAAGCACCAGATAATTCAATAATACAATCTTGACCGCCAAGTGCCTCAAATTTATTTTTTGCTGTTTGAAAATTGAGCTGAGTAATGTTTTTTATTTCAGCAGCCATTGCTACATCATAACCATCAGTTGTATTAATCCCCGTACCAACCGCGGTACCCCCAACGGCTAACTCATAGCAATTCTCAATAGCTTTTTCTAGCCTGTCCATACCGTGATCTAAGGCAGATACATACCCAGAAAATTCTTGTCCTAAACTTAAAGGAGTGGCGTCCTGCAAATGAGTCCGCCCTAACTTTATAATATCTTTAAACTCTATTGATTTTTTCTTTAATGAATCTCTCAAACTCTCTAAGGCAGGCTTAAGATTATGCATAACACTTTCAACCGCAGCTATGTTGATTGCAGTTGGAAACGTGTCGTTTGTTGATTGACTCATATTCACATGATCATTCGGATGAATAGGAGTCTTACTACCAAGTTCTCCGCCAACTATTTCAATTGCACGGTTGGATATTACCTCATTGAAGTTCATATTAGTTTGAGTACCGCTACCAGTTTGCCAAACTACAAGCGGGAAATGACTATCTAGTTTCCCATCAATAACTTCTTCTGCTGCTTGATGAATAGCAACTTTAATATCTTCTTCTAATTTCCCACTGTCATAATTAACAGTTGCGGCAGCTTTTTTTACAATTCCGTAGGCTCTAATAAATTCTCTAGTGAATTGATGCCCACCAATTTTAAAATTATCTAAAGATCTTTGAGTTTGGGCTCCATAATATTTATCAGATGGAACCTGTATTGGACCAAGACTATCGCTCTCAGTTCGGAAAGACATTAACCTATTTTACCGTCCAGGTATCACCAGCATTTAGTAAGTCTTGAACTTTACCAGCTCCTTTAGCTTTGATAGCTGAATCAACTTGGGCTACCATCTCAGAGTTATAAGTTGGTTTGTCAACTGAATAAAGGACACCTATCGGTTCAGGTAATACTGGATGAGTTGTCCAGTTTGCAATAATATGAGCCAAATCAAGATTTGTTTCATCATGAACAAGGAGATCATCTAGACTATGTTTTTCCATATCCACAACTACAGCTTTAAATCCATCAAGTTTTATACCTTTTGTACCTTTTGCAAAAACCATTGGCTCACCGTGTTTCACTTCAATTACATTTTCAAATTTATCTGCAGAAGTATATTCCTCAAACGCACCATCATTAAAGATATTACAATTTTGGTATATTTCTATAAGAGATCCACCATCATGATGGTATGACCTTTCAAGCATCTGAGCTAAATGAGCTTGCCAACGATCTATTGTACGAGCGACAAATGTTGCCTGAGCACCTAATGCAAGTGAAGGTGGATTTAAAGGTATATCCAGCGATCCAAATGGAGAAGCTTTTGTAACGTGACCTACTTTGGAAGTAGGAGAATATTGGCCTTTAGTTAATCCATATATTCTATTATTAAAAAGTAGAATGTTTAAATCCATGTTCCGTCTCAAAGCATGCATAAAATGATTACCACCAATTGATAAACCATCTCCATCTCCAGTAATGACCCATACAGATAAATCAGGATTTGCAATTTTAACACCTGAGGCAACTGCTGGAGCACGACCATGAATTGTATGAAAACCATATGCATTCATATAGTAAGGAAACCTACTAGAGCATCCTATACCTGAGACGAAAACGAAATCTTCTTTTTTTCTCCCAAAAGTTGGCATTGTCTTTTGAGTTTGAGCTAGAATACCATAATCCCCACACCCTGGACACCATCTAACAGCTTGATCCGATTCAAAATCTTTTTTTGTATAAGTTGGAGTATTTACATCTGACATAAAATTAACCTACCATTTCATTTACTTTTTCAACAATTCTAGAAGCACTAATCGGCTTACCATTTACTTGGTTAAGACCTTTTGCATCTACTAGATATTCGGATCTTATTATTTTAATTAATTGTCCCATATTAATCTCAGGGATTAAAACATTTTTAAATTTGATGATTATTTCACCCAAGTCTTTTGGCAAAGGACTAATCCACCTTACATGCACATGAGATACACTTTTTTCTTGATCATGTAAGGTCTCAACCGCAGACCTACAAGAACCATATGTTCCACCCCAGCTTAAGATCAATACATCGCCATTCTCTTCACCAAACACTTCCGTTTTTGCAATATCGTTCTGTATTCTATCAACTTTTTCTTGCCTTAGCTCAACCATGCGTTGATGATTATCTGGATCATAACTAACATGCCCAGTATTCTCTGCCTTTTCGAGACCACCAACTCTATGTTCTAAACCTGGGACACCTGGAATTGCCCACGGCCTTGATAATGTATCTTCATCTCTCTTGTAAGGCATAAATTCTTCACCTTCTTTTACACCATCGACAAATTGAACATCTATTGATTCCATACTATCAACATCTGGGATTTTCCAAGGTTCTGAACCGTTAGCTAAATATCCATCAGTTAGTAATACTACTGGAGTCATATATTTAAGTGCAATTCTTGAAGCTTCATAAGCAGCATAAAAACAATCTCCCGGCGTTGCTGCCGCAATTAGTGGAATAGGAGCTTCACCATTTCTGCCATATAAGGCTTGAACTAAATCAGATTGTTCTGTTTTTGTAGGAAGACCTGTACTTGGACCACCTCTTTGAACATTAATAATAACCATCGGTAATTCTGTCATTACCGCTAATCCCATTGCCTCTCCTTTAAGTGCTATACCCGGTCCTGAGGTAGCTGTAACAGCTAGATTTCCGGTAAATGAGGCTCCTAAAACAGAAGCTATACCTGCTATCTCGTCTTCAGCCTGGAACGTTTGAACACCAAAATGTTTCCATGCAGCTAAAGTGTGTAAAATATCACTGGCTGGAGTAATAGGATATCCGCCAAAAAACAACTTTAATCCTGATTTCTCAGAAGCAGCTAACAGTCCTAGGGACGTAGCATGATTGCCATTAATATTGCGATATTTTCCACTAGGAAGAACAGCTTTTTCAACCTTAAACCTTGTGGTAAAAAGCTCCGTTGTATCAGCATAATTATAACCAGCATGCATTGCTCTTTTATTAGCATCAATTATGACATCTTTCCCCGCGAATTTTTTCTCGAGCCATTTTTCTGTAGCTTCAAGAGGCCTATCATACATATAATAGAGAACGCCCAATGCAAAAAAGTTTTTGGTTCTAGCTACAAATTTTGGAGACATATCTAAACCTTCGCAAGCAGCGGTAACTAGCTTATTCATCTCAATTGGTATTACTGCAAAATAATCATCAAGTGTACCATCTTCAACAGGACTAGTCTCATAGTCAGCAAATTTCAAATTTTTCTTCGTAAACGAATCCGTATTAATGATAATCGTTCCGCCTGGAATCAATTCTTTTTGATGAGCTTTTAGTGCTGCCGGGTTCATAGCAACTAGCACATCAGGCTGATCTCCTGGAGTGTGTATATCTTTTGAACTAAAGTGAATTTGAAATGCACTTACACCTGCTAATGAGCCAGCGGGGGCTCTAATTTCAGCAGGGAAATCAGGTAGCGTACTTAGGTCATTACCTAAAGTAGCAGTAGTTTCTGTAAACCTACCTCCTGTTAATTGCATTCCGTCGCCAGAATCGCCAGCAAAGCGAATAACCGCATCATCAATCGTTTTAAATGTTTTTCCCATTGTTCCTGTCTCTACATTGAATATTGAATATATCTATTTTATATACTTAAATCTTCAGCATTAACCACTAAAAATTCAAAATATATATAGGTTTAATTTACCATTCGTTATTTTATGTCAAAACAGATTCTAAAGATTTCAAAAAAAATTTGAATTGATGTTTTATAGAACTTTAAATTGTTAATTTTACTTAATGAAAGGTCGAGAAAAAATCAGGCTAACTACGTTTAGCCATGGTGCTGGCTGAGCTTGTAAAATTGGTCCTGAAGATCTAGCCCAGGTTCTGGGTAATGTAAAGATGAGCACAAACAACTCTGTTATCACGGACTATACTAGTACGGATGATGCAGCTGTCGTACGCCTAAGCGATGGAAAGATCATTCTCCAAACTGTTGATTTTTTCACACCAATTGTTGACGACCCCTATACATTTGGACAAATATCTGCAGCAAATTCTCTATCTGATATTTATGCTATGGGTGGCCGACCTTTATTTGCTTTAAATATAGTTGGATTTCCCATCCAGAAGCTTCCAAATGAAATATTATCTGAAATTATGCAAGGCGGAGCAGACAAGGCAGCAGAAGCAGGAATACCAATAGTTGGTGGACATTCAATAGATGATAATGAACCGAAATATGGCTTAGTTGTGACGGGAGAGGCAATTGAAAAAAATATTTGGACCAATGCAGGTGCTAAAGAAGGCGACCAAATAATCCTCACGAAACCTATTGGTACAGGAATTATATCAACAGCAATTAAAAAAGAAAGAGCCTCCTCTAAAATTATATCTTCCGCTGTAGAGACTATGAAAACCTTAAACAAAAAAGCTTCCGAAGTTGCACAAAAATTTACTCCAAACGCGGTTACAGATATCACCGGATTCGGGCTAGTTGGACACCTAATTGAAATTTGCAAATCTAGTAAGGTATCTGCAAAAATTTATTTTAATCAGATTGATTTGTTGCCAGGGACATTGGATTTAATAGAAGAAGGAATAATGCCTGGTGGATCAAAACGCAATCTTGAACATGCTGAAAAGTTTACAAATTTTAGTTCTAGACTATCTTACAATGAAAAGTTAATTACATGCGATGCGCAAACTTCTGGAGGACTTCTGATAACATTACCACCAAAAGATGCTAAGGCATTTTTAAATGATTTTGGTAATAAAGCAAAAGTTGTTGGAGAAATTATTAGTGAAAAAGACAAGCCTGTTATAGTTAATCTATAAGCCTACTCTCTTCTCAGATATTATATCCGACAAAATTAGTCGTATATAATGTTTGGTTTTATTTACATTCTTGCTATATACTTCCAGTCCAAAAAATGTTAAAGATTACTAAAAAAGTAGAATACGCTCTCATTGCTGTGAGACACCTCCAAGAAAACAAGGAAAAACTCGTTCCAGTATCTGAGATTTCATCTTCTTATGGAATACCTAAAGAAATTTTAGCGAAAACGCTCCAAAAGCTAGCTAGTTCAAATATAATTGAATCCTACAAAGGACCAAATGGTGGATATAAAGCCTCAAAAAAAATAGAGAGTACGACATTAAATGATTTTTTTGAAATCTTAGAAGGCCCTACAGCAATTATGGATTGTTATTTTGAAGCCGGATGTGACCATCTAAATAGCTGCAATATTCGCACCCCCATTAACAAAATTAATGATTCTATAAGAAACCTTTTTGACAACCTAACACTAGCAGATATTTCACAATGAAATTAAAAGATAAAATTATTGATATTTTGAAGCAATGCTATGACCCTGAGATCCCAATTGACCTTTGGAACTTGGGTTTAATCTATAACATTGGCATCAAAGAACATGACAAGGAAAAATCAGACGTAGAGGTTCTAATGTCTCTCACTACACCGGGCTGTACAATGGGCCAACATATGGCTGAAGATATCAAAACTAAGGTGGCTCTTATGCCTGAGATCAGGGATGTGAGTGTTGAGGTCACATTTGACCCTCCATGGAAGCCTGAAATGATGACTCAAGAAGCCCGTGAAAAACTAGGATTTGATGAAGAAATAAATGAAACCCAACAAGAAACACTTGAAACAACATGGGAATAAACTAATGAAAAAAGAACAATCAACAATCGAACAAGCTCAAAATGAATTTAAAGATGCTCAAATCTTTGTATCCAAAAAAGCTGTGACCAGGTTGAAAGCTGTTATGTCCTCTGAGGGAAAGAGCGGCTATTACCTCAGAATGTCCGTTGATAGTGGTGGCTGTTCAGGCATGAACTATAAAATGGATTTTGATGAAAAGCAGAATGCCTATGATAAAGTTTTTGAACAGAATGGATTAAAAGTGATTTGTGATCTGAAAAGCTGGCTCTATTTAAAAAATATAACCATTGATTATTCAGATGACATGCTTAACGGAGGTTTTAAAATTGAAAACCCAAATGCTGAAAGAACTTGTGGCTGCGGTACTTCTTTTTCAGCCTAAATGACAGTGAAGACAAAATAGTTTATGAACAATAATAAAAATAGTGTAATAGATCAGCGCGTTAAAGAAGAATACAAATACGGGTTTATTACTGAAATAGAATCAGATACACTGGCTCCTGGAATTAGCGAAGAGACAATACATTTCATCTCAAAGAAGAAAAAAGAACCTTCTTGGTTACTAGAATGGCGTTTGAAAGCATACAGAAAATGGCTAAAGATGAAAGAACCTAACTGGCAAAATGTTAACTATGATAAGATTGACTATCAAGATATAAGCTATTATTCTGCTCCTAAGAAGAAAGAATTAAAAAGCTTAGATGAACTAGATCCAGAGCTACTCAAAACTTATAATAAATTAGGTATCCCACTAGATGAGCAAAAGATGATGAATGGAATTGCTGTTGATGCTGTGTTTGATAGTGTTTCAGTTGCGACTACTTTTCGAGAAGAATTAAAAAGTCATGGGGTAATTTTTTGTAGTTTTTCAGAAGCAGCAATTGACTACCCAGAGATTGTTAAAAAGTACTTAGGTAGCGTTATACCTTATACCGATAATTACTTTGCTTGTTTGAATTCTGCTGTTTTTACAGATGGCTCTTTTGTTTTCATTCCCAAAGGTGTTAAATGCCCAATGGAATTATCAACCTATTTTAGAATTAATGAAGCAAAAACAGGCCAATTTGAACGAACACTAATTATTGCTGAAGAAAATAGTTCTGTAAGCTATCTTGAGGGCTGTACTGCTCCCATGCGTGATGAAAACCAGCTGCATGCGGCTGTTGTAGAATTAGTAGCGCTTGATAATGCCACCATAAAATACTCTACTGTCCAAAATTGGTTTCCTGGAAACCCGGAAACAGGAGCTGGTGGAATTTACAATTTTGTTACAAAGCGAGGATTATGCGCTGGCCAAAACTCAAGAATATCTTGGACACAAGTAGAAACAGGCTCAGCTGTTACATGGAAATACCCTAGCTGCATTTTAAAGGGCGATGATTCTGTGGGAGAGTTTTACTCTGTTGCATTAACAAACAACCTCCAACAAGCAGATACGGGCACAAAAATGATTCACATTGGAAAAAACACAAAAAGCACAATTATATCTAAAGGAATCTCAGCAGGAAAAGGGCAACAAACATACCGAGGTGAAGTTAAAATTATGAAAAGCGCAGATAATGCGAGAAATTTCTCACAATGTGACTCTATTTTAATTGGAGATCGTTGCGGTGCCCATACTTTCCCATATATAGATGTAAGAAATCAATCCGCGACAATGGAGCACGAAGCTTCAACATCAAAGATTGGTGAAGATCAATTATTCTATTGTAATCAAAGAGGCATAGATACTGAAGATGCAGTATCAATGATTGTTAATGGTTTCTGTAAAGAGGTGTTTAATGAACTACCAATGGAATTTGCTATGGAAGCCACAAAATTAATGGAAGTAAGCTTAGAAGGAAGCGTTGGATAATTATAAGGTGAAATATGCTAGAAATAAATAATCTGCACGTAGAAGTAGAAAATAAAGAAATATTAAGCGGTATAGATCTAAAAGTAAAAGCTGGTGAAATGCATGCTATTATGGGATTAAACGGTTCAGGAAAAAGTACACTTTCTAATGCTATCACAGGAAGAGAGAATTATAACGTAACAAAAGGTGATATCATATTCAAAGATGAATCAATTCTTGAAATGGAACCAAATGAAAGAGCTCTTGCTGGTATTTTTATGTCCTTTCAATACCCTACCGTTATTCCAGGTGTGAATAATACCTATTTCTTAAGAGCGGCAGTGAATGCTAAAAAAAAATACAGGGGTGAAAAAGAGTATGATGCCGCAACTTTCTTAAAGTTTGTAAAATCAAAACTAAAAGAAGTTGAAATGGATGCCAAATATTTAAAGAGGGCTGTTAATGAAGGCTTTTCAGGCGGAGAAAAAAAGAGAAATGAGATGCTGCAACTCCTTTGCCTAGAGCCTGAACTTGCGATTATGGATGAAACAGACTCTGGTCTTGATATTGATGCATTAAAGATTATATCCAAAGGGATAAATAAATATAAAAACAGCTCAAGAAGCTTTTTAGTTATTACTCATTATCAACGACTATTAAAGTATATTGAACCTGATGTTGTACATGTTCTTATTGATGGTAAAATTGTTAAATCGGGTGGAAAAGAACTTGCCTTAGAGTTAGAAGAAAAAGGTTACAGCTGGCTTGAATCATGAACGTAAGCGACTACCAAAATGAGTTTAATAAGATCATTGCTCGAAAATATTTCCCTTCAAGGCTTAACAGTACCAGACAAAAAGCTTTCTCAAAATTTTTAGATATAGGGTTGCCTACAAAAAAATGGGAAGATTGGAGACATACTGATCTTTCTTTCTTAAATAAAAATAATTTTAGAATATCAGAAGCTAATGATGCACCTGAGAATATTGATTTTTCTAAATATAAAATTAAAAATACTCACACATTGGTAATCATAAATGGTCATTATGTAGAGCATCTATCAGATGCGCCAAAAGAATTAAAAGTTTTAACTAATTATGAATACCTTGAACAAAACGACTGGAAACAAAAGGATAAAAAAGATACTCCGTTTGATTTACTTAATACATCTTTGTGCGACAGTGGAATGTCATTTATTATTGAGCCTGATACAGATATTGATAAGCCAATCCACATACTTTTCATTTGTTCAGGAAGTGAAAATTTAATCATAAGCCCGCAGGTAAATATTGATATTAATAGATCTAGCTCGGCAACGGTGATTGAACAATATGCAAGCGAGACTTCATCCTTTTTTCAAAATAATTGTGTTTTTGCTTCTGTAAAAGAGAATGCATCATTGAATCATTTACGGATTTTTTCAAATGCAAATAAAACCATAAATATCTCGAGTTCATATATTGAGCAAAGCGAAAATTCAAATTATAAATATTTTCAATTTGTAGATAGCGGAGCACTACAAAGATCAGATATATATAATTCTTTAAAGGGTACCAACTCTACTTGTTTTCTATCTGGACTGACTCTTTTAGATGATGATCAACAGTCAGCGACATACATAACAACTGATCACATTATGCCAAATTGTACTAGTTCTCAAAATTTTAAATCCGTACTTAATAATAAATCTTCTGGAGTTTTTAATGGACGGACTATTGTCAGAGAAGACTCTCAAAAAACTAATTCAAAACAATCAAATAAGAATTTACTTCTATCAGATAAAGCTACAATGAATTCAAATCCTCAGTTAGAGATATACGCCGATGATGTTAAGTGTGCCCACGGTTCGACAACCGGAGCATTAGATAATGAAGCACTTTTTTATATGCAATCTCGCGGTTTAGACCGTGAGAGTGCCTCCTCTCTTCTTATCCGAGGATTTGTGATAGAGCTAATGGAAGAAATAGAAAATAAAGATTTAAGAAATTACCTTTTTAATAGATTTGACAAATGGCTGATCAAGAATAATAAATAATGAGTATTAAACACACGCTAACTGAAATAGAAGACCTATTTTCTATTTTTGATGATCCAAAAGATAAATTCTCACAATTAATGGATATTGCTAAAGAATCTAATGGGATACCAGAAAGTGATAGGAATGATAAATCTAAAGTGTCTGGCTGCACATCTCAGGCCTGGGTTGTTTGTGAAAAACAAGATGATAAGTATTTTTTTAAATGTGATTCTGATGCACTGATTGTAAAAGGATTATTATCCTTACTTTGTAAAATTTACAGTGGACATAAGTCAAAAGATATTCAAGCAGTTAGTCACGCAGATATACTAAATAAAGTTGGATTATCAGGGTTAATTAGTGTACAAAGGACCAACGGCTTTGCAAGTGCAGTTAGTAAAATACATGAAATGAGCATATGAATAATAATGATCAGAGAATAAGGCTTTTAAGAGATGTAGAGGCGAATATGGTTCCCTCTGGAGATAAAGTTACTCTTGCTGAAGGCAACTTAGTTCAAATAACACAATCTCTAGGTGGAAATCACACCGTAATAATAAATGGTAACATGGCTCAAATTAGTGCAGAGGATGCAGATGCATTAGGATTAAAAATTGAAGAAAAACAAACCTATAAACCTAATTCAGATTTTTCAGAGCAGTTAGTGTGGGATCAATTAAAAACTTGTTATGATCCTGAGATACCAGTCAATATAGTTGAGTTAGGGTTGATATATGATTTAAGTATTCAAGATACAAAAGATGGAGAAAAAAATGTTACGATTATGATGACATTAACAGCGCCAGGTTGTGGTATGGGGCCTGTTATTGCCGATGAGGTTGAAAGAAAAGTAGGTGCAATTAATAATGTTCAAAGTGTAAAAGTTGAACTTGTTTGGGAACCACAATGGAACCAGGCAATGATGTCAGAAGCTGCTCAATTAGAACTTGGAATGTTTTAAAAATTCAATGTCTCATTTAATTGATAAAACAGATTTCCCAATTTTTAATGATAAAAGCCTGGTCTACCTTGATAGCGCTTCTACTTCTCAAAAACCTAAAGTTGTTTTAGATACAATAAAAAAAGTCTATGAGCATTCTAATGCAAATGTGCACAGAGCACTTTATGATTTAGGATCAAAATCTACTGAGCTATACGAGTCATCGAGAGAAACAATATCTAAGTTCATTAACGCACCTTCTTCCAAAGAAGTAATTTTTACTAGTGGAACGACTGCGTCAATAAACTTACTTTCCTATTCTCTTGAGTCTAGATTGAAAAAAGATGATGAGATACTGATCAGCCATATGGAGCATCATGCCAATATCGTACCATGGCAACAACTATCAAAAAGAGTTGGTGTAAAATTAAAATATCTCCCTCTAACAAAATCAGGAGATATAGATTTAGAAAACAGTAAAAAATATTTTACAGATAGAACAAAGATTGTTTCCATTACACATATGTCAAATGTACTTGGGACTATTAATCCCATTAAAAAAATTGCAAAAATGGCAAAATCTATCGGTGCAGTCTACATTATTGATGGGGCTCAAAGTGTATCACATATGCCTGTTGATGTTCAAGATCTAGAGTGTGACTTTTTGGCTTTTTCAGGTCATAAAATGTTAGGTCCTACAGGTGTTGGAGTTCTCTGGGGAAAGATGGATTTGCTTAATGAATTAGATCCATTTTTAAGTGGTGGTGAGATGATTGAGAAAGTAACTCTAGAGGCATCTACCTGGAATGAAGTCCCTTATAAATTTGAAGCTGGAACGCCAAACTATGTCCAAGCAATCGGAATGGGCGAAGCTCTAAAATATCTTTCAAATATTGGTATGGAAAATGTTTATAATTATGAAAAAAAATTAACATCGTATGCACTAAAAAAGCTCCAAGAGATTCCCAATATTAAGATTTATGGGAACCCAGAAAAAAGAGGTGGAGTAATAAGCTTTAATATAAAAGGCATACACCCTCAGGACCTTTCTCAATTCTTAAACGAAGACAATATATGTCTACGAGTTGGTCATCATTGTGCGCAACCTCTTTTAAAAACTCTTAATGAGACATCTACTGCCCGGGTTAGCTTTTACATCTATAATGATTTTTCTGATATTGATAAATTAGTAGATTCAATCAATTCAACAATTAGCTACTTTTAAAATGGAAACAATATTATTAGAAGATTTTTTAGATGAGGGTATTATTAAAGAAAAATCTTTTAGGGAAAAAATTAATTTGATGGACTTTTCTACTTTTAGTAATAAGAAAGTGATTATAAAAGGCTGCGCAGGTGTGCCGGTACCAACTTGGGCTTATTTAATTATAGTGGCAAACGTAGCTCAGGTAGCAGACAAAATATATTTTGGTGAACCTCGACATGCAGTAAAAATTTTTAACAGAAGTAACTGATTATGAAGGACCGAGTTAGTTGGAAAACATATTTTATGAATATCGCAAAAGAGGTTGCCACTCGCTCAACATGTGACCGCAAGCATGTAGGAGCTGTAATTGTAAGAGATAAAACAATTTTATCTACGGGCTACAACGGTAGTATAAAAGGCCTAAAACACTGTGATGAGATTGGACATGAAATGATTGATGGCCATTGTGTACGTACTACCCATGCTGAGGCAAATGCAATTGTCCAAGCTGCTAAAAATGGAGTCAGTATTAATGAGTCAGAAATATTTGTAACAGCATCACCATGCTATAATTGTTTCAAGCTTATAGCAAACTCTGGGATAAAGACCATTTACTATGATGAGTTTTATCGAGATGAGAGAATTATTAATTATGCATCAGAGGCAAATATAGAATTGATAGCAATGGATTAGTTCTTTAATTTTTTATATGAAGGTAGCCAAGATTCGTTATAATGATAAAGATGCTCCAGCTGCATTCACTAAATCTTTAAAAGAAACTGGTTTCGGGGTTATTGTTGATCACCCAATAAAATCTCAGCTTGTAGAAGCTGTCTACGAAGAATGGAAAGTTTTCTTCAATTCTGAATCCAAGCATCAGTACTTATTTGACCCAATAAATCAAGATGGTTACTTCCCACTTGGAACCGAAAACGCAAAGGGATATAGCGCGAAAGATCATAAAGAATTTTTTCATTTTTATTCTTGGGGTAAAAAACCTACAAACCTATCAGATAACACAAAAAAGCTTTATGATAGCCTAGTAGAAATGACCTCATTATTACTTGAGTGGATAGAGGTTAACACCCCTCATGATGTTCAATCAAACTTTAGCGAACCCTTAAAAAATATGATAAAGGATAGTAGAACAAATTTACTTAGAGTGATCCACTATCCTCCCTTCTTAGGAGATGAAGACAGCAAATCATTAAGAGCTGCTGCGCATGAGGACATTAATCTTATTACGTTATTAGTTGCTGGAACTAGACCTGGTCTTGAAGCAAAAGACAAAAATGGTAATTGGCATCAGATAACTACAGACCCTGGTACTATAATTGTTAATATCGGAGATATGCTCAAAGAAGTATCAGGGGGGTATTATCCATCAACAACTCATAGAGTAGTAAACCCGTCTTCTGAAATAAATAATGATAGCCGCTATTCAATGCCACTATTTCTACATCCTCGAGATGAAGTAAAACTTTCTAAAAATTACACAGCAAATACATACTTAAAAGAAAGGCTTTTAGAGATTGGACTCAAAAGCTAAATCTATTCTTATTTGATTGATGCATAACCCTGCACTTACTATAGGGCTTTCGATGGTCCTCGGGATGTTAGCCCAGGTTGGTTCAAAGCATCTTCATCTGCCCGGGATTGTACTTCTTCTATTATCTGGAATCTTATTTGGACCTGATGGCCTTAATTGGATTGACCCAACTTCTATTGGACCAGGGTTACATATACTGGTTGGTTTTGCGGTTGCAATAATTCTTTTCGAAGGTGGAATGAACTTACGAATCAGCAGAATAATGAGGGAAAGAAGAGCGATTCGTGGTTTAATAATTAAAGGTGCTTTGGTTACACTAATTGGAGGAACCTTCATTACAATTGTTGTACTTGGTTGGGATTTTAGAACTTCAATATTATTTGGGACATTAATCGTTGTAACTGGCCCTACAGTTATTACTCCACTTTTAAAAAGAATACGAGTTCACCATGGGGTTAGCACTATCCTCGAGGCAGAGGGAATACTTCTAGATGCTATTGGTGCTATTGTAGCTGTGGTTGCACTTGAAATTGCAATAAGTCCTTCTGGACTATCATTTGTGACAGGACTTTATCATATCATATCTCGGTTAGGTGTTGGAGCTATCTTAGGCATTTCTGGTGGTTATTTACTTACCGTAATGTTCCGTTTTAGAGACCTAATACCTGATGGGCTTGAAAATGTTTTTATTTTAAGTTGGGTAATTGCTCTATTTCAGGTTTCTAATACTATTAGCCCAGAAAGTGGAATTGCTGCGGTCACAATAGCCGGAATGACAATCGGTAATTCAAAAACATATATCCAGCAAGACCTACTAGAATTCAAAGAACAGCTTACTGTCTTGATGATAGGAATGTTATTCATTCTTCTGTCAGCTGATGTAAGAATTGAACAAATTGTTAACCTAGGTATGCCCGGCCTCATTACAGTAGGAATGTTAATTTTTTTAATTCGCCCTCTCTCTGTATTTATTGGAACAGAAAATACTGGGCTAGACATTAAACAAAAACTGTTACTGTCTTGGATAGCCCCAAGAGGGATTGTTGCAGCTGCAGTAGCATCTTTATTCGTTTATGAGCTTGAGATGCATGGCTTTGATGGGACTCAACTTAGAGCTCTGGTATTTTTATTAATTATAATAACTGTTTTGCTAGCAGGATTAACGGGTGGTTTTGTTGCCGGGAAACTTGACCTTAGAAGAAAAAGTCAATCTGGGTGGATAATTTTAGGAGCACATGAAATCTCGCGACTACTATCAAGATTATTAAAAAAAGCCGGTAACGATATAATTTGTATAGATGAAGATCCAAATTCCTGCTTAAAGGCTGAAAATGAAGGTATAAAAGTATTCTTTGGAAATGCATTAGATGATCGAACACTTCAAAGAGCTGAACCAGATACTAGGAAAGGTATTATCGCACTAAGTGGTAATGAAGAAGTAAACTATATATTTTCTCAGAGAGCAAAACACTTAAGTAAGGAGATGTCAATCCTGATTGGAATAAAAGATTCTCATGAGGGTATTACTCCAAAAATGATTGTTGATGCTGGCGGGAAGATTCCATTTGGTCATTCGGCTGATATGGATTTCTGGTGTGCACTGGTTAAACAGAACTTAACACGCCATCAGTCTTTTATTTATAAACATGATAAAAAGTTTGACCTATCAGATGAAAGCATAAAAGGATTTTTACTACCTATGGTCATTAAAAAGAAGGAAACGCTAGAGCCAATTGATAGTACAATGAATATTAAAAATGGAAATCAGATTATATTTTTAATTAATACAAAAAATGAAGACAAATCCAAAACTTGGCTAAAAGATAATGGTTTTGAGGAAGAAAGAAAAAATTAATATCTAATTACGTTATAGACTTTTAGATACTAATTCTGCAATATCCATTACTTTCATTTTTTCATCATTCCCAGTTACTTTCATTCCATCTTCCATCATTATATTACAAAAATTACAAGCGGTTGCAACGGTCGTTGCTCCTGTTTTAGCAGCTTGTTTGAAACGATTATGATTTATTCTTTCACCTGTTTTTATTTCATACCACATATTCCCGCCTCCTGCGCCACAACAAAAACTCTCCTCTCTTGATTGTTCCATTTCTTTAAGATTCCCATCTTTCATTATAGACTGTATAACATCCCGGGGCGCATCATACTCATCATTGTGTCTTCCCAAATAACATGCATCATGATAAGTAACATCTTCATCTAACCATGCTTTAGGAGAAATTTTCCCATCACTTACCAACTGCCCAATAAATTGTGAATGATGTACCACCTCAAGATCAGCTCCTAATTCAGAATAATCATTTTTTAAAGTTGTAAAGCAATGCGGACACTGTGTTACAATTTTTTTAAATTTATATTTTCCAAAGGTTTCTAAGTTTTTTTCGGCCATTGTCTGGAAAAGGTATTCATTCCCAATTCTACGCGCAGAATCACCGGTGCATGTTTCTTCATTACCTAGAGATGCAAAGTCAACTTCTGCTTCTTTAAGCACATCAACAACCGCCTGCGAGATTTCTTTACCTCTACTATCATATGCTCCAGCACAGCCTGCCCAATATAATACTTCTGCTTCTTTCTTCTCTCTCATTAGTGGTACATCCCTACCATCCATCCAGACTTCTCTTTCCTGAGGGCTGAGACCCCAAGGATTACCATAGTTTTCAATTTTATCAAAAGTTTCCATCGCTTCTTGCGGGAATTTGCTTTCCATCATAACCAGGTCTTGCCGAGCCCTAAGAATATCAAGCATAGGCTCATTCCCGACAGGGCATACCTCAACACAATAACCACAAGTAGTGCAACTCCAGGCAGCTTCATCTGTAAGCATCAGATCTGTAATCGCAGCATCAGGAATTGAACCATCAATGAATTCATCTAAATGATTATTTAAAAAATATCTCTTGTTAATCTCAAGAGCTGATGGTGAAAGCTCTTTCCCTGTTTCGTAAGCAGGACAAGCATCTTGGCAGCGACTACATTGTATACATGCATAGGCATCTAGAAGTTGTGATTGTGGCAGGTGATTAATCTGGGCTGCTCCATACTGATCAATCGAATCATCTTCAAAATTAATTGTTTCTATAGCCGCCATTGATGATCGTTCATCTTTTACCATATAATTCAATGGCCCCATAAACAAATGAGCATGCTTGGTAAAAGGGAAATACGGTAAGAATCCCAGAATTAGACCTAATGCTATCCACCACGTAATATGCTCTAATAAAATAACATTTTCTTGGCTGACGTCAGACCACAACAATGAGATCATTGTTGCAGCAGGTTGGAACGCATCAGATCCATTTTTAGCAATTTCAAAGCTTGCAGATAAAAATCTAGCGCCAACATGTAAGAAAATAAACAAGCCAACCAAAAGAGAGTCATTACGCATTCCAATTCTTGCTTCGTCGCTCAACATCACAGGCTTATTAATAATTAGCCTATTATCGTTTAGGATAAATCTTCGTATTAAAAAATAAATTACCCCTATCAGAACTAGAACAGTAAAAGTATCAACAAATATTCTATATGTTTTACCTACTACATGATTTGGAAAGAAATGAAACCCAGGTATAAAACCGTACAATACATCCACCACATTTACAATTAAATAAAGAGTAAAACCCCATGCAACAAGGGCATGAATGAACCCAATGACTGGCCTTGTTTTAAACAATGTCCTTTGGCTTATAAATACCTGTAAACCTTTTGGGAAATTTAGTAAAGCCCTCTTCCAATCAATTGGGTTAGAACCAACACTAATCGCTTTGAACATTTTACCAAAAGTAACAGACGAAAGACCTAATGCGCCTATCGCAATAACAATAAAAATGATCTTCTCTATGTTTGAAAGCATTTTAATAAACCGGATTCTTTAAAGAATACATTATTAATAATTTTTTAAAATAATTGAATTTATTAATACTGAAATTTCCAATAAAAATTAAGTACATAGTTATAATCTATGGCAAAAAAGTGATATGGGAATAGTTGGAAACTAGAAGGTTTTAAAGCTAAAGATCTTTAAGCTTTTCAATAAGCTTTGGGATTATATCTAATAAATCCCCAACAACAGCATAATCAGCTATTTCAAAGATAGGAGCATCAGGATCTTTATTTATAGCTAAGATATTTTTTGATCCTTTCATCCCTACAACATGCTGTATCGCTCCAGAGACCCCCAAAGAAAAATATAGTTTTGGGCTAACCGTGCTACCAGAACTACCAACTTGACGAGAGCTAGGAAGCCAACCAGCATCAACAACTGGCCTACTTGCTGAGACTTCAGCACCTAACACCTGGGCTAAATCAAAAGCGATAGATGTATTTTCTTCCTTTTCAATCCCCCTACCTACTGAAACAATTAGCTCTGCACTTTCTAGATCAACCTCTGAGGCTGACTCTTGGAAAGGCTCATCAACTGTTGATCTAATATTGGATGCGTCAAGAGTTACTTCAAATTTTTCTAAGGAACTGGAACCTTTAGAAATATTTTCTTCGCTGAAACTTGCAGATTGAAAACTAATTAATACAGGGCCATTTGATGATGATATGGATGCATTCAGTTTTGAGTTCATAATTTGTTTTATATAACTACTATTTTCAACACTAACTAGATCAGGTATAAAAGGAATATCTAAGCTAGCGCTCAATCTTGGCATGAAGTCTCTAGCCTGGTATGTGTGACCAGTAATAATAAATTCGGGATTTACTACTTTAACAACTTGAAGGATAATCTCTTTGTAGCCATCAACGTTATAGGAGGTTACTTTTTCATTGGTCACGAGTAAAGTTTTTTCGATTTGAAAGCTAGAGAGCTCATCTGCAACTGAATCAGAGTTTTCACCAATGACCAAAGCAGTGATATTACCACCAATTTTTTGCGCTCCTGCAATTGCTTCTTTGCTCATCCGATGCATCACGCCATTTTTATGCTCTATAATTACTAAAATATTCATTTTAAAATGCTTTTATCTCTGACCTTAGAATATCAACAATCCTATCAACCGAAGCATCAACATCTGTATCAATTACTTCTGTTTCTTTTGATTTTTGAGGAACGAATATCTTATCTAGGTTTTGCTTACTATCTTCTATTGACGCAGCAATTACCTTGATTTCTTTTTTCTTAGCGCCCATAATCCCTTTTAGTGATGGATACCTGGGTTGGTTTATTCCAGACTGAATACTCACAGATGCAGGAGAATCAAGTGTGACCCATTGAAACCATCCTGATTCCAATTCTCTTTTAACTTTAATTGTTTCCTGATCAATCTCCGTCTCAATAGCAAGTGTTGCGGTAGACATATTTAATAGCTCCCCTATTAAAACTCCTGTTTGCCCCATCCCAGTATCGTCTGATTGAAGGCCTGATAAAATTAGATCAAAGTTTTCCTGCTCTATAGAATTACATATATTTTTTGCGACTTCAAGAGGGTCAATATTTTTAGATTCCTGGGTCTCAATGTGAATTCCTCTATCAGCACCTTTAGATAAACCTTCTCTTATAACTTTTTGTACTCTTTGTGGACCCATGCTTACAATAACAACCTCTCCATCCCCTAATTTCTCTTTGATTTGCATCGCTTCTTCGATCGCGTAATTATCTGGAGGGTTCATTACAAAAGTAGCATTAGACTCATCAATCCATTTTTGATCTGAAGAAATTTCTAAGGCTGATTCAGAGCCAATAACTTGCTTTACTAATACCGCTATTTTCATGTATTTTTGATTAATTATCATTTGAATTTAACTAATTAAATCCTTTTTAAAAAAACCTTCAGATATAAACAATTATGGTAAGTGATATAATCCTAAATGCGATATTTGTTTTCGGTAGTATCATATTTTTATACTCCTTATGGATGTTGTGGGCAAGGTCAAATCAAAAAAAATAAAGCGCTTTGATACTTGCCAAGGATTTAACTAGTTTTAGGGATAAATGTTAATTCATTGCTACAATAATTGTAGCTGAGACAATTATAAACCAAGGAGGAATAAATGAGAAGAATGTTATATGTTTTTCTTTCAATAATTATTAGTTATTCAAACTTATCAGCTCAAAATATTGAGGGTAACTTTGAACTCGACAGTCTAGTAGTAGAGTATACGATCGTTGCTAGAGATATCGAGCAAGTTGGTAACGATGGTAATGTCCACACCACTACATATGATGAAGAGGAAGCAACTTACGATGTTACTGTAGGTTGGCCAATGGCTGGAGATGATGGGATTTTTGACTTCTCATTGCCTTACTTTGATGTTGGTGACACAATGGCTGTTACAAAAGTTCCATTAGGTTCTGCTGCTGCCTTAGCTGCTTTTGGTCTAGGACTTAACACAGATTTTTCTGATGGTGCTTACACAATAAACCAAGGTAGCGTATACCCAACTACTAACACTGAAAACTGCGTAACAACGCAAGTTTTCTTGCCTATTCAAGATGCCGGTACTTGGACAAATGGTGGACATGATCCAATTTTACTTGCCGGGAATAAAGTAAAATGGGGCTGGGGAATCATTACTTCAGGTGTGTTTGCTACTTTTAGTGCTCCAAATATGGTTAGTGATGTATTAGGTGTTAACTATGGAGCTGGAACCCCAATGGAAAGCTGGGGTTATATCCAAGCAAATTACACGGATGATACTTATTCTTCAATTGATGGATTAAATATTGGTTGGGAAGCTCATGATAGTCCTGAAGCGGACCTAGGGATTGTTAGTGATGGTGATCCTTATTACGTACAAGCTGAAGCTGAATTAGGATTATTGAATGGCATGCTTGGAAGAAGCTCTCTTCCTGTAGACTCTGTTACTATCCCAGCCGTTGCCGCGCAAGCTGCCGCTGCTGGTATTACTATAAATGTACCAACAGAAAATACTCCTTTTGCAGCAGGTGCAACAGGAATTGATCTAGATGGTGACGGTGTACCAGATGGAGCAACTTCATCTGACTGGTTCTACGTTTTTGACCCAACTGGTGACGTATTAGGTGGTGGAGATGGCGAGCTATTTAGTGGCGATGAAGGATTACAGTACACAGGTTACTATGCGACATGGAATACCCTAATCACTTTAAATGGTATTACTGCTGGTGTGCAAGCTGCCGCATTAGGTGGTGCACTTGCTAACCCTACAGCTCCAAATATTCCTATGATTGTAGATTCTGTTTTATCCTATACTCTTTACTACTGGGATATGTCTGATGCTACCATTGCAGCTGTTGAAGCTGCAGGTGTTCCAGCTGCTGCCACAGCTCAAGTTGGGGCATGGCTTGCTGCTGGATTAGGATTAGATGATGTAGGAAATGCATTATTACCTTACATACTTGGAAATGTAACAGCAATTCAAGCGCAGGCTACTGCAGCAGGGACTCCATTGACTTACGCAGATGGAAGTTCTGTAGTTGTAGATGATTCAGGTCATGATCTTGATACGGCTGATTTCCAGTGGGAAAATGCTTATTACTATGGTGAGTTGTGGAATAACAGAGGTGGTAGACTTTTTGTTCAAAGCTATGCAAACTGTTTCCCAGCGAAATGGACACAACGTGTAGATTCGCATTGGTCATACATGGGAGCACTTAGCACTGTGAGTGATAACAATATTACTGTAGATAAATTTGCACTTAAAGGAAACTATCCAAACCCATTTAATCCAACAACTAAAATACGTTTTACAAATGATCGTAATAGTAATGTGAAAGTTACTGTTTACGCTCTAAATGGCGAGAAAGTTGCAACTATCATGAACAAGCAAGTGAATGCTGGCGCATATGATGTTAGTTGGAATGGTAAGAGTTCAAATGGTACAATTGTTCCGACAGGAATGTATCTGTACGATATTGAATCAGATGGAAGAAGATTACAAGGTAAAATGTTATTCCTTAAGTAAGATTTTATAAATCATTAATAAAACACTATAGAAAACAGCCTCTTGATTTTATCAGGAGGCTGTTTTTTTTGAAAGCTATGAACTATAAAAAACTATCCACATTCTTACTTTTAATTACCCAATTGTCTTTTGGCCAAACCTATAAACTTGAAGGCAAAATCCTAGATGCTTCTAATAAATCTGGCTTGCCATTTGCTAATATTTCTTTAGATGGGACTACGCTAGGGTCTGCCTCAGATGCTGATGGTAGAT
>Ga0208410_1000358_pt1 | contig 27523 bp, 28 predicted proteins | sample ETN02SmetaG_3_FD_185787 | JGI IMG/M metagenome (GOLD analysis project Ga0208410, IMG submission 185787) | Marine microbial and viral communities from oxygen minimum zone, Eastern Pacific Ocean - ETNP2014F10-02SV257 (SPAdes) (version 2) | ecosystem: Environmental > Aquatic > Marine > Oceanic ... | reverse complement strand
ATCGCCTCTTGAAGCGCTTCAGGGTTTTCTTCGGCCAGTTGTCCTGGGTCTGCCCCTTCGGGCATCGCGGCAACGAACACTTCAGCGTTGTGTTTGTCTTCCCATTCATAGAAACGGTCTGCGGCCGCTTTTCCTGCTCCGTCCGCATCGAATGCGATGACGATCCGTTTCGCGAAGCGAACCATTGTTTTTACGTGGTCGTCGGTAAGGGCGGTGCCACAAGTCGCGACCGCTCGGTCTAGTCCAGCTCGGAAGCAGCCAATGACATCGGTGTAGCCCTCACAGACGATGACTTCATCTTCGGTGACGATCTGTTTTTTTGCCCAATGCAAGCCGTAGAGGATTTTACTTTTGTCATATAGACGGGTTTGGGCAGTGTTTTTGTATTTGGGTTGTTGGCCCTCTGGGAGCATTCGGCCACCAAAGCCAACGACAACCCCGTTGGCATCGGCTACTGGAAACATCACTCGATCTCTGAAGAAATCGATTGGGGTTCCCTGCTTGCCTCGTCGGCCTAAGCCTGCTGCTTCTAGCTTTTCAGTGGACACATTCAAGTGGGATGCCAGAGCGTCCCATTGGTCGGGTGCGTAGCCAATTCGGAATTGTTCAACTGTTTCAGAGTCGAAGCCTCGACTGCGCAGGTAGGAACGGACTTTTCCGGCTTCTTTTCCTGTACGTAATGTTTGATGATAGAAATCTGCGGCCTTTTCGAGTAGATCGCGGAGTTCTTGTTTTTCTTTGTGGGCTGCTCCGTCTGAAGCGTCGGTGTATCGCAACGCGATGCCCATTCGGTTTGCAAGCCATTCAACGGCTCCGACGAAATCAAGGTGTTCGATTTCTCGGACAAATGTGATCGCGTCGCCGCTTTTTTGGCAGCCGAAACAGTAGAAGAAACCTTCTTCGGCATTCACCGAAAACGAAGGAGTCTTTTCATTGTGGAATGGGCAGAGGCCACTAAATCGGTGTCCTACCTTTCGAAGCGCGACATATTGCGAGACGATTCCTGCGAGGTCTGATTCAACCTTGACGCGTTGGAGGTCTTCGTCGTGAATGCCCATTAACCGTTGACGCTAGTGCCTGCGTCTGGGGTTCGTTATCACTCAGATCTAACTGTGATCAGTTATCGCTGCGTGCGCGGCAGCGAGCCGCGCTATGGGAATTCGTGGTGGCGAACATGACACGTAGTCAACGCCGATAGCTGCAAGCAGCTTGATGCTGGTCGGATCGCCGCCGTGTTCGCCACAAACACCAACTGCTAGGTCAGCTTTCGTGTTTCGACCACGTTCGATACCTATTCGCACTAGCTCAATGACTGCTTCCGAATCGATGTTTTGGAAGGGGTTGGCGTCCAATAGTTCTTCATCCAAATAGAGGCCCATGATCCTGCTCTCAATGTCATCTCGGCTGAATCCGAAGACGAGTTGGGTTAGGTCGTTGGTTCCGAAGCTGAAGAAATCAGAATGTTTGGCGAGATCATCTGCAACCAACGCTGCTCTGGGTGTTTCGATCATGGTTCCAATTTTCATCGAGGTCGCAGCCTCGTGCCCTTGCACGACGGCTTCGATCTGTTGGCGGATCCCTAACATCTCTTTTCCGCTGACGGTAAGGGGAATCATAATTTCGACAGATGGTGAGCCTCCTGCCGTGATTCTGTTGGAGATTGCGTCTAAGAGGGCTCGGGTTTGCATCTCGTAAAGCCCTGGTTTGAGCCAAGCCAATCGGACACCTCGAGTTCCGATCATTGGGTTACGTTCTCGCCATTTTTGTGCTGCGGCTAATAGCGCTTTGCCTTGTTCGTCGAGTTCGTTGCGTGCCGCAGCTTCCATGAGTTCGTCGATGTTTGGGAGGAACTCATGCAATGGTGGGTCGAGCAGTCGCACTGTTACTGGGAGCCCATCCATTTGTTCTAGAAGTTCGACGAAATCGTTGTACTGGCTGTCGCGTAGATCGTTTAGGGCTTCGGCTTCTTGTTCTGGTGTTTCAGCCAGAATCATCCTCCTGATCACAGGTAGGCGCTGTTCATCGAGGAACATGTGCTCTGTTCGACATAAGCCAATACCTTCAGCTCCGTTGTCGCGGGCGACTTTGGCTTCGGAGGCTGTGTCGGCGTTAGCTCTAATAGCCAGATCGCGAACTTCATCAGCCCATGTGAGCAATGTGGCTAGTGCTGGAATCGGGTCAACTTTTGTTGTTTGAAGAGACCCTCGGATCACTTCGCCGCTTGCACCGTCGATAGACAGTGTTTCCCCTGCATCGATACGTTCTCCGTTGATCAAAATATGGTCAGTTCCGATCTCAATGTTTTCTGCTCCACAGACAGCCGGCTTGCCCCAGCCGCGAGCTACTACCGCTGCGTGGCTCGCCAGTCCGCCTTTAGTGGTCAGGATGCCTACAGCCACTTGCATTCCGTGAACGTCAGCTGGTGACGTTTCGTCTCTGACGAGAATGACATCGTCGGCGGCCATCATGGCTTCATCTGCCGTGAGGACTATGCGTCCAACAGCCGCTCCTGGTGATGCTCCGAGGCCGCTTGTTAAAACATCGTGGTTGGTGTCGCCGAAGCCGGCGTGGAGGACTGCTTCGAGTTGGTGGGGTGCGATCTGAAGGAGAGCTTCTTGTTTGGAGATCGATGCGTTAGGTCCTGATGCTCGTTGTACTGCGTCAGTGATAGCTGCGGCTATCTCAGTTGGAGTGTTCGCTGAGGTCATTGTGTGGGCACAATGAGCGCGCAGCGAATCTCTCCCAGTTCGCGTTCTAGTTTGCTCCATGTTTCACAAAAGTCATCGCTGACATAGACCTGGCCATAGACCGATGTGGCTGCGACAACGCCGGGGAGTTCTTCGTGTGTAGCAAGCCAGTACATGGTCGCTTTAGGTGTTTCGGGTAGTTCGGCTCTTTGGAACGTTTTCCCGCCGTCTCTGCTGATCTCAATGGCTCCTGTGCGACCTGGGATGTAGTCGCCGACGCACACGATGACGATGTCGTCTCCCCAGGGGGCGCGTATGCATCGCGAATATGCGAATTCAAATTTTGATCCCTCGAATGGTTTGAATTCGTGCCAGTCCCACGTTGCTCCATCGTCGTTGCTGCGCCCAAGACCGAATGGTGATGTGACAAGCAGTTCGGTTCCGACGTCGTTGTTTCGGATCGTGAAGCCGTGAACGTCGTTGTAGAACTCTGAAGGTCCTAACACACCAAGAGATTCCCATGTGACGCCTCGATCGCGGCTGCGATGCAGCCCATCGATTTCTACTGACGCGTAGACGGTGGCTGGATCGTTTGGGTCGACGACTACGTTGGTGGTTCGTGGCACTCCGATTGGGCAGCGATCACTCATGGTCGTGTTCATTTCGGTAAATGATGCGCCGCTGTCGTCTGAAACAAATAGTCCTGGTCTGGTGCCGGCGTAGATCCGTTGCGAGTCGTGGGGGTCGAAGGCAAGCGACCAGATCGGTCGATCTGTAAGTTCTGCTGCTTGTTCCCAATGGCTACCGGCGTCATGTGACTGGTAGATGCCGTCTCCGTCAACCGAAGCGAGCAGGTGTTCTGGGTTTTGAGGATTGCTCGCTAAGGCGCGCACGTTCGACTCGGGATCCATTGGTCCTTGGATTTGTCGCCATTTTTCGCCGCCGTTGTATCCGACCCATAGGCCGCCTCCGACTGTTCCTAACGCGATGGTGTAACTCATCGTTGCTCCCCTCGCTTACAGGCTAGTTGTCTATCCGTCTGCTTTACAGAGCTAACTGTTCTGTGAGGTAGTCGACCAGTTCGTTGGTTGAGACACGTGTTTGTTCCATTGAGTCGCGTTCGCGAACTGTCACGGCGTCATCTTCCAAGGAGTCGAAGTCGATGGTGACGCAATAAGGGGTTCCGATTTCATCTTGACGTCGGTACCGCTTACCGATTGCTTGTGTGATGTCGTAGTCACACATGAAGTGTGGTTGCAGCATGTGCAGAACTTCTTCTGCTTTGGGCAGCAACGTGTCTTTTTTGGAGAGCGGCAAAACCGCGATTTTGTATGGAGCTAGACGTGGGTGAAGTCGAAGAACTGTTCGGGTGTCGTCATTTACTTGTTCTTCGTCGTAGGCGGCCATGAGGAACGCCATCATCGACCTGGTGGCTCCTGCTGCTGGTTCGATGCAATGCGGGACGTACCGTTCCCCTGTCCCCTGGTCGAAGTATTCAAGTTTTTGTCCCGAATGTTTTGCGTGTTGAAGAAGGTCGAAGTCGCCTCGGTTGGCTATGCCTTCAAGCTCCCCCCAACCCCATGGGAACAAAAATTCGACGTCGCTAGTACCAGATGAGTAGTGACTGAGTTCATCTTCGTCGTGTGGTCTCATCCGAATTTGTTCTTCTGGTATTCCAAGATCGAGGTACCACTGGTGTCGTTCTTGCATCCAGTACTCGTACCACTCGTTTGCGTCTTCGGGAGGAACGAAGAATTCGAGTTCCATTTGTTCGAACTCACGTGTTCGGAAAACAAAGTTTCCTGGGGTGATCTCGTTCCGGAACGATTTACCTACTTGAGCGATGCCGAAAGGTGGCTTCTTCCGACTTGTTTCAAGGATGTTTTTAAAGTTGATGAACATGCCTTGAGCGGTTTCTGGCCGCAGATAGACGTCCGCACCGGCTCCTTCGACTGGACCGGCCTGCGTTTTGAACATCAGGTTGAATGCTCGTGCTTCGGTAAAGGTTCCCGACTTGCCGCACGCTGGGCAAATATTGGGATCTTCTAACTGGTCTTCGCGATGTCTGGTTTTGCATTCGGTGCAGTCGACGAGAGGGTCGCTGAAGTTTTCGAGGTGCCCTGAGGCTTCCCAAACTTGTGGTGGACTCAATATGGCCGCGTCGAGACCTACGACATCGCTGCGTAGTTGGACCATGGACCGCCACCAGGCGTCTTTAACGTTTCTGAGCATGAGGACACCCAGCGGCCCGTAATCGTAGGTACTACGGAAGCCTCCGTATATTTCTGCTGACGGAAAAACGAAACTCCGTCGTTTGCAGAGGTTGACAACTTTGTCGAAGAGGGTGGAATCGGGCGAAGCCATGGCGCCGAGAGTACCTATGACTTACCCTCTCTGGCCACGCAATTGTTTGACTATGTTTGCGTGCCAGTTCAATCAGGCCTTTTAGGCCTTTGGGGGATTTATGCGTTTAGAAGGAAAAGTGGCAGTCATAACAGGTGGCGGTAACGGTCTTGGTCGTGCAACGGCTCAACGTTTTGCGGCCGAAGGAGCCAAAGTTGTAGTCGCTGACATCATCGACGACTTAGGTGAAGAAACCGTGCAGATGGTTGCCGCGGATGGCGGTAATGCTTCATTTGTGCATTGCGACGCGGTGAGTGCTCATGACAATCATGCGATGGCAGCTCACGCTCTTGAACAGTATGGGGCGATCGATATTTTGGTCACTGCGGCTGGCGTAAGCCACCCCGGATACAAAAGTGGTGACCAGGACGCGAGTGTGAAGTGGTGGGCCAAACGCATGGACTATTTCGAAAATCCTGCCACCGAGTTGTTAGACCTCGATTTGGAAGATTTTCGGCAAGTAATGGCAATCAACTTGGACGGAACGCTTCTAGCCGCCCAAGCCTGTGTAGCCCCGATGGTGGAATCTGGCAATGGCGGGTCCATTGTGACAATCGCTTCGATCGCCGCGAAACATCCTGATGCTGGACCGATTCCATATGTGTGTTCGAAATCTGCCGTATGGATGTTGACCAAAAAAATGGCGCGCCTGTTAGCGACTTCAGGGATCAGAGTCAACGCGATTGGGCCCGGTTACATAGACACTCACATGACCAAGATGATCGACTTAATTCCCGAGGAACGCCTGACCCAATTTTTTGCAAACATCCCTATGGGTCGCAAAGGCGTGCCTGATGAGATAGCGAACACTGCATTGTTCCTCGCCAGCGATGAAGCCTCTTATTTCACTGGCGAAATATTGCATCCCGATGGTGGCTACTTCACCGAGTAGCGGCGTCGAAGTCGGTTAAGGTTGTTTTGTTATGTTGCGAGATCGAACTGTTGCTTTTATCTGCCTCCTGTTGACTGGTCTTATTTGGTCGACACCAATCACTTTTTTCGATACCGAATTTGAGGGTGTGGACAACGATCGCATGGAGTGGTCATGTCCTCGACCAATTCTGTCCCCTTCACCCGATTCCGTTGATTTGGATGTTGTGCGTACCGAACTAGCTGAAACATCTGACGGAACGGTCCAAAGCGAACATCCTCAGTGTCGGCTCCTTAACAGAACGCAGCTTGTGTTGGGGTTGTTCTCGCTTGCTGGAGCGATCTGGAAAGGGCGTCTGTGGTGGCAATCCACAGCAGATGCTCGAGCTGAAAAGAAGTTCGCTCGGCTGCAAGCCAGTACCTCTGGGAAACCTAAAGGAATGCTCAATTAGTTGTTCGAGTTTGAGATTAACTAAGCAACTCGGTGCTACGTAGCCGTCGTTCGATATGGAATTCCCAAAGTCGATGAGTGAGCGCCGACACTTCGTCGGTGTGCGGGGCTTGTTTAACCTCTAAAACCGTTGCTAAGGCCCCTCCCAGTGTTGCTCTCATCAACTCCAACGCTGACGATGAAATTCGGCGACCTCGCTGGTGAGCAGCGCAGGTGACACCTCCAATTCGCGGATCAAAGAACTCCAGGTCTGTTACCTCTCCTCCGATAACGCACTCGTCCATGGCGGGAGCGACACCTTCGTGGGCTAGGAGTTTCAGCATGAAAGCGGGGACGATAAGGACCGGGTCGCTTTTGCGTAGTGTTTCGAGTGCCCCACAGAGCATGCGATACGCCTCTCGGTTCTCCTGTTTGTCTTGCACTACCTGGTCGACTGCTTCAGCAATCGTTAATGCTTTTCCAAGACGGTCTAGGTCGTCCTGTATTTCTGGCCAGTGATCTCGAGTTTCGGCTTGGGTGACGATATCGAGGTCCCCGCGACCTTGATAGAACTGCAGATCTAAATGACGCAACAGTTCGAGGCGCCCTCCATAACGACTTCGAGTCTTCCTCACCCCTTTTGCCACGGCTCTAACTTTTCCGTTGTTTTCGGTGATGATTGACAAGATTCGGTCTGCTTCACCGAGCTTGTGGGTACGGACAATGACGCCGCTATCTCGGTAGTGCGCCATCAGCCCGGCCTACCTATTGAGCCCGCCGAAACGACGGTCACGCGCTTGGTATTCCATGATGGCTTCGTAGAGGTCTGCTCGCCGGAAGTCCGGCCACAAGGTTTCGGTAAACAGCAGTTCGCTATACGCGACTTGCCATAGAAGAAAGTTCGATAGCCGATGTTCTCCCGAAGTTCTGATCAGCAGATCGACATCAGGCATGGCCGGTTCGTACAGGTAACGAGCCAATTTTCGTTCATCTATGCGTTCTATCGGAACGTTGTCCTCCAACATCCGTTTGACCGCATCAATAATTTCTGCTCGCCCTCCATAGTTGAAGGCGATAGTGAGGGTCATCTCGGTGTTGTTTTTCGTGAGGTCGATTGCTTCTTCCATGCGTCGCAGAACGCGTTTAGGAACCCGCCAATTCTTTCTTCCCGAGAACAGAATACGAATACCCATTTCGTTCAGTTCGTGAGATCGACGCACCAACAATGATTCGTTGAAGTTCATGAGGAACTTCACTTCTTCTGGAGGTCTTTTCCAATTCTCTGTTGAGAAAGCGAACACGGTGAACCATTGGACCCCAATTTCTTTAGCTCCTTCGATCGCGTCGAAGAGGGCGTCCTCTCCCGCTGCGTGTCCTTCGGTTCTGGGTAGTCCTTGTGCTTGCGCCCAACGTCCATTGCCGTCCATGACGCACGCGACGTGTCGCGGAACTGAAGAGAGATCAAGTGCTGCAGGAATCACAACTGGCAGGTTAATCCGGTTCGTGGAAATCGAGGAGCCGGTCGAGCGACTCTGTTCGACGTTGCCAGTCTTTTTCGACTTTGACGTGAAGTTCTAAGTGCACTCCATTTCCATTGTCAGCTAGCTGCTTTCGTGTCGCTATGCCGACTTGTTTCAGTACTTCCCCGTTTCGACCTATCACCATTCCTTTTTGTGATTCACGTTCGACCAAGATTTCGCACCGAATACGTGGCCATTCCCATTCTGTGACTCGCGTCGCGATGCTGTATGGAAGTTCTTCGCGAAACATCGCGAGGAGCTGTTCGCGGACTAGTTCGGCAACAAACCATGGTTCTGGGAGATCGGTGACTTGGTCGGGTGGGAAGTATGCGGGTCCTTCAGTCATGCGACTCTCGAGATAGGCAACTAGGGGTTCAACTCCTTCGCCTGTTGTCCCTGAGACCGGGAAGTACTCCTCTGCTTCAAATTTTGATGATGCTGCGAGCTGTTGCACAATCAAATCTTTGGAGGCTTTATCGCATTTGGTTATCACTACGACCGATTTTGGTGGGAGCGCTTCAGCTACGACTTGGTCTCCGCGCCCAATTGGGGCCGTAGCGTCAATAACGAGGCATGCTACGTCTACATCCGCTAAGGCTGATCGGGCCGTGTCATTGAGTCGTTCTCCGAGCTGAGTGACCGGCTTGTGAATTCCGGGCGTGTCGACGAACACGATTTGGCTTTCTTCACGGTGTAGTACACCCATGATCCGAAGCCTGGTGGTCTGCGGTTTGTCTGAGACGATACTGACTTTGGTTCCAAGTATTTGGTTGATGAGCGTTGATTTGCCGGCGTTGGGTCGCCCAACGAAGGTCACGAAACCAGATTTCATTGAGTTGCCTTGATACGGGCGCCAATCATGTTGATTCGCCGATTTTCGATCTCTTTAGCGGTTAACTCCCAGCCCTCGTAGACGACACTTTCGCCGACCTCGGGTACATGTCCTAGTAACCCAAACACGAAACCGCCAACCGTGTCCCAATCACCGTCACCTGTCGAGATCCCGGTTAATTCTTCGAAGTCATCCACTGGAAGCCGTCCCGAAAGCAGCAGGGTGCCGTCGGCTTGTTCTTGGACCAACGATTCTTCTCGGTCGAACTCGTCAACAATTTCACCAATCAGCTCTTCGAGGATGTCTTCGAGGCTCACAAGTCCTGCTGTTCCCCCGTATTCGTCGATGACTATGGCTAGGTGGGATTTTGATGCCTGCATCTCTCGCATCAACTCGACCACTCTTTTTGATTCGGGAACGAAAACTGCGTCGCGTATTAGTGGTTTCATGTCAGCGTTCGTCGAGTTCTGCAGCTGAGCTGCGACGAGGTCTTTCGATAACACGAGGCCGATGACATCGTCGACGGTTTCGCCGACGACAGGCAGTCGGGTGAACCCTGTGTCGACAACGACGGTAAGTGCTTCTGAAACAGTTAAATCGCTGCCAAGCGTGACCATGTCTGGTCGGGGCACCATGACCTCGCGAACGATGGTGTCTCCGAGTTCGATGATTGATCCAATGAGGTGAGCTTCGTCGTCTTCGATCAGGCTGGCTTCAGCTGCGGCCTCGGCGAGGGCGACTAGTTCGTCTTCGACGATGTCATCAGTTCGTTCTTCTCTAGATCGCGGACCGCATCGGCGCACAAGACTGATAAGTGGAAGCGCCAACCATTGCAGGGGAACGAACCGGGATATAAGTCGAGCTGGGCGCGCTAACAGTTTGGCCATGTCATCGTTTGCTTCGATGGCCCATCTCCTAGGAATAGCTTCCCCTAAAAGAAACAGGACGACCGCTGCGATGATCACTGCTAGCCAAGTGCTCCCCGTTGACTGTCCGATCGACACAGCGAGGGCTATCGAACCGACTTGGCAAGCAACTCGAACGATCGTGATTGGGGTCAGTAGGACTTCCCGGTCAGCTATGAGCTCGTCTAGCTGCAGGTTGTCGTCGGCTGTTTCATCTAACCCGGCTGCTCGAGCCCGGCCGAGCCGCACAAAGGTCACTTCAATGAGTCGAAATATCACCAACGTGACTAGCAGCACGACAGACAAAAGGGCTGCGACGGCTCCTCCCATCAGAGACTCTTTTCAGCAAAGTTGGCGAGGTACACCCGTTCGCGTTCTTGCATCCGTCGTTGTTCCTGGTTCTCGGCATGATCCATGCCCAACACGTGCAGTATTCCATGCACCACTAACAGGTCTATTTCATCTGCAAGTGACCCTTGATGCCCGGGATATGAACCTTTGTTCGTTGAACAGTTATCTGCGGCTACAGATGGGCAGACAACAACGTCACCCAGCATTAACGGAGTTTCGGTCAAGTTCGGTGATTGGGTTGCGTGCTCATCAATCGGAAATGCCAAGACGTCGGTTGGGCCGTCATGCCCCATGTGTTGTTCGTTGAGTATCTTGATCGCTTCAGACGAAACGAACGTCACGGAAAGTTCGCCGACGCCAACGACTCCTTCTCCGATCAGCACTGAGATCGCCAACTGTCGATACCGTTCCAGGTTGAGTTCAAAATCATTTTGTTCGTTGAACACACGCACATCTAGCTGTGTTTGTTTTTCTGGTTTCGGCTGAGTGGTGGCCGACTCCGGAGATTCAGAAGGTGTCACGAATTTTTTGGTGTTGAGTCGCGTTGTTCATAGGCATTCACAATTGCTTGAACTATTCGGTGACGAACGATGTCGCGCCCTGCGAGACGTGCGAATGCCACATCAGGGACGTTGTTCAGTGTGCCTTCGACGTCGCGTAGACCGCTTTTGCCTCCGGGTACATCTATTTGAGTGACGTCTCCAGTCACAACCACTCGCGATCCAAATCCGATGCGGGTCAGAAACATTTTCATTTGTTCAGGAGTGGTGTTCTGTGCTTCGTCGAGGATGATGAAGCTGTCGTTGAGGGTTCGACCCCGCATAAATGCCAGTGGCGCCACTTCAACAGTGTTTTTCTCGAAAAGTCGTTCCGCTGCCTCAACATCAAACATGTCGTACAGGGCGTCATATAGGGGCCGCAGGTATGGGTCAACTTTGGCCATGAGGTCTCCGGGCAAGAAACCCAGGCGTTCACCTGCTTCCACAGCGGGTCGGGTGAGAACGATCCGTCGAACTTGTTTAGCCATCAGAGCTTCGACTGCTAACGCTACCGCGAGCCAGGTCTTGCCCGTGCCGGCTGGACCGATAGCGAAGGTAACAATGTTTTTCCTTACCTTCTCCACGTACGATTTTTGGCCGGAACTTTTGGCGCGGATAATCCGACCATTTGGAGCTTTCAGGACCCGGGTGGAGAGAACTTCGCTCGGGCTCTCATCTGACTTGACCATGTCAATCATTCGAGCAACTTCTGCTTCGCCGAGTCGTTGCCCACCTTCAAGGATTTGGACTAGCTCAGAGAAAACCTGACCGACGATCGATGCTTCTGGTCCTTCGACGGTGATTTCGTTTCCGCGCACGTGAATCACTGCCGTGTTGAAGTGATCTTCAACGATCCGCAGATGCTCATCTCTCTGACCTAAAACGCCAACCATCAAATGGTTGCCTGGCACGTGAATTCTGACTTGGGTGTCGCTCAAATCCGCTCCTGCGACCGCGAACTAAGACATGAGGCTAGCGCCGGTAGATGTTGTCGCGATGGCGAATTGTGAAACGCCACGTCAGAGTCATCAAATTTTCTTTGCATAACGTCTTTCTTGAAAGCTGATTTGGTGGGTTTAGAGGTGCCGTTTCAGAAAGTCGACTTGCAAAAGAAGCAAATTTTCTGCGACCTCTTCTTGGGGAGTCATGTGGGTCGTATCGGACAGGGGTAGCACTTCGTGGGGGTGACCGGCTTCTAAAAGCGCAGATGAAAGCTGGAGGGTGTGAGCCGCGACAACGTTGTCGTCGGCTAACCCGTGTATCAGCATGAGCGGCCGCTGCACCTCGGCTCGAATGGTAAGCAGCGAGGTCCGTTCATAGTTATCGGGTTCTCGTTCAGGGTGACCTAAGTATCGTTCTGTGTAGTGGGTGTCATACAGTCGCCAGTCGGTGACCGGGGCGCCTACGACCGCGGCATGAAAAACGTCGGGTCGTCGAAGAACAGCTAGTGCGGCTAAATAACCGCCGAAGGACCACCCTCGAATACCAACTCTGGAGAGGTCCACTCTGTCGCCGTACAACTCTCCGATGTCGGCAACCGCGTCGACCTGCGTTTGGAGAACCGGTTCGGCTAAGTCTCCTCGAACCATCCGCTCCCATCCATTTCCTCGCCCGGGTGTTCCTGGGCCGTCGGTAACAACGACACAGAAACCTTGGTCAGCAAGCCATTGAGAAGCCAAAAAGGCGTTACGGCTTTTCATCACTCGTTGCGCGTGAGGCCCTCCATATGGGTCCAACACGATGGGCAGTGGTTCGTCGATTGTTGTTGTTGGAAACAGCACAGCGGAATGGGCGTTCAGGTTCCCTGTTAGGTGAAAGTGCACTTGTGGTGTTACCAGGGGCGTCGCTGAGAAGTCTTCAACTGTCCAGACCGTTTCTCCTTTACTTACTGTCGTTTCTGTTCGTTGCTCAATTGACGATTGCTCCAACACGGTGATTGACGAGGAATTCTTTGCCTGGGCAACGCCCCTGGCATTGGTCAGGCATTCGGCGCTTTTCCCATCGTGGGACCAGAGGTCAACAACGGTGGGGTCCACAGATGCTGTGTAGAGAATCCTCGTTTCGTCTGCGGCGACGAGGGAACGTACCCATTGATCAGGTGGAGATAGTGGGTGTTCGTTAAACAGCAGCGACCGGTTCTGCTCATGTTCTTGGATGGTTAACCATCCATCTCGCCATCTTTGTGGCGTTCCAGGGATGATTTCTACCCAGTGGGGGTCGGTGATTTCTAGGACTGTTTCGGTTTGACCTGTGTTCTCATCCGCTTCGAGTACTTGCATGGATCGTTGATCACGGCTTTGTACGACCAACGTTAAAGGTTGGTTTTCATCCCAGGTCACATCAACGAGATAAGGGTGGGTTTTCTGGTTCCATACAGCTTCTATAGCCGACGAGTCGCCGGTATCGATGACGTGCAGTTGGACGTCCGCGTTAGCTCCTCCTGCTGCCGGGTACCTGATTTGTTGAGGAGCTCTGCTGGGTTCGTTGGGTGCCGCTATGTGCCATGTTGCGACATGGCTGACGTCTACGCGAGCTACCACCAATTTGGTGCTTGTCGGGTCCCACCAGTGGCCTCGACTCCGCCTCATTTCTTCTGCAGCTACGAACTCTGCGCTCCCCCAGCTCACGGTCTCTCCGTCGCCTGTCACCACTGGGTAAGCAGATGCTGAACCATCAGTCGGAGCTAGGTAAACGCTGTCGTTGATGACAAATGAGATGAGTTGACCATCGCTAGATATTTGGGGATCGAACGCTCCACCAGAGTTCTCAATAACCGTCAACGAACCTGTTGAAGTGTCAGCGACAAATAGCTCACCTCCGAGAGTGAACGCAGCTAACGACCCGTCTCGGTCGACGGAGTATGTCGTGATACCTCCAGCGCTTTCTCGTGCTCGTTCTCTTCGTGTTTGTTCCGCTGCTGGGAGGTTGCCCTGGTCTTCTGCGCTAATTGCGCGGGGGTCGACTATGAGGCGTTCACTTCCTGTGGTGGTGTTGATCGCCCACAGTGCGTTGAGGGTGTCTTCTGGGCCCGCACTTCGCAAAAACAGGACACTGTCACCGTCTCCGGCTACCGAAAAGTTGCGTGGTGATCCCAAAGTGAACCGTTGGGTTCGCGCATATTGGCGTGGAAAACTGTCTGACACACTGATGACGGTAGTCCTCGTTACCCTCAATGGCGTGTTGATACCCGATCCTTCCTCCTTCAAAGAACTATCCGATGACAAAAAGGCTTTGTGGGCTAGGTACGGGTCGGGAACAGATCCGCTTTTTGTTCAGTTGATTGGTGTGAACGTCGAGGAGGTCCGTGAGGATTATTGCCGGCTGTCGCTTCCGTTTCGAGAGGACCTTCTTCAAGCGGGTGGCGCCATCCATGGCGGGGTTATTTCGACGTTGTTGGACACTGCTTGCGTGCCAGCGGTAGGCAGTGGTTTCGACAAGGCACGGCCGTACAGCACCATTTCCATGCAGGTTCAGTTTCTATCTGGAGCGTCTCAAACCGACTTGGAAGCTGTCGGATGGGTTACCAAGCGGGGCAAGTCAATCGCTTTTTGTAATTCGATAGTCCAAACCAGTGACGGGAAGCTTCTCGCTACAGCGTCACTGACTTTTAAGATTTAGGTCTAAAGCTGTTCGCCCCGATTAGCTATTGCTGTTGTTCGCGACTGACAAAACGTCACCGGCTGTTGGGTTCACCATCACCGTTTCACCTACCTGAACTGTGGGAACGATTTCGTTTCCACCGGCGTGAGCGCGAACGAATTCGGCAGCAGTCTGATCTTCCCATATGTTGCGGAACTTAATTGTCAGATCACTTTCCGCGAGTTGACGTTCTAATGCCATACAAAAGCCGCAGCCTGGACGCCAATAAACCGTAATTTCTTGATGCCCTTCGGTCATCGTCCGACAGCTTTCAGGCTCTCATAAATTTTTTTGCATTCTGGACAAACTGGAAAGTTTTCGGGACTGCGATTGGGGACCCACTTCTTTCCACAAAGTGCCCTGACCGGATTACCGGTTACAGCCGAGCGTGTCATGTCTGTCTTATTGACATAGTGGGCGAAACGTTCATGGTCGCCATCATCAAGAAGATTTTCTGATCTTTGATCTAGGACAGTGCTCTCAGACATTTCAATCTCATACTCTAGGCAGTTCAAGTTAGATATGGTGCGGTGAGGGACCTATTCCGAATAGTGGGGGAAAGTGGCTAATAGCAACGACCGCGTTGATTCCGCTGCTGGCTGGCTTGTTGTTGCTGCAACGACAACAGCTACCTTCGCTGTGTTTGGTGTCGTATACAGCTTCGGTGCGGTGTTCACTGCTATCCGAGAAGAATTCGGAGTTGGTAAAGGCCAAGCAGCCCTCTTTTTCTCTATCACGACATTCATATATTTCGTCGTCGGCGTTTTCACCGGTCGATTAGCCGACCGCTACGGCCCCAGACCCCTCCTGCTTGCAGGCGCTCTGTCCATAGGCCTAGGGCTGTTCTTAACATCGTTGGTCAACAACATCCTCCTCGGTTATCTGACCTACGGCGTCGGAGCAGGTATTGGAGTTGGATGCGCCTACGTTCCCATGGTCGCTACCGTCGGTGGCTGGTTCGAAAAAGATCGAACGAAAGCTATGGGGGTGGCGGTCGCCGGTATCGGAGTGGGCACTCTGGTCGGAGCCCCGCTAGCGAAACATCTCGTGATCTCTTACGGCTGGAGAAACGCCTTTGTGGTTCTAGGTGTCGGCTCTGCTGCACTACTGGCGTTGGCATCGATAGGGGCGCGACGCCCACCCGGGTCAGGAACCCAGGAACCTCCCCCTCCCCTGCGGCTCTTACTGAAAGACCAGAGATTCATCTGGCTATACATCTCAATGACGTTTCTCAGTTCCGGCCTATTTGTCCCGATGGTTTATTTGGACGATTACTTGGAATCGCAAGGCAGATCGGGTGGTGCTCTTCTCATAGGAATCATTGGTGCAACATCAGTAGTGGGGCGGTTAGCTCTCGGGGCGGTCGCTTCCAAAGTTGATCTGATGCGCCTCTACCAGCTTTGTGTCATGGCTTTGGGTGCAAGTTACGTAATTTGGCTACTGGCGGGGGCGAATTACACGTCGCTAGTCGTCTTCGCCGTCTGCATGGGTACTGCTTACGGCGGCTGGATAGCTTTGTCGCCTGCGGTCACCGCATACCTTTTTGGTCCCATCGGGTTAGGTGGCGTTTTGGGCGCCCTCTACACCTCAGCAGGAATTGGTGGACTCGTTGGGCCACCCGTTATTGGTGTAGTGATAGACGCCACCAACTACAAGACAGCTATTGGTTTAGCGATTGTCCTCAGTGCAGTATCGCTCGCACTTCTCATTACAGCGAGCCGCGTCGCCGCGCCGTCAACACCTGCGTCAACAGAATCGACCGAGAACTCCGAAGAGAACCCCTTACAAGCCAGCGCTTGGCTTGTCCCTTCCAGCCACGGCGGAATGAGTCTTATTCGTCGATGAGAACTGGTGGATCATTCCAGCCAATAGCTGCTGCGCCGTCTAAGTACCACTGGAGTATGGACCCCGCATCGGTGACAGATTCGACGTTGCCATCCTCATCTAGGTTGAGGTTGGCTCCATAAATTTGGAACCAAACATCAGTTACTTCAACATTGTCTTCGGGGACGAGGAGTGTATGAACTGACCCCGCAGGTTCATACAAGAAAGATCCAGCACGGTTCACATATTCGCTTTCTTGGTAATGCCAGCTGCCAGTCATTGTGTATGCATAGACCTGACCCGTATGGCGATGGGTTTGCACCGCTGTTCCCGGTTGAAACCTGGTCCGCACAATCCACAAGCCCTCGCTGATCTTTGCCGTCAGCAACTTCACTTGGTTCCCTCGCCCACTATCGATCCACGGCAAGTCATCCTCACCGCGGTGTACTGCGCTCGGTTCAAGTTCAATGATCGTCATCGTGCTTCCCTTCCTCTGTATTAATGGTAGTTCTCACTCATCTGGCCCGAAGATCAAATCGAAAACCTCATCTGCTTTACGTTCATGGTTACGGTGAACCAAAAGTTGAGGGTTTCCATCAATCGCCCAACGCACTCCTCGAGCGTCGAGTTGACTGGTGAGCTCAGCGATTTGTTCGATGGTCAGTTCATCAAGTTCATATGCGGGGCCGTCGGTCGCTGCGATATCGAAAATGTCAATTTCCTCTGACACAAGGCCGATCGATATTAAGGACTGAACTTGTTCACTCAGCACCTCTTCCTCTTCACCGTCGACTAGTTCGCCTTCAAGAATTTCATCATCTTCCATGACAGTGATTATGTCGCTCTTTGGCCTCTAGTCTGCACATATGGGCATCGGCAGGTTTGATTCGCTATTACTGCTGTCGTTTGGCGGCCCTGAGGGCCCCGATGACGTGATGCCATTTCTTCGCAACGTTACGAAGGGACGGGGAGTTCCAGACGAAAGATTGGCCGTTGTGGCCGAACAGTACGCTTTGTTCGGCGGTAAAAGTCCAATAAACGACCTCAATAGAGATCTCCTAGATTCCATTGGCCATGAACTAGCTGCTCGAGGTTACGATCTTCCAACTTTTTGGGGCAACAGGAACTGGCATCCATTCCTGTCCGATGCCTTAGAAAATTTGCGATCCCAGGGACACAAGTCGACAGTTTGTTTGGTGACCTCTGCTTTCAGTTCTTACTCGGGTTGTCGCCAGTATCACGAAGATTTAGAGGTCGCCTGCTCTGCAGTGTCGGAGTCACCAGAAATACACAGAGTGAGAGTCTTTTGGAATCATCCTGATTTTCTTGGAACCGCCGCTGAACTGCTGACTGAAAGTCGCACGAAAGCCGATCTTTCGACAAGCACACCGGTGCTGCACACTGCTCATAGTTTGCCTGTATCGATGGCAGCCAATTGTGACTATGAAGCTCAACTGAACGAAGCCGCCCAAATCGTGAACGATCTCGCTGGGATGGAAGGGCCGTGCGAGGTGGTATTCCAAAGTCGCAGCGGCCCACCTTCAGTGCCGTGGCTCGAACCAAGCATTGACACTCGCCTTCAAGAGTTAGCCGCTGATGGCATATCTCAAGTACTCGTTCATCCTCTTGGTTTCATTGCCGACCATATGGAAGTTCTCTTTGATCTAGACACTCAAGCTTTCGGTGTCGCGAAAGAGTCCGGAATAACGATGGTCAGAACTCCCACTGTCGGGACACATCCGCGATTCGTGTCCATGATGATTGACCTCATCGAGGAGGCCGCAGGACTGCGCGAAGACCGACCAGCGCTGGGTAGCTCTGGCCCCAGACCCGACAGATGTTTGCTTGATTGTTGTCCAGCCCCGTCCCGTCCCGGACGTTGAATTAACCAGCTGCTTTAAATCGGTCCGCTACTGGCCCAGATTCACCTGAAATCCAGTGAGTCCGGCATCGTAATTCGTAGGTGACTTGTGCCGTGGAACCATCATCGATCAACACCACATCGCCGTCATACACCTGCACCCCGTCGTGAAGCCGAGCGTTATGAGTGGCTGCTTCCCCACACCAACATCGCGCTTGCACTTGAAGTTCCATTCGTTCGTCGGCGATCTCGAGTAACCGAGCCGAACCGGGGAAAAGTTTTCCGCGGAAGTCGGTGAGTAACCCAAAGGCATAGACGTCTACATCGAGTTCGTCGACAACCTGAGCTAACTGCTCAACTTGCGGATCTGTGTAGAACTGCGCCTCGTCACAGACGAGGTAATCCAGTGCCCCATGCGCGGCTTGATGATTGCTGGCCAAAGATAGGAAATCAAGACCAGGGTGAACTTCAACAGCCGGCGTGGAAACCCCTAACGCACTGGAAACATGTGCGCCCGCACGATCATGCATGCTGCACAACAACCCTGTGCTCGTCGCAGAAAGGTTGTGGTGGATTTGTAACGCCAAGGTGGACTTACCTGATGACATAGTCCCAAAGGAGAATCGCAGACGTCCCATGGTCAACAAATTACACAGATGTGATGCGTCATGAGGCCACTTATCCGCAACCACTCGTACTGCCACATGATCGACAGCTGTAACACGAGCCCGCTCGGATCATCTGATCTCCGCATGTAGAACACAGCGGAGCGTCGCTTAACGGCGCCGAACTTGAAGAAGGGGGATCCAGAACTGGTTCAGCTCCGATAGCTGTTTCCACCGTTGCTTCTTCTAATCCTGGAAGATGCTGCTCTATTCGCTCTTCACTAGACAAAATACCTAATTGATGTCGGTCCTCAGGAGACAGATACTCCAACGCTAAACGCCGGAAAATGTAGTCAACCAAACTGCTTGCGATCCGTAACTCTGGGTCGTCGGTGATTCCCGCTGGTTCGAATCGAACATTGGTGAACGCCTCAACGTAGGACCTCAACGGCACGCCGTATTGAAGACCATGGCTTACTGATATGGCAAAAGCATCCATGATGCCGGCAAGGGTCGAGCCTTGCTTGGCCACAGTGAGAAACATCTCCCCTGGTCGCCCGTCGTCATATTCTCCGACGGTCATGTACCCGTGACAGTCCGCTACTCGGAACGAAAAGGTTTTCGATCGACGAGTGCGGGGCATCTTCTTTCTCTCCGGTATTGATTGCACCTCAACAATCGCGGCATTTACTGCTTCGCCGATGATCTCTTCCTCGTCCCGCACCGTCGACAGAGGCTGACCGACTTTGCAGTTGTCTCGGTAGATCGCAACGGCTTTCAAGCCGAGTTTCCATGCGAGCAGATGCAAGTCTTCGACCTGTTCCACAGTCGCGCTTTCGGGCAGGTTGACGGTTTTAGATATCGCTCCTGAAACAAACGGCTGTGCCGCAGCCATCATTCGAAGGTGGCCCTCATGATGAATCACGTTGTCACCCATCGAGCAAGCAAAGACCTTCAGATCAGACTCGCGAAGATGAGGAGCGTTACTACTACCTCCACCGTCGAGTAAATGCTTTTCTATATCTGCGATCTGTTCAACGTCGTAGCCGAGCTTATGGAGCGCCCTGCCGACAGTGTTGTTGACGATTGTCAGGTCCCCGCCGCCTACCAATTTTTTGTATTTGATAAGCCCTAAGTCAGGTTCAATCCCGGTCGTATCGCAATCCATCATGAAAGAGATGGTCCCGGTAGGGGCTATCACCGTTGCTTGAGAGTTTCTGATGCCGTGTTGTTGGCAGCCTTTTACCGCGTCATCCCATGACTTCTCAGCGGCTGCCATCAGATCACTTGGAGCTGCCCCTGAAACAGATTTCAGGGCGTCTCTATGGAGACCTAGTACCTGTTGCATTGCTTCACTGTTGGAGGTGTATCCCGCAAAGGCTCCGACCCGTTGAGCAAGATCCACCGAGGTTGCGTACGCATGCCCGCTCATCAGCGCCGTAACGGCACCCGTCCACGCTCGTGCTTGTTCGGAATCGTATGGAAGGCCTAACGCCATCAGCATCGCACCTAGGTTGGTGTAACCGAGTCCGAGTTGACGAAAGTCTCTTGATGTTTGAGCTATGGGCTCGGTTGGGTAGTCGGCGTTTCCGACCAGGATGTCCTGGGCAGTGAAAACAATTCGCACCGCTTGGCTGAAACCTTCGAGGTCGAATTGGTCCTCGTTTTCGGCGTCAAGGAACTGCAGTAGGTTCAAACTAGCGAGGTTGCATGCGGAGTTATCGAGGTGAAGGTATTCGCTGCATGGGTTCGAGGCGTTGATCGGTCCAGTATTGGGTGCTGTATGCCATCGATTGATGGTGCTGCTGAACTGAATTCCTGGGTCGGCGCATTCCCACGCTGCTTCAGCTATTTGACGAAACAACTTTTGAGCTGGCTGACTACTAATCACTGAGCCATCGGTACGAGCTGTTAGTTCCCACTCTTTGTTCTGTTCGACTGCTTCCATGAATTGGTCGCTGAGACGAACTGAGTTGTTGGCATTTTGATACTGGACCGAGTGAACATCGGCTCCGTCCAGGTCCATGTCGAATCCGGCGTCACGTAACACCCGTGCTTTGCGTTCCTCTAGTGCTTTGCACCATATGAATTCTTCAACATCGGGGTGGTCGTCGTCGAGTATCACCATCTTCGCCGCGCGACGTGTTTTGCCACCACTTTTGATGGTTCCAGCCGATGCATCGGCGCCCCGCATAAAGCTCACTGGTCCGCTTGCCTCTCCTCCGCCGCGAAGCTCTTCGGCGGAACCTCGGATGCGCGACAAGTTCACTCCTGCACCGGATCCACCTTTAAATATGCGGCCTTCCTCGGCGTACCAGTTAAGGATTGAATCCATTTCGTCGTCGACCGACAAAATGAAACAAGCTGAGGCCTGTTGTGGGACTCCTTCAACTCCGATGTTGAACCACACCGGGCTATTGAAGGCGCAACGCTGATGCAGTAGCAGCCAAGCGAGCTCTGACTCGAAGGTTTCAGCCTCCTCGGCGTCAATGAAGTAGCCGTCTTTTTCGCCCCATTGTCGAATGGTTGAGGTGACACGTTGAATCACTTGCCGCAGTGAAGATTCACGTCCTGGCGAGTCCAGTGCACCGCGGAAATATTTTTGGGCGACGATGTTGGAAGCGGTGGCACTCCATTCAACTGGAAATTCGATATCCGACTGTTCAAAACTGACCGAGCCGTCAAGGAAGTTCGTCAACTTGGCGTCGCGACGCTCCCATTGAACGGTTTCGTAGGGATCGATTCCGCTCTCAGAGAAGTGGCGTTTAATTCTGTCAAGGGAAAGTGATGCCGTTTGCTCAGAGGTGAGGGTCATCTTTTCTCCGGAAGTGCTCAATAGTCGGTTGGAAGTTTGCGGCGGGCTGGAGGCCAACCCAGTGGGTGTCGTTCCGCTTCGCCCTGACCTCGAAGCTCGGAACCTCATAGTGCTCTGCGAACAGAAAACTCGTTAAAAGCTTCCCGCTCAACCATCGCACTCCGTCCGCTAGTTGGTCACCCAACCCGCCGCGTCTACGAATGTAGGAACTATCACTTGTGGATCGATAGAGGGATAACAAATTAGTTCTGTGGGTGAGTTGGGGATTTCTTTGGGGAGTTCTACACATGCAACAACACCGACACTCGGTGTGGTTGTCGAATATCTGTAACTGGAGCGTCCCCTGGACGACTTCGACACAAGGCGCTAGTGCGCTTAAGTCTCTGAACAGGGAAAACGTCACGATTCGTCTCGCACGATTATCGACAAAGCCCAGCAATTCCAACACCAAGGCGCCGACCCCCCTGCACATTGGCTTTCACTGCCTGTGGAGAACCACTGATTGTGGTTTAAGGATTCTTTGCACTGATTTGAAGATATGAGCGCCCTTGGGTTAGCTCCCCGTGTCAACATCGTGGAGTGCATCGATTGTTCCCTCCACCCGTTTCTGAAGTCGACGCTGACGACGTTTACCGCGACGACAGAGCCGCCGCGTCTGGCCGTCCGTGGCTGATGATCAACATGATCGAGACAGTTGATGGTGTCACCGAAGTGGACGGAGTTTCTGGTCCTCTGGGAAGCCCTGGTGACAAAGATATTTTCGGGACGATAAGAACACTTCCCGACATCATCTTGGTTGGCAGTAATACAGCAGTTGCCGAACAATACAATCCTCCCTCGACGAGTGTCAGCACAAAGGCGAGGCGCCTGACAAGCGGCGTGTGGCCAGTCGCTCGTATCGCTTTGGTCAGCGCTCAGCTCGATTTCGATCTCACGTTGCCGATGTTTAATCGACCTTCCCAACGGCCCATCGTCATTACCACCACCAATGCCGACACGAACAAAGTGAACTCCATCGCCGAAGTCGCCGATTTGATTCAATGCGGCGTCGACTCTGTCGACCTGACAGAGGCACTGCGAGAAATGGCTGACCTTGGCGCTCAACGGGTACTTTCCGAGGGGGGTCCTTCCCTCAACGGCGCGCTTCTTGGAGCAGGTTTGGTTGATGAGGTTTTCGTCACGGTGGCACCTTTCCTAGGTGGTGGCCAAGCTCGCGGTATAGCTCGGGGAAACACCTTGTCTGAAATGGAAGAACTCGAGTTACGACATGTGTTAACCGAGGATCATTTCTTGTTTCTCAGATACACCAAAGCACCGGACAGAGACGCTTCCCAGTAGATACATCTCTGTCGAGCTACGGCAGAAGCAACGCCTGTCCAGCGATTAGAGAATGACCGTTGTTAATCTTTGCGATTCGATCCACCAACGGCCGAAGATCCCCAGTGGGCTGCAACTTACGGGCGATGGACCAAAGCGTGTCCCCCGGCTTGACGATCACTATTTGTCCGGCCGTCAACGTTTCTCCCGCTGCACTTTCAAACACAGTCTGCTGTGCCAAGGGCCGCTCAACTGCTGCCACTCCAAGCAGATCTCCAGCAACATTCGCTACAAGCCAGGCCGCTCCAACTACGAGTGCAAGGCACGTCAGTCGACGACGCCAATACGTTGATTGCGAGCGTCGAGATGAGACGGCCTCTGGGTCAGCGATAAACGATTCTGGAATGCCGGCAATCAACTGCAGTTGCGGGCGCTCACGGTAATTCATATAGGCCGGATCTAGCTCTTCTACTTCAGCCCTTAGTACTGCAACCATTAGATTTCCTTACATTTTGCGCTTCTTGTTGCGCATTAATCATCGAGTTAATTGTGCAATTGGGGTGTGACACCCAATCACGGTCCGTTCGAAACACCGTTCGAACACTTGTTCGACTAAACCAGAACACTTGTTCGATGTCAAGTAAAAATCGAACACATGTTTGCCTGTCGACTGCCCTGCTGGTACGGTCTAAACGAACAAGTGTTCGTAGAACCAGAAGGAATTGAGTTGCATGGCCGACCACACTATTACTGATCGCCAACGAGCCATTCTCGAGTTCATAGAGGGAACCATGCGCGAGCGTGGGTATCCCCCGGCTGTTCGGGAAATAGGCGCGGCAGTTGGTTTGAACTCTCCGAGCACAGTCCATTCTCACTTGGCTCAGCTGGAAAGCGCCGGCTACCTCCGACGAGACCCAACCAAGCCTCGAGCCATTGAGGTCTGTTTCGATGCGTCATCGGGTGCGATCGCCGAGCGTCGACCCACTCGCCATGTCCCACTGATCGGTGAAGTAGCAGCAGGCACCGACGTGTTAGCTCAAGAGAACGTTGAGGAGTTAGTACCCGTCCCCGAGGACTTCACCGGCTCTGGCGAGCTCTTCATGTTGAAGGTGCGCGGCGACTCAATGATCGAAGCTGGAATCCTCGATGGCGACTTCGTGGTAGTTAGTCGCCAAAACACCGCAACCAACGGCGACATAGTGGTAGCTGGAATTCCTGGTGATGAAGGAACGGTCAAGACCTTTACGAAGAAGGGTGACGTCATTACCTTGCTGCCGGCTAACTCAACCCTGGAACCGATGGTATTTTCCGCGGCGGAGGTAGCGATATTCGGCCGGGTAGTTACGGTCATGCGGCGCCTATAAATTCTAATTTCGCTCAAGTCGTTGAAAGCGCGAGCGGCAAACTCATAGTTGTGCTGGACTGCAGTTGTGTTTACTCCTGCCCCTAACCCCCCAGCCGACCTAGATCAATCAGAATCAATATGGATTCCGATCCGTTCAGGAACAGTATTTGTCGAACCTGGTGGCGGACTGGTACGCGACCAGGTTGCCCCAGTCGAAGCGCCCAACCTTTTCTTAGGCGTCTTGGATGACACTGCGGTTTACGCACTCGATCTTCACGACATCTCAGACGAAGGTGACCTTGAACCTGTCCACCTAAGAAAGCTCTACGGACGCATACCCGACGAAGAGTGGGTAGTAGCAGGACGCGCAGAGCAAATAGTCAACTACGAACGAACTCACGTTTACTGCGGACGTTGCGGAACACCCACCGAGACAAACTCACACGACCGAGGCAAGGTATGCCCGAAATGCAAACATATGGCATTCCCTCGGCTGAGTCCTGCAATGATTGTCTTAGTCGAAAAAGACGATCAGGCCTTGCTTGCTTGGGGACGACAATTCCCAGGTCGTTTTTTCAGTACCTTGGCTGGCTTCGTTGAACCCGGCGAGAGCCTCGAACAGGCCGTCGAGCGAGAAGTAATGGAAGAAGTAGGCCTAAAGGTCGATGAAATCTCTTACTTTGGAAGTCAACCTTGGCCGTTCCCTCATTCGCTGATGTGCGGATTCCACTGCAGGTACGTGTCAGGTGAAATCAAGATTCAAGAAGAAGAGATCATTGAGGCCGGCTGGTTCCACGCCAATGACCTACCACCATGTCCAGTAGGCGGCATGTCTATAGCAGGTTGGCTTATCAAAGATTGGTTAGAACGCCAAGGTGTTCATTAATCGTCGCTCGGCCGCAACCGAATAAGTCCCTGTTGAGCGACGGTAGCCACAAGTTCACCTTGCGCCGAGAAAACATCTCCAGTTGCCAACCCTCTGGTGCCCTTTATCTGATGTGGAGCAAGATCAAATAGGAGCCACTCGTCAGCACGCACAGCCCTGTGAAACCAAACTGCGTGGTCAAGTGAAGCGGCCATATAAACGTCATCCCAAGTCGCATCCCCGGGCCCATTACCAACGAGTGCTTGGGCGGGGTGAGCACTAACAACGGCATCCATCGGATTGGTATCGGAAAGATACGCCAGAGCAGCAAAATGCTCGTCGGGTGTTTCACCTATATCTGCCGTAAATTTCGCCCACACACGATGCCTAGCGGGACTCGTTGATTGGTGTTCCAATCTGGCGTCAACGCCTATCCCCCAATCAATTTTCTCTGACTCTTCTGGAGGTTTGATGTCGGTCGGCATGGCAGAAGTCGAAACATCAGGCCCGTCTTCGTCTCGTTGGAACGAGCACGACAGATTAAGAATCGCTCCCCCACTTTGCCTGGCGACCACTCTTCTCGTCGTAAAGCTTCGCCCATTTCTGAGTCGGTCGACTTCATAGCGCACCGGCTCGTTTGGATCTCCACCCAAAATGAAATAGGCATGAAGAGAGTGGACATGATGCCCTTCGGTGTCAACAGTTCTCATAGCGGCGCAGAGCGATTGGGCAATCACCAGTCCGCCATAAATGCGACCCCACTCGTACGCTGGGCTTTCGCCAACGAATGCGTCTGCACCGTGGGGTTCGAGGGCAAGAATTTTCGCCGTATCTTTCATGTTCGGTGCCAGATCACTCCCGTAGACGTATCTTCAAGAATGACCCCCATATCGGTTAGTTGATCCCTAATCTGATCAGCCGAGGCGAAATCCTTTTCTTCTCGGGCTACTCGCCGCTGTTCAATGAGTGCTTCGATCTCGGCCGCGTCTGGACCCGATTGCTCGCCTTGCTCTGATAAGCCGATCTCAATCCCAAGAACCGAAAACAATGTGAGTGCGGTGCGCGCCCGGAGACCAGCAGTAGCCAAATCTCCGTCGTCTAGCGCTGCGTTGGCTCCACGAACAACACCAAACGCGTGATCCAATGCGACTGGAGTTCCAAAGTCATCGTCCATTGCTGCTTTGAATCCTGCGACCACTGTTGGTTCTATTTCTTCATCTTCTAGATCCACGTTGGCAGCAACCATTCGTCGCTGAAAAGCGTCGAGTCTGTCAATCGCTGTTGATGCTGCGGTCAACGCTTCTCGACCCATTTCCATGGCCCGACGGTAATGAGTTTGCATTGCCAGTAGCCGAAGTGCCCTTGGCCCAGCCGTGTCTATTGCTTCTGCCAAGTTCGTGAAATTACCGAGTGACTTGGACATTTTTTCCCCAGCGACGTTGACCATTGCGCTATGCACCCAATAACGAGCAAAAGGCCTGCCTGTAGCGGTGACTTGCGCCCATTCATTTTGGTGATGTGGGAAACAAAGGTCATCCCCGCCTCCATGTATGTCGAACCCGGGCCCCAGAGCGCTCAGGGACATTGCTACACATTCGGTGTGCCATCCAGGTCGTCCCGATCCCCAGGGAGTATCCCAAGATGGTTCACCCGGTTTCGCCGACTTCCAAAGAGCGAAGTCGAGCGGTGATCGTTTCTCAGTGTCAACATCAACTCTTTGGCCCGCATCTTCAAGTAATTGACCTAACTCCCGCCCAGCTAGCCGGCCGTAGTCACTTAAACCCTCTACCGAAAAATAGACTCCTCTGTCAGGCACAACGTAAGCAGCCTCGTTAGCTACAAGCTCGGCAATGATGGCAATCATGCCTTCAATGAACTCGGTGGCATGCGGACGGGACTGTGCTGGAAGAATATTCAGTCGCTCCATCTGCTCGTCGTAGGCTTTGGTGAATTCAGCAGCGACTTCCGGTTCTGTTCTGCCTTCAGTTTCAGCGCGGTTAATGATTTTGTCATCGATATCAGTGACATTGGAGGCGACCGTAACGCCCCAACCAGTCCACTCGAGGTATCTGCGAATGACATCGTAAGTCAGAGAGGTGCGACCATGCCCTAGGTGCGGAACGTCATATACCGTTGGCCCACAAACGTACATAGCAACTTCCCCCTCGGTCCGAGGGACAAATTGCACCTTTTGGCGCTGCATTGTGTCGTAGATATGAAGGGTCACGTCAATTTCTGTATCTGCACCTAAATCCACTTTTCAAGATCAAGGTTTTACTATTTCGCAGGGTACCGCTACCCCTTCTCTCAACAGTGCGTCATTAAAAATATCGTCATAGCCATAGCAACAAACTCTCTGAGAATTGTTTGACCCACGGTGTATTTTTTGGCGTCGCATAGAGCAGACTCACGCTATGTCCGTGTTCCTTTATCACCTCGGTCGCGCCTGTGTTCGTCATCGCTGGCGGACTATTGGTGCGTGGCTTATCTCAGCAATGGCCCTAATCGGCTTGAACAGTGCAATAGGCGGGGAAATGACCAACGGCTTTGTCGTTCCCGGGCTCGATAGCCAAGATGCCTACGACCTTTTAGCGGATCGCTTTCCATCAGAAGGCGGCATCAACGCTCAGGTCGTTGTTGAGGCTCCAGACGGCTCCTTATTAAGCGATTCTCAGCAACGAACCGCACTTGACGAACTTGGCACTGCGTTAGCGG
>Ga0208410_1000357_pt1 | contig 27541 bp, 18 predicted proteins | sample ETN02SmetaG_3_FD_185787 | JGI IMG/M metagenome (GOLD analysis project Ga0208410, IMG submission 185787) | Marine microbial and viral communities from oxygen minimum zone, Eastern Pacific Ocean - ETNP2014F10-02SV257 (SPAdes) (version 2) | ecosystem: Environmental > Aquatic > Marine > Oceanic ... | reverse complement strand
CCGACTTCGCCTTGGCCTCCGCGATCTCGCTCTCGTCGTCGACCACGTACGCGATCGGCGCCCCCACGGTCGCCATTTCACCGTCCTCCACCGCGATGTGCGCGATGATCCCGTCCACGAACGATTCCACGTCCATGTCCGCCTTGTCCGACTCCACCACCACCACCGCGTCCCCTTTCCCGATCGCGTCCCCTTCGCTCATCAACCAGCTCACGATCTTCCCCTCCGTCATCGTCGACGACAGCGCGGGCATGGAGATCTCCTTAATCGCCATGCGCGTTCGCACCTTTCGTCGCGTCGTCGTCACCGTTCGCATCGCGCTTCTCGATCGCGTCAAAACCTGTGGCCCTCCCACGACGTCTCTCGATCGCATCGCGCATCGCGGCGTCGCGCGCGACATCATCCTCCTCTCGCGCGAGACGGGTCGGGTCGGGTCTCCGCGCGACGAATTCGGTGCGTTCGTTCGTTCGTTCGTTCGTTCGAGCGTTCGAGCGTTCGAGCGTTCACGAGTGACGACGGCGGCGAGATCGGATTCGAATCGCGCATCCGGTCGGGTGCGGGACACCACGATCGACGAGTCATGACTCGACGCACAGTCCCCATCGACGTGTGGATGACGCGCGCGCGCACGGATAATGTCGCTCTGTGTGTGGGGTCGATCGGTGAGTCGTGACCCGTCGATCGGTGCGTCGTGTCGCCGTGTGTGGGTCTTCATGGGAGACATGGGTGTGCGAGTACGTGATTACGGGAAAGTGTGGGGACGACGAGACGTGTGCGACGCGTGGCTATTTGGTGGGGTACGAGAGAGACAGAGTATGGGACGTGGGCGCGCGTCGATGCGTCGCGCGCGCGCGCGGGTCGCGCGATCGGCCGCACACCCCGTCGGTTCAGTTACGAGATCCACGAAGGGATCGTTCGACTCGACCGCGCGTCAGAAAGAAAAAAGGAAATAGTCAGAGGTGCGGTGCGCGATCGCGTCGAGCGTCGCGCGTCGGTGTCGGTGTCGGTGTCGGTGTCGTGTGTGGATGATGATGGGGAATGAAAGCCCTAATGCTTGAAATGAATGGGCGGACCGCGGAGAACGCGCGTGGACCGTGGGGTGTGTGCGCGCGGGGAAGACGCGCGTGGGAGACGTGGGGTGGGCGTGATGATACGCGAGGCGCGATGACTGACGGTAGCGAACGGTGATTATGATTTTCGTTTCGTTTCAGATGTCGGCCCCAGCCGCCGCCGCTCCGTACAAGGCCCCCGCCGGTAAGGCGGAGGAGTCCACGCAGCAAATGCACCGCATTCGCATCACTCTCACGTCTCGTAACGTGAAGAACCTCGAAAAGGTGTGCGCGGATCTCATCCGCGGCGCCAAGGACAAGCGCCTCAAGGTGAAGGGTCCGGTGCGCATGCCGACCAAGACGCTTCGCTTGACGGTTCGCAAGTCGCCGTGCGGTGAAGGTACCAACACCTGGGATCGATTCCAAATGCGCATTCACAAGCGTTTGATCGATTTGCACTCCCCGGCTGACGTCGTGAAGCAAATCACGTCCATCTCCATCGAACCGGGCGTCGAGGTCGAGGTGACCATTGTCGCCAACTAGGCGACGCGCGATTCGCGCGCGGCTCGTCGCTCTCGCGACGCCGACCCGTCGCGTCGAGGGTAGTTCTCTAGTTAGCGTTTTAATTAACGTCGCGACATCTCTGACGGCTCGAGTCTACGACGTCCCGCTCGGCGCCTTTTCGTCACTCGTCGCCTCGGCGCGCGGCGTTCATTCATGCGCGCCTCGACGTCCACCCCCCCGCGCGCCGTCGCCTCCACCTCCGCGCGCATCGACCGTCGACGACGCGTTCGCGCGCGCGCGTCCTCGTCGATCGACGACGCCGTCGACGTCGAGCGCGAGTGGGGCTCGACGTCGTACGATTTATCCAAACGCTGGCCGCTCATCAACGCGCTGTACGACCTCGAGGTTCGTCGCGCCGGACTCGATCCCGCGCGATATCGGCTCGGGTGGCACGGCGCGAAATCGTACGTCGGTATCACGTACCTGTACGACGACGAGCGCACGGGAGAGGCGAGAGGGGACGTGTTCGTGTCCAAATATCTGGCGTTGGACCCAGAGTTTGGGAACGCCGTCGGGTGCGTTCGACACGAGCTCGCGCACGCGCTCGCGGGACCGACGAGCGTGGATCACGGTGTCGAGTTTTTACGCGCGTGTGAGACGCTGGACGTGCCCGCGGCGTGGCGAGAGGAGAAGACGGGGGCGTTTTATAGCAGACCGGCGACGCAGTTGATGTGGGCCAAGTGCGACGCGGAGGAAATGTTGCGAGGAAAGAGCGAGGTGTTGCCGGAATTATTGTTCGAGCGCAACGTTTGGGATGCGCCGGTGAACGGTAATCGAACCGTGTTCAAGGATGACGAGAGCGGGGTGGTGTTGGACGCGTTCGAGATGTACGATTTGGTGCGCGCCGAGGAGGAGGCGACGTCAAAGCGATGAAGAGCGGGCCGGTTTTGTAATTGCATAGGATCCTGTCTGTCTAACGCTCGATCGCGTAATACCGCACGACGTCACCGCCGAGAAGCCCGAACGTGAGCGTCGCCATCGCGCTCTTTTCTCGGCGTTCGCCGACGACGCCGTCGTCGAGCATCTTTTCGATATGTTGTCTCGTGATTTTCGCGCACGACGTGTACAATACGATGACGGACACCAACGTGGCGTACACGCTTCGCGTGAGCTCCCACGCCGTCATGCCTCGCGTCGGATGTTCTCGCAGCGTGTTCAAGAGGACGTTCTCTCTGCTGACGCGGTGTTTGATGTACGCGTCCACCTTTTTCGCGCCGTCGGCGACGACGTCGCCGTGCGAAGGATACAACCTATTCGCCCCGTTATCGCTCACCCCGAGTCGCTTGTAGCTCTCAAACTCCTCTTTAATCCTCTTCAACGATCTCGCGTACGACGTCAAATCCTCAAAATCCGTCGTCGACCCGTTCAACACGCAATCGCCCGCGAACACCGCGCCCTCCTCTTCAAACGCGAAACACGTGTGATCCGTCGTGTGTCCCGGCGTGTGTACCGCTCTCAGCGTCGCCCCCTCCACCGCGATCACGTCACCGTCTCGCACGTCCACGTACGTCCTCGCGCATCCTCGCTCGCCGTCCACGCGTTCGTACTCACCCTTATCCCTCCGTATCCTCTTATACGCCGGGACGTCGACGCCGAGCGCACGTCTGAGCGCGCGTAACCCGCCCACGTGATCCGGGTGCCAATGCGTGCACAACACGCACTTCAATCGCTCACAACCTTCCTCGCGCATCGCTCGGAGGACGTTCTCGGCGTACCCCGCTCGGCCTTCACCGCAATCGATCAACGCGCGTTCGCGTCCCGCGCCGACGAGGTACGTATTCGTCCCCTGCAGCGTCAACGCGCTCGGATTGAGCCCGAGGATTCGCGTCACCCGTCTCGACACGCGCGCGACCGGAGGTAATCGAGGCAACCCTCTCGGACATCCCGGCGTCGCGTAGCGCAGGAACAGCGCGACGAGACGCTCGTACAGGGCGTGGACGTTGACGACGTCTCGACGGGTCGATGTCCCAGACGTCCGCGCGCCCATTCGCGCCGACGTCGCGAGACGACGCGATGGGTCGAGACAAGACGCGAGACGACACGCGTTCTCGTCTCGCGTCTTCTCGCGGGCGAGACCGAGGCGGTGAGGTGACGTTGTGACGTCGGCGCGCTCGACCGTTACCGAGGCGTTTTCGAGCGCACCGAGACGGGCGCGCGGGATTTCTCGATGACCGACGACGACGGGACTCGCGCGCGCGGCGAAGCGACGCCATCATCGATGACGGACTTTTGGGCCGATGTCGGTCTGGGCAAAGGGGCGTGGCAGTGCGATGACGACGGTGGGCGAGAGATTCCACCCGGCGCCGAGGCGGGCGTGTTCGAGGAGACGCCGACGCGCGACTCGCCGAGATTCGCCATATTACCGGACGTGCCCACGGTGCCGCCGAGGAAGGACGAGACCTTCTTGGCCGTGTTTTGGGACGGATGTCGATATCGGGTCGAGTTTCCGGATCTGCGTCGAAGCGTGGGGGAATTGAAGCGCGCGTTGTTTCGAGGCGGGCTGGGGCGAGGCGACGAAATGTCCACGGGGAAGAGACGCGAGATCGAGAGCGTCGACGCGCTCGCGTTATTCTACGCGTGCGATGAATTGAGCGATGATTCGGCGTCCGTGGAGTCGTACGGGGTACCGCCGGGGTGTAAGATACTCATCGGATTGGATCGAGCGTTGATCGAAGCCGCGAAACGCGGACGAATCGAAGGCGACGACGCCTACTGGGGCTGAGGCTCGGGAGCGACGAGCGATCATCGTCGTTTCGTGAAATATTACACATCGCTCCGCGTGTCGCGCGTGTGTTTGATTACTAGCCGAATGCTTGCATCAATCTTCTTTTTGTAATATATCCATCTCGGGCATCGGTTGACCCGTGAACGGTTGACGCTCGCCCGAGCCGTACTTGGTGAAGAGGAGCGTCCCCGTGACGTAAAAGAAAATTGAAGGGGCGAACATGCTGAGCTCCCAGTTTTCCGTCTCCTTGATGAGATATCCGGTGAGAGGGACGCCGATGACCCCCGGGAGCGCCCCGCACGTGTTCGTCATGCCCAACAAAATACTCGCGTACTTTGGAGATAAATCTTGATGGTTGGAGTACAAGCCGGCGAAGGAAAACGCGCCGAGCGAGAGTCCCAGCGTGACCAAGCCCACGGTCGCCACCGGTTGGTCGACGACGGTCACCATCGCCATCGCGAGCGCTGGGCCCATGAAGGCGACGGTTTGCATCGTTTTTCGAACGCGCGTCACTTCCATACCGCTCTGAATGAGTCTATCGGCGGTGGGACTGGCGATGGTGGTCATGGCCACGTTGGCGAGCGGTGGTAACACCGTGAGCAGGGACGCGTTCGTGAGCGTCACCCCGAGTTCATCGGTGAAGTACGTCGGTAACCAGGCGAGCAAGACGTAGAATCCCCAGTTTTGGCAAAAGTGCACGTACATGAGCGCGCGCACCGACGAATTCGAAATAAACTCTCCCCAGGGCACCGGCGGATCCTCCGCGGGTGTCTCGCCCCTGGCAATCGCCTTGGCGTCCACGGTGAACACGCGCTTACCAGTCATACCGGTGACGCCGTCGTCTCTGTAACTCTCCTCCACCATGCCCCCGTTCCCGTACATTTTCAGCGACCACGCGCTCCACGTCAAACCGCACGTACCGAAAAACGCGAACACCGTCCTCCAATTCGTCGCCTCGATCACCAACGGCGCCACAACGAGTCCGACCACGGATCCGACGTTAAATCCACTGAACACGAACCCGACCGCACGCGAACGCTCGCTCACGCTCACGCTCCTCGCGATGATATCCGTCGCCGCCGCCGGCGCCACGCCTTCGCCCAATCCCACCAACGCCCGCAAGAAAAATATGCTCTTCTCATCCACACCCACGATCGGAATCGCGATCGTCGCCGCGGACAGGATGAGCATTCCGATCGGTAACACCCTGGCCCCTCCCATCTTGGTCGACAGGTACCCTCCGGGCAATTGCGACACCGCGAATCCGTAAAAGAACGCGCTCTGTATGAATCCCGCCTGCGTGCTCGTCCACCCAAAGTCCCTCGCCATGGGTATGATGGACACCGATATGTTCACCTTGTCCATGTTACACACGATGAACGCAAACACGGTGACGAATAAGATGCGGTACCGACTCGGCGCCCCTCGCCAGAGCGTCGTGACGTCGCTCGAAGATTTCGGCAGCGTAAACGCCCACGCCTCCTCCTCCTCCGCGTCGCCGTCCTCCTCGTTCCCATCGCCCGCCGTCGACGATCCCGACGACGTGCTCGCGACGAGCGCATCGTTTCTATCGCGTCGATCCGCTCGCGCGCACGTCGCGATCGATCCTCTTCCGCGCGCGCGTCGCGCGTCCCCGGCCACCTCCGGACGTCTCCTTCCCCTCTCCGCGTCATCGACGAATCGCGTCTCTCGCGACGTCGACCTCGCCGCGTTCGCGCCGAGTCGCGACGACGCGCCGCGCGCGATCGTTCGCGCCGCGCGCGCGACGCGTTCGCGCGCGACGCGCGTTCGCGCACGCGTCACGAACGCCGTTCGTCCCGCGTCCGTTGTAACCGACGAATGCGCCATCGTCGCTCGTTCGGGACGGGAGACGCGCGCGCGCGACGAGAGACGACGACGAGGGACGACGCGCGTTCTCCCCGACGATTTCCCGCGGTCGCTCCCGTCGCGCTCTCGCGCGCGATCCACCGACGGACGACGCTCTCTGGCGTCATTTCGCCGCCGCGGCGTCCACCTCGACCGATCTCGACCGACCTCGACCCGCGATGAGCGCCGCGCCGAACGCGAGCGCGATGACGCCCGAACAGCGCGACGCCGCGTTCGCCATGGCGGGTCAGGAGATGGAGTACCGCGTCGAGCTCTTCAACAGGCTCGTCGGCGCGTGTTATGAAAAGTGCATCGATAAAAAGTTTAAAGAGGGCGATCTGAACGTCGGGGAGAACTCGTGCGTGGACAGGTGCGCGGCCAAGTATTGGGAGAGCGTCGCCATCGTCGGGCAGATGCTGGGTGCGCAGGGGGGGACGCAGGGGGGGCGGTGAGACGAGTGAGGGGAAGAGGGCGCGCGGGGTTTAGGGTCGTCGCGCGGGCGGGCGAGACGCGCGGGACGAAGGGACACGACGCGCGCGGAGGGAAGAGGTGGCGTGCGGTGCGTTTGTTATGATTACACTAGAGATTAAGTATCGTTCTATCGGTCTACGGGGGTGGATGGGAGCGTGGTTTGACGCGTGGTGAGCCAATCGGCGACGTCGCGAAAACCTTCGACGCGCGCTAAATCCGCGGGGGTGTATCCCTCGGAATCCGGACGCGCGTGGCGAGCGGTGATGGCTAAGTGTGGGGTGTCTAAGAGCCAAGATAACACGGCTTGGTTTCCGCGCTGGGCAGCCTTGTGAAGCGTGCTGTGGCCGTTGGCGTTTATTAAATCGAAACGCACGCCGAGGGACGCGAGGTACTCGCAGCACTCGACGCCGCCCGCGCCCATGGTGGTCCAACACGCGACGTTGCATCCGTAATCGTTGCATAGGTGCTGGTCGCAACCGTGTTCGACGATTAAGCGCATGACGTCCATTTGGCCGCGCCACGCGGCCCAAGCGAACGCCGTGGACCCGTCGGCGGTTTTGGAATCGGCGGCGACACCTCGCGACAAGAGGTATTCGACGACGTCACCGTGGCCGTTCCTCGCCGCCCAGTGTAACGCGGACCGACCGGCGTACGACCGTCGTCCGCTCTGCACCGCCTTTTCGGGGTCCATACCGGCGCTTTCGACGAGAAATCGGACGCACGCCAAGTGCCCGCCGCCCGCCGCCCACAAGAGCGCGTTGCTTCCGTGTCGATCCACCGCGGTCGTCGACGACGGATCCCATCCATCGATCACCAATGTTCGCAAACTATTCAAATCACCACGTCTCGCCGCCTCTAATCCGGGCAGCGGCAGCGGCTTGACGCGATTCGCGGCGATGAGCGCCTCCATGACGCCCTCGTCGCCGCGTCTCGCCGCCTCCATGCCCGCCTTTAAATCCTCCTCTCGCGTCTCCTTCTTCGTCTTGTTGTGCACGTACGCCGAATCCACCGAATCAGATCGAGACGTCGACGCCGAGAGCGCGACGAGCGCGTTCCTCTCTCGCTCCACCGCGTCCATGGCGTTGTCGTGATGCTCGCCGTGCCGCGTTTTACGATGCCACCACAAACCGCGTTCGCCGCCGACGATAAATTTCCCGCATTCGTCGCACATCGCGCGTCCACCGTCCCTGAGTTCGGCGTAACGATCGAGCGTGCACACAAAAATCATCCCGGACTCGCCCCGCGCGACGCGAACGTCGGCGAAGTGTTTCGCAACGAACGCGTTCGGGACGCGCCCCAACGTCTCGCGAGCCAACGACGAGGCGGTGTGCTCGCGCGCGATGCCCATGGCGGAGACGCACGACACGGTCGTGGAATCCGTCTTGTAGCCGTCTGAGCGCCTGAGCGCGTGAAAAAGCGCGCTCGCGACGGCGCACTGGACGTCGCCGCCGCCGGTACGATGGTCCGCGCGGACGAGACGTCGCGCGTCGACGCGCGCCAACACCGCCCTCGCGTCGGCGTGCACCTCGCACAGGGCGTCCATGAACGCCTCGCGTATCGCGTCGAGCGTCGCGGCGCTCGGTGACATCGCGCGAGGCGCGCGAGGCGCGACGTGCGGGTGGCGGGCGAAACCGCGCGCCGTCGTCGTCGAAAATGCGTCTTGAATTACTCGCGCGTCGTCTACGTCGTCGCGCGCGTTCGAAAATGTCTCGCATTCGTGTCGTCGTCGTCGTTGTTCTCGTCAATCTATCGGTGTCATGATCAATCGATCGAACTCCTCGGCGTTCATCGAGGAGGTTCGTTCCCGCTCGAACTCCTCGGCGATTTGGAGACGCTCGACGTACCGTCGAGAGAATACGTCTATGTAGTATACAGCGCCGTTGTACACGGAGGACCCGAACGCGATCCACATGAGCGCGGTGTGGGCGTAGTAGTTTGAATAGCACAGGGGTATCGGAATGAAGGTGATGATGGTGTACCCGAGCTGAAGCATGACGAAGACGAACTTCGTCTTGGTCGAACCCGCGTCGAAGAATTCATCCTCCCCGAATAAACCAATCTTTCGCATCATGCGCAGCGCAAACTTATTCGCCGACGATTTTCGATCGCTCGCGAGCCATCGCAGAGAGGTCATGAGCTCGGGATCTTTATCTAATTTACCCTTGTCCATGTACTCCGTCTTGACGAGGTAGAGCGCCTGCCAAAACAAATACGCAAACATCGGATACACCATCAGGTGTAAACACCCCTCCACCACGCTCACCTCGACGTTTAAATCCGCTGCGCTCATCCCCCTCGCGTCGTCGCCGAACCCAAACCACCGTCCGCACCACGTCATCAGACACGGCATGGCGTGCACGAAGACGCTCTGCACCTTGTCCACGCTGTGAAACACCAACGAATTCCTCCACAACGGAATCGCCAACAGCACCGGCCCGTTCGCGAACGCGAACACGCACCTAAACAACATCGCACTCTTCGGTTTCAGCGTTAAAAACACCAACGCCGTCGCGTTCGCAAAGTAACAGAAATCGTACAAAAAGTATTGCCATCGAATCATTCGATAATACACCCCCCTCGCCGAGAAAATCAACGGCATGGACACCGCGTAAAACACCCAAAACCGCGCCGGCACTCGCGTCGCGATGTATTCCGTCATCATCAACCCGTACACCCCCGCGCAGAACGACATCTTATCGATCTGTCGAATCACTCGCGGTATCTTGACGTAATCTCGAACCCTCGTCTCCGCGTTCCCCGTCACCGCCCGTCGCATCACCGCTCGAGGTTTCTTCGCGCTCTTCAGCAGCTCACCGCTTCGTCGACGAATCGTCTCCGCCATCTTCGTCGACGACGTCCCGCGCGCGCGCGAGGACCCCTCTCGCGCGCGCATGACGTCGTCTCGACGGTAACGGTCCTCCTCGCGCGTTCGCGCGTTCGCGTTCGCGTTCGCGTTCGCGTTCGCGCGCGCGTCGACGACCGCCGTCTCGCGCGGTGGACGAGTCGCGAACGCGCGTCTCCGCGTCTCGTCGTCGACGCGAGCGTGTGCGCGCGCGCGCGCGCGTCGTCCCCGCGCGCGCGTCAGAATGCAGCGCGCCTCGGACCTCGAGTCTCTCGTCGTCTCCGCCGACGGCGACGACGATCGTCGGCGTCGACTCCGGTGCGCGAACGCGCAGACGGTTCTTCTCGTCGGCGCGTACGCCGTCGTCGCGTACGTCGCGTGGACCATCGTCGCGGGCATGGCGACGCGCTGAGCGTTCCCAATCGAGAATCGAACGATGAATCTGAATCGGCGCGACGTCGATGACGCGCGCCTCGACGCGCGGTTCTCGATGCGAGAATTCGTCGAGCGCGTCTGTCCTCGCGATGTCGTCGCGCGTTCGGTGGACGAGGCGCGAGGAACGTGCGTGGTGGAGACGCGCTCGACGGGGAGCGCGAGAACGGCGGCGAGCGTCTCGAGAGCGCGCGCGGCGGCGACGGAACGGGAGCGACGCGCGCGCGTCGCTCGAGCGCTCGGGGTGAGGATTCGAGTGGTGGATGATCTCGTGCGCGCGGTTCGAGAGGAGATCGGGCGCGCGTTGGATGTTGGCGCGGAACCGCCGCCGCGGTCGCACCCGAACGTGGCGACGGCGCGGTGCGTCGTGTTTGACGCGGCGGGAACGATGGTGGTGAGCGTTGAACCGATGAGCGAGTACACGTTGGGGAGCTGTTTACGCTTGAGATCGGACGCGCTGCGATCGCCGGCGCGGAAATCGTTGGCGGCGTATCAGGCGTGTCGAGCGTTGGCGCACGTGCACGAAAAGAATTTGGCGCACGGAAATTTGAGCGCGGATTCCGTGCGATTATCCTCGCTGAGCGGAGGTCCGGTGGGCGTGCCGTACGTGCAGCTCGGTGGGATGTTTGATTCATCGCACGTTCGAGACGGGTCGGCGGGAGACGCCGGGTCGAGGCGCGTGGAGGTGTCGGAGGAGAGCGCGAGACGTTTGCGCGACGGCGCCGAACCGAGCGTCCGAAGTCTCACCGCCGCGTGGCGTATCGGCGCCGTGAGTAACCTCGAGTACGTCTTGAAACTGAACGACATCGCGCGTCGAGGGTCGGACCTCGCGTATTATCGCGTCGCGCCGTGGGTGATCGATTTTACGGCGTTTCCGCTGCGCGAGGACGGTTCTCTGCGCGGCGCGAGAGATTTGACAAAGACAAAGTGGCGGTTAACCAAGGGCGACGAACAGTTGGATTTCACGTATCGACACACGACGCCGCCGCACCACGTGAGCGACGATTGTCTCAGCGAACTCGGGGCGTGCGTCGCCTTGGCTCGACGCACGCCTCGCTCCACGTTGGCTCGAATCGTTCGCGCGAACGTCGTCGCCGAGGAATACCCGAAGGATCTCGAGCGATTGTACGAGACGTCTCCAGACGAGGCGCCCATCGATTTTTACACCGACCCGCGCGTGTTCTCGTCGATTCACGAGGACATGGACGATTTAGGAGTGCCGTCGTGGTGCGCCATCGACGGAGACGCGGTGGCGCACTTTATTAAAATTCACAGAGAAGCCTTCGAGTCTCGCGCGGTGAGCGAACGCTTACACGCGTGGATCGATTTAACGTTCGGACACGCGACGTGCGGTAAAGCGGCCGTGGAGGCGAAGAACGTCATGGTGCGAGACGATGTCGAGGGAATGATGCGATCGAGCGGACGGTGTCGGATCTTTCACGCGCCGCATCCGAAGAGACGCGTCGGCGTCGTGCCTCGTTCCGTGCCAAACGTCGAAATCGACCGAGACGCGGACGACGCCTCGACCGCCGAAGCGCTTCGCACGACCACCATCGTCGAACCCGCGTTTCGATTCGTACAAGAGCGAGACCTTCGAGCGCTCGGTCGAATCATCGGCGCGATATACACCGGCGTTCCGTGTCCCGACGAGGATCGAGAGGCGGCGGCTGGCGGACTCTTCGACGACGCTTCCATCAGTAACAGTCTCTTCGACCGACGTCGCGAGAGCGAGGACGCGAACGCGTCCATCAAGGCTTGGTTGGCGCGCATGCCGAACGAGGCGCGCGACGTCGTCAAACTGTTGATGGACGTGACGAAACCGATCGCGGCGGCGGCGGTGCGCGACTCGGTTTTGTTTTCGCAAGACATTCGAAACGCCGCCCTCGTGCTGGGAAAGATGCGAGCGGTACGAGACTCTCGAGCGGCGAAAATCATGATCGCGGAAGACGCGTTGACGGGCGCCTCCGCGACCACCGCTCGACTCGTGTTGGAAGACGTGTGTCCGGCGATCGCCGCCTACGTCTCCGCGCCGCTCGACCAAACTGAGGAGATGCGCGTGGCGATGTGTCTCGCGCGCTTCGTCGAGACGGCGTGCGCCGTCGCGTCTCGTCGCGATGTGTCAGAGATGATTCTTCCTCTCGTCGTCTCCGCGGTGAACGCGCCGAGCGCGCACCTCGCGACGGAAGGACCGACGCCGAAACGCGAGTTGTTCGAGCTCGCGACTGTCAAGGCGATGCGCAAAGCCGTCGGCGCCGCGCGTTTCGACGACGTCTTCGTCCCCATACTCATCAAGTGTTTGCAACCAAAGTTTTGCAACGCCGATGAATTGAACCGCGTGAAAGACGCGCTGGTGCACGTCGCGACGTCGATGCCGTTGCCCGTCGTTCGACAACGCGTCATCAACGTTTTACGAAGGGCGTTGCGGAATAATCGAGCCGACACGTCGAGCGGCGCGCACGTGCTCATCGCGGATGTCCTCTCGCTCTTGGCCCGTGCGCTCGGTCCGGCGTCGGAGGAGTTCATCTTTCGAGCGACGATCGCGCCGCCGCCCTCCGTGCTCGACCATCTCGACGATTGGCACCGTCGCGCGGACGCCGAGCCCGTCGAGTCGCGCGAATGGTATTGGCTCTCTCGCGCCTCGCGCGACGAGGACGAACACGAGCGTGACGACGCGTCCACGATGTCTCAGGTGCTCGCGAACGCGTCGAACGTCACTGACGACCCCTGGCGCGTGCACGTCGAAGAGCTCGTCTCGTGGCGCGCGCACAGTCGCGTCGCGCGACGATGCGCGCAATCGTTCGGCGTCAGCGTCGACGAACGTCTCTTCATGACGGCGGGACGCACATCTCGCGGTGAGGGCACCGTTCGCATCTGGCGCGCGAGCGGTCCCGAGGACGACACCGACCGCGCGTCGGTCTCGTACGACGGGCACGGCTCGGCGAGGGTGACGGCGAGCGCGTTTCTCGACTTTGCCACCGACGCCGACGGCTTCGTCTCTCGCGCGTGTTCGTGCGACGACCGAGGGACGCTGCAGGTGTGGGACACGCGACGCGGGGACCACGTGTGGCGGTTCGCGCTCGCGCGCGATTCGAACGGGTTTGAATCTCTGTGCGTCGACGACGGCGTTCGAGGTCCGTTCGTCGTCGGCGGCACCGCGAGAGGGCGCGTGGTGATCGCCGACGCCGTCGCCGGCAAGGCGCGCGGCGAGTACTCGTCCCCGCGAGACGTCTCCGCCGACGGTGGTGCCGACGACGACGGCGTGCGCGCGCTGCACAGCGCCGCCGACGGCATCGTTTGGGCGAGCGACGGACGCGGAAACTTGCGAGGATTCGACGTTCGCGCGAAACGCGACCGTCCCGTCTACGACGTCAAGGCGCACGACGACGCGGTGAACAAAATCGTCTCGACGCCCGCCGGCGCGCGCGAATTGCTCACCGCGTCCGACGACATGACCATCGGTCTTTGGGACGTGCGCGCGATGAGCGCCGAGCGAGATTCCAGAAAAAGGTTCGACGCGCGTCTGCGCACGTTCCGTGGGCATCAAAAGGGTGTCAAAGACGCGTGCGTGAGCGCCGAGGGCGACGTCTTCAGCGTGAGCGGATGCTCCGTCGGCGTGTTTTCTCTCGCGTCGTCGGGTGCGAATCATTTCGCGCGGTTCTCGCCGTTATCCGTGCACGGCGTGACGACACGATTGTTACCGATGTCGATGCATGAACAGGCATCGTTCGGGGCGATCAGACTTCTTCCCAAGTCGCGTTTGTTCGCGTTATTAAACGACGACGGCGCGGTGAGCGTGTGTCATTAGTAGTATAGTAGTCATAGCGGAAGCCGTGGTATTTAGATGATTACAGTAGCAGAGACGCTTCACTCTTCGCATTCCTCGCTCGGTCGTCGATCGGCCAAGACGCACGCGCATCGCGTCTCGTTAAACAAAGCGTCGTCGGCGTCGCAGCACGCGTCGAAATCAATCCCGGGAAATCGCAACGAGTCCGAGTCGCCCGCAAACTTTTCATTGGGATCGAGTGCGTGCGCCTGACACCCAAAGTGGCAAAACGCGACGCCGTATTCCTTCGCGCCGTCGAAACACCCGGACTTTGACGGGAATCCGTACTTGCCCCAGTGCAACCGTCCGTCGCACCGTTCGCCTCGAAGCAAACGCACGGCGGCGTCGAATCGAGGATTCCCTCTGGAATCAATCACGCGCGAATACTTTATGAAATCTTCGATGTTGACGTACAGCGTCCCGAGCCGACCGTGCGCCGGGGATAACCACGCGCTCTCGGGTCCGACGAACCTGAGAAGCGCCTGCGAACGGAACCCGAGATTGAGCTGTCGATCGTCGTAGAGCGCCTCATTGAACGCGCGCATGCACTCCCCCGCCTTGCGCAACGGGACCGCCACCTCGAGCTGTTCGTAGCCGTATCGCCGGTGAAGGTCGTATTGACGCTCCGTCATCGTGAGGAACGACTCGCGCTGTGAGCTGGTTCCGTCGGCGATGTTTGAGAGCGTCGCGCGTTTCCATTGTCTCGCCCAGCCCCGCGCCATGGAGTCGGCGGACATGAGCGACACCGGCGACGTGATGTCTCGAACCCGTCTCGGGTTCCGGCGAATCAAATTTGATCCCGATAACGACCCGAGATTGATGGCCGAGAGCGCGCTCGAATTGGACGCGGCTTCGTCGTACGGTTGGAATTGCGCCGGCGCGTCTTCGCGAATGAACGTCACCCTGGAGAGCTCTGCGAGAGGAATGTACCAAAAGAATTGCGTCTCGTCGAGCGCTCGAACGACCTCCGCGCGCATCGCGCACGCCCACTGCTCATCAAATATGTCGTGTTCACGCTCGCACGCTCGCACCGCCTCTTGCACGCGCATCATCTCGTCGACGAAGGCATCCGGGGTGACGTCGGCGCTTCTCCGCGCGATTCGCGAATTCTTCACGACGCGAAGCGTCACATCCACCAACACGCCCAATCGGCCGACGCTCGCGCGAAGCGCGTTAAACAGCGCCGGCGACGTGGACTCGTCGTTTTCGGCAAAGTGCGCGACGGACCCGTCCGCTTTCACAATCGTACACGCGACCATTTGCGACGACACGCTTCCGTACGACAACGACGACCCGTGCGTCGCCGTCGCCACCGCCCCTCCTATCGTCTGATCGATGAACCACGGCACCGCCGGCAACGCGTACCCCATCTCCGCGATTCCATCCAACAGATCCCTCGTCGACATCCCGGCGTCCGCGCGAACCACCATCGCGTCGTCGTCCACCGCGAACCGTCCCGGCGCCGCCACCGACCTCGTCTCGCGCGCGTCGATCCTCGTCTCCGCGCAAAACAACCCCTCGTGCCACGAGTGCCCCGCCCCGTTCGCTCGAACGCCCCCATTCGTTCCGTACACGATCTCCGACACGTCCCGCACCGTTTTCGGCGTCGCCGCGCGTCTCGCGGCGGCCCCGCACGCGTGTTTCCCTTGCCAATTCGACGCGTCTCGCGGATGTTCACCTCGCGCGCGTCCGCTCGTCATCACCACCACCGTCACCACCACCATCACCACCACCATTCCCGCGACACCGCGTCGTCGACGTCGCATCGCGCGTCGAGACGACGTCTCGCTCGACGCGCCTCGAGACGACCGCGGTCGAGCGCGGAGACGACGAAAAACGCCCGTTCGCATCGTAACGGCCGACGACCGAGATAAATAGCGCGATCGCGACCCGGTTCGGGTTCAAAGACCCGGAAGTACGAGGGATACACCCCGCGTGGATGATGGGCGCACACGCGTGGGGAATGCGACTCGAGCGCGCGCGGACGTGGATAAAAAACGATGAATCGGACATTCGGGTGTATGTACCGGGTACACGTGGGTCGGGACTCGCGAGTCCTGACCATGCGGACGCGCCGCCCGGATGGCGCGGGTCGATGGATCGATCGGCGACGGCGCGCGCCACACGCGCGCGCGAGGGACGAGGGACGAAGACGGAGGCCGAGAGGGATCGAGCGAACGATGGATCGCGTGTTCCCGGAGGCGTTGGCGCCGTTGAAAGATGCGGACCGAGAGATGTACGATCTCATTCAACTCGAAAAGCGACGACAGATCGGCGGGATCGAGCTCATCGCGAGCGAGAATTTCACCTCGGCGCCGGTGATGGAGGCCCTGGGATCGGCGCTGACGAATAAGTACTCGGAGGGTTTGCCGGGAGCGAGGTATTACGGTGGGAACGAGGTGATCGATAAGGTGGAGATGTTGTGCCGGGAGCGCGCGCTGCGGGCGTATCGTCTGTCCGCCGAGGAGTGGGGCGTGAACGTGCAGCCGTACAGTGGATCGCCGGCGAACATGGCGGTGTACACGGCGCTCTTGCAACCGCACGATCGGATCATGGGTTTGGATCTGCCGAGCGGTGGTCACCTGACGCACGGATATTACACGGCGCACGGGAAGAAGATTTCGGCGACGTCGATCTTTTTTGAATCTTTGCCTTACAAGGTGGATCCGAAGACGGGTTATATCGATTACGAGAAGTTGGAGGAGAAGGCGATGGATTTCAGACCGAAAATGATCGTGTGCGGTGGTTCGGCGTACGCGAGAGATTGGGATTACGCGCGCTTCCGTGAAATCGCCGACAAGTGCGGCGCCATGTTGATGAGCGACATGGCGCACATCTCTGGTTTGGTCGCCGCGGAAGAACAGGCGCAGCCGTTCGACTACTGTGACATCGTCACCACGACGACGCACAAGTCCCTCCGAGGCCCGCGCTCTGGTATGATTTTCTTCCGTCGCGGTATCAACCCGAAGACGGGTAAGGATTACAACTACGAGTCCCGCGTCAACATGTCCGTCTTCCCGGCGTTACAGGGCGGTCCGCACAACCACCAAATCGGTGCGTTGGCCGTCGCCCTCAAGCACGCGCAGACGCCCGAGTTCAAGACGTACATCAAGCAAGTCAAGGCGAACGCCAAGGCGTGCGGCGAAGCTCTCATGGCCAAGGGCTACAGCCTCGTCACCGGCGGCACCGACAACCACTTGGTGCTCTGGGATTTGCGTCCGCTCGGCTTGACTGGAAGCAAGATGGAGTACTTGTGCGACCTTCTTCACATCACTTTGAACAAGAACGCCGTCTTCGGCGACGCCAGCGCGTTGTCCCCGGGCGGCGTCCGCATCGGCACTCCGGCGATGACCTCTCGCGGTCTCGTCGAGAAGGATTTCGTCGTCGTCGCCGACTTTTTGGGCAAGGCGGTCGACCTGTGCTTGGAGGTGCAAGCCAGCCATGGTAAGATGTTGAAGGATTGGAAGAAGGGTCTCGAAGGTAACCCCAAGGTGGCTGCCCTTCGCGCCGAGGTCGAGGCGTTCTCCTCCTCCTTCGACATGCCCGCCTTCACCAAGGAGAGCATCGACGCGTGAGCGGCGAATCCTCGCGCGCGACGTGTTCATCTCTAGCAACGTATCTAATCCAACAACGAACCGAACACTCACGCGTCACACCGACCCATCGTCCGTCGGCGTCTTTTTCGTGAGCATCTTCGGCGCGTAATACGCGATGCACCACGCGCCGAGCGGCGCGGTGATCAGCACGCACAGCAACGCCGTCTGTAACACTTTCTCGCCGTCGAGCGCCTGGGGCGAGTTCACGCCGTGCTCGCGCACCGCGTCGTCGTACACCACGCTCGCTAGGGCGGCTTGGATCGTCGCCTTGGGCATCCACGCGAGCGCCATGAACGCGCGTTCGCGGAGACCCGCGCCCTCGCTCGCGCTCGACGCGAAAAACGCGCCGAGCGCTCTCGCCGTGCCGCCGACGAAGATGATCGCGAGCGCCTTACCGGCGACGTCGGCCGTCATCGCCCATAAATCGAGCGAACATCCGATGACGACGAACAAGAGCGGCGCGGTGAAATCGTTCCACAGCGTGTTCATGAAGGCGCACGCGTTCGCCAACGCGTCGTCCAGACCGAGTCGTCGCCACGCGCTCGCCACGCGAACGCAAAACGTCACGCACATCAACGCGCCGCCGCCGTTGGCGTCCAATTCCTTGGCCGCGAACAAAATCACCATGACCAGCGATAAAATGATCGACGCGTCCATCGCACCCGCGCTCGGAGGACGTCCCGGCGCGCTGAGCGTTCCCGAACGCAGCGCCAATTCCGCCGTCGCCGCGCCGCCGAGCGCGCCGACGACGATTTGCGTCGGCGCTTTCCACGCCGTCGTCCCGCCCGAACCACCGCTCCCCGCGATCTCCGCGCATATCCCGAACCCAACGATGCAATAAATCCCATCCAGTATCGACGCACCGAGGATCAAATCCGCCACTCCCGCGTCTTCGCCGAGTCCCTCGCGTTTGAGCTCCAGCGCCGGCGGCACCACGACCGCCAAGCTTATCGCGCTCATCAAAAATCCCAATGCGAACGCCGTCGACGCGTTCAACGAAAACAACAACGCGCCCATCCCACTCACGACCAGCGTCTCGCACGTCGCCGGCGCGAGCGCCATGACCGTCGTGGCTCTCGCGCGTCGGCGCCATGCGTCGGCGTCTGACGCGAGTCCCGCGCGGGACAAGATGAGCCCGAGCGCGAGCGCCCGCACCGTCGTCGCCGCGTCGCCGTCTATCGCCCCCACGGCGGTGCGAACACCTGGAATGTTTCTGAGCAGCACTCCGGCGCACATCTGCGTCGTCAGCGTGGGCGTCGGCGGGAGAAGACGCGCCAGACGCGACGATTCGATGGAAAAAGCGAACGCCACCGCGAGGGTGAACACGACGCCTCCCGGCGCGCCGGCGTCGCGAACGGACGCGACGGACGACGTGAGACACGCAAGGCATATCGCCACGACGCACGAGACGCGCGCGAACGCGCCGCGGTGGTCGAACATGACGCGGCGCGGAGTTGCGCGAGGGGGCCTTTGTGCACTTTTTGGCGCTTTTTGCAAGTCTACGACTAAAATTCCTCCTCCTCGTCGTCCGTGTCGGGAAACAGGTCGTCCTCGACCTCGATCTCGGCGTCGACGTCGTCTCGCTCGTAATATATGTGTCCGCGACCGGGTTTGGTGCGGCCGAGGGCGTCGCCTCGTCCGCCGGCGTCGGGCGGGAGGTAGGCGAGAAAATCGCCCGACGCGTACGCGTCCCTGGCGCGCGCGGCGGAGGCGTCGCCCTGATGCTCGTACGAGAGTTTGACGTTGCGCTTGGCCTCTCGCTCCTGTGGGGTCAAGTCGACGCCGAGATTGAACGGAACGACGGATTGGAGACGTTTGGCGGCGGCGAGTGCGTCGTCTTCGGGCGCGGAGGCGCCCTCCAATCGAAGCGCGCGCGCCACGGCGTCTCGCACCGTCTCGATCTCCACGGGCGAGAACGTCAACGAGTCATCGTCTAAAACGGTGATTCGTTCGCGTTCGCGACGCCGTCGTCCGCACGGTCGTCGTATATCGACGTCTAGATTGGCCAGCGTCGCCGAGCGGTCGCCGTCCACCGCCGACAGACGCGCGACGCACGACGCCTCCGTCGCGCACGAACCCGCGCACGGATCCTCCGTCGCGCCCTCGGGCACGACGCTCATCGTCACCACCACCCCCACGCGCGCGTGCGCTCTCACCTCGCGCACGAGTCGCGCGACCGCGTTCGATCCGAACGCGCGCTCCAGCGCGCTCGCGCACTCGATTTCGACGCGCGCGCGCGCGCCCGCGTCCGGTCTGTACCCGAACACCCCGCTTCGTCGCGCCCGCCCGCTCGTCGACGGCGTCTCGCACATCGATCGCTCCTTCCCGTTTGCCCCTCCACCGCTCGCCTCGATCGCCTCGAGCATGATTCGCGTCGCGTCGTCGCCGTCGCTCGCCCTCCACAGCCTCGCCGCGATCACCGAATCACCCTCCTCACCCACCTCTCCCGTGCGCCACGCCCCCCGAACCGTCGTCGCCATCGCGGGAACACCGTCACCGACGACCTCGTCGCGCGCGCGCGCGAATTCCCGCGCGAAGAGCGCGCCGACGCGTCGTCCCGTCGCGTCCTGTCCCGAGTCATGAAAAAGTGCGCGTCAGTCCTTTCGCTCTCGGTTCACCGCACTCGCGTCGCCCTCGCCCTCTCTCGCGCGCGTCCATCGCGCACCTCGATGTGTACGTGCGCGGCGACGTCTCGTCTCGCTCGCGCGCCGTCTCGCGCGTGCGCGAGGACCGCGCGCATGATTCTGACGGTGATTATGAAATTCCGCGCGCGCCAGCCGCCGCCACTCGTCGTCGCGTCTCCGCGCGCGCCATGTCCACTCTCGCGCGCGGAGACGCGCTCCCGCGATCGTTCTCCGTGCGCACGACTCGACGAGCGACGACGACGACGCATCGCGCGCCGGCGACGCCGAACGCGCGAACGCGCGCGGGCAAAAAGTGCATTCACAATCCTCGACGAGAGACGACGACGACGACGCGATGCGCGAGGGAGACGCCGAGAGAGGGCGCGAGAAAGGGCGCCAAGTACATTCACCATCCGCACCCGTCGGAAAAGTCGCGGGGAGAGACGACGCCGACGACGCTGACGACGACGCTGACGACGCTGACGACGCCGACGACGCTGACGTCGCCGCCGCGAACCCGCCGCCGCCGCGAAAAGCCCGAGGTGTTGGCGCCGGCGGGTGGATGGCCGCAATTGCGCGCGGCGGTGGAATCCGGGGCGGATTGCGTGTATTTAGGATTGGACGCGCTCAACGCGCGCGCGAGGGCGAGCAATTTCACGCTCGATGAGTTACCGAGCGTGACTAAGTACGCGAGAGAGCGTTCCGTTCGCGTGTACGTCGCGTTGAACGTCTTGGTGTTCGACGAAGAGTTACGACAGGCGGAACGTCTCGTTCGAGGGATCGCCGAGGCCGGGGTGGACGCGGTCATCGTGCAAGACGTCGGCGTCGCGCGCGTCGTTCGCGAGACGGCGCCGAATTTACCCATTCACGGGTCGACGCAAATGTCCGTCACCTCGGGCGAGGGCGCGCGATTCGCGCGGGGGTTAGGATGTAAACGCGTCGTCGTCGGACGCGAATTGTCTCTCGAGGAGATCGCCGCCGTGAGAGACGAATGCGAGGACATCGAGATCGAAGCCTTCGTGCACGGCGCTCTGTGCGTGAGTTACAGCGGGCAATGTTTCTCGAGCGAGGCGTGGGGCGGACGAAGCGCCAATCGAGGACAGTGCGCGCAGGCGTGTCGACTCCCCTACGGTTTCGTCGTCGACGGTGAGATTCGCGACATGGGCGACGTGAAATATCTCCTATCGCCTCAAGATTTAATGGCGGTCGAGCTCGTGCCCGAACTCATCGACGCCGGCGTGGGGTGCTTTAAAATCGAGGGTCGGCTCAAGGGACCCGAATACGTCTCCGCGACGACGGCGGCGTACAGACGCGCGGTGGATCTCGCCTGGAACGATCGCGACGTCGACCGCGCGCGTCTGTTAACGAACGACCAGCGATTGGAGCTCACGCAGGTGTTCGCGCGAGGACAAGACGGCGAGCACGACGGATTGACGCCCGGTTTTTTAGAGGGACCGAGGCATCAGCGACTCGTGCGCGGCCGCGCGCCGAGACACCGGGGCGTCCTCCTCGGCGAGGTCGTTCGAGTGACGCCTCCGAACGGACGACGCGCGAACGGGGAGTTGACGATTCGCGCGCGCGATGGGACGCGAATGAAACGCGGCGACGGCGTCGTCATCGATCGAGGGAAACCGGAGGAGAGGGAGGAGGGCGGTCGCGTGTACGAAATTTTTGACGGCGCGGGACGCTCCGTCGGCGGTAAGGGCGAGGAAGTGACGATCGCGGGTGAGTACGCGGTGACGTTCGGAGCGAATCAGATTGATTTCTCGAGAGTATCGCCGGGTAATCTCTTTTGGCGCACGTCCGATCCCGCGCTCGAGGCGAAATTGGCGAAATTGGCGGGGACGGCGACGGGGACGCGCGAGGGACGAAGAGACCCGGCGACGGTGGTGGTGTCGGGCGCGCTCGGTGAGCGGTTGGTGATTAAAATCATCGACGACGCCGGTCGAATGGGTCGAGGAGAGACGACGTCTGCGTTGGAGAGGAGTCAACGCAGGGCGCTGGACGAGGCGTCGCTGAAAAAAGCCATCGGCGAGCTCGGCGGGACGCCGTTCGCCGCGGCGAGCGTCGACGCGTCGACGCTTCGAGGTCTCGCGCGCGACGGCGATGACGTCGGTCCGGGCGATGGATTATACATCTCTCCGGGTGAGATCAAAGCCGCGCGACGAGACGCCGTGGAGGCGTTGCGCAGAGCGAGAACGGAGGGTGGTCCCGATCGCGCCGAGGGCGCGGCGACGAGAGACGTCGTCGACGCGCTCGCCCGCGACGCGTGGTGGGGAAACGTCACCGACGGCGTCGAACGCCGAGACGACGCGCGCGCGTCGACGCGTGATGTGTCGACTCGCGTCGGTCCGTCGGTGTCGGTGCTCTGTCGAACCCGCGCGCAGGCGGAAGCCGCCGTCGGCGTCGACGGCGTGGAGGAAATCGCGCTTGATTTTTTGGAGGTGCACGGATTACAAAAAGCCGTGCGCGCGGTGCGAGACGCCGGTAAGACGGCCGTCGTCGCCACCCCGCGCGTGCTGAAACCCGAGGAGGAACAACTCTGGCGTTTCTATCTCAATCTCGGCGCCGACGCGCTGTTGATTCGATCGGCGGGATTATTACAGACGCTGCTCGAATTGAGAGACGACGCCTCCGCCGACGTCGTCGTCCCGCCGCTTCGCGGCGATTTTTCCCTCAACGCCGCCAACGCCATCGCCGCCGACGTCTTCCTCAGATCAGGTCTCGAGCGCCTAACGCCGACGCACGATTTAAACGCCGAGCAACAGCGCGCGCTCGCCGTCGCGCTCGGTCCCGTCGGCGCCGCCAAGCTCGAAGTCATCGCGCACCAACACTTACCAATCTTTCACACCGAACACTGCGTCTTCTGTCGATTCTTATCCGACGGTGATTCCTTCAGAGACTGCGGACATCCGTGCGAGACCTCGCACGTGCACCTCCGCGACGATCGCGGCGACGACCACCTCGTCCTCGCCGACATGGGGTGTCGAAACACCGTCTTCAACGCGCGGGCGCAATCCGGCGTCGAGTACCTGGACCTCTTTCTCGACGCCGGCATCTCACACTTTCGCGTCGAACTCGTCGACGAACCCGCCGACGTGGTCCAGGATCTCTTGACGACGTACATCGACGTCGCCGAGGGTCGACGATCGCCCGCGGACGCGTTGCGATGGCTTTCCAAACTTCCAGACGCCAACGGGCGCGCGCACGGCGTCGCGCGCGGCTCGCTCGAGGTGAAGACCGAGCTCTCTCGAGGCGAGCTTCGTCCGACCGCCGCGGCGTCTCGCGAGGCGAACGCGAAGACACAGAAATCTGGGCGCGCGCGCCGGTCGAATCGATAGACGCGCGTCTCGGTGTTGTAACGCCTCGGCGCGCGCGCGCGCGCTCGCGCTCGACTCGAGAGCCCGCACACGTCCGCGCGTCCATCGTTCGCGCCATGCTCCGAATCGCCGTCGCCAACGCGCGCGCGTGTCGCGGTGTTCTCACGCGCGACGTTCCCGCGCGCGTCTCGAGTCGCGTCCGCGTCGCGCGCGCGTCGTCCCGCGCCGCCGGGAGCGACGCCGCCGGGGACGACGGCGTCGGGGACGACGCCGAGGGCGCGACGCCCGTCGACGCGACGCCGCGTGAGACGACTCGGGAGCTCGGAAACGTTCGCCCGCGCGCGTCCGAGGAGCCCGTGGGGAGGAGGACGGTGATGGCGAGCGCGGAGACGAAGGAGGCGTGGAGGGCGCTCGACGCCGAGGTGAACGAGTACCCGTGCGCGAGAAAGTTTCAAGCCATCGGTGCGGACGACGGTGACTTCGTGGAAAGCGTGAGAGGGGTGATTTCGAACGCGCTGGGTGGGAGACACATACACCCGGAGTGCGTGACGAGTCGACCGAGCTCAAAGGGGAAGTACGTGAGCGCGCACGTGACGGCGGAGATGCGGTCGGGCGACGAGGTGTTGGCGGTGTACGCGGCGTTAAAGGCGGACGAGCGCGTGTTGTGGTACCTGTGAACGGTGCGTCGTGGTATTTTGTGTGTAGAGTCGATCGTTACTGTATTCGTGTAATTAAATCGTGAAGTGCGTCGAAACCATTGTGCGGGGTGGCGTGTTTTTCGCGTTCATCTCTCGGCGTCGGCGACTTTGGACGCGTACTCGCCGAGCGCCCAGAGCGGGAATATGCTTCTGTAACAACTGTACGAGATCATACAGTTGGCGTTGAAGACACCCATGATGCTCTGTTGCGGGAAATCCCCGTTTGCGCACTGTCGCGAGAGGATGCATCGCGCGGCGCGGTGCAACGGCGCGGCGTCTCGAGACGCCTGACCGCTGGCGATGAGCGCGAGCGTCGCCCACCCCGTGTTGACGAGATGCGGCGTCGGGTTCCCCTCGGCGTCGAGGAGTTCGTGGTACGTCTTCTTTTCGCACGAGAGGTAACTCTCTCCCCATCCGCCGTTGGCTTGTTGCTTGGAGAGTAAAAACTCGACCGCTTTTCGGAGCGCCGGACACGTCTCGTACGTCGATCCCGTGGCGATCAAACCGAGCACGCCGAACCACGTGCCGTAGGTGAAACACACCGCCCACGATCCGTACCAACTTCCATCTGGCTTTTGAATGCGTTTTAAAAAGGCGCGACCCGTCTTTTTCGCGCGAGCGATATCCTTGGCTCGAACGTCGGGGTATCGCTCGGAAAATTTGCACAGCGCCTGCAGACTCGCGCTCGAACACTCCACGTACGGATAATCAATCATGATGTCGCCGAACGTCTCGGCCGGATTGAGCCATTCGACCCACGCGTACGAACGCGTGTTCTCGTACGTCGCCCACCCACCCGTGCTTCGGTTTTGGTAGGAGAGAATGACGTTGACGCAATCGGAGAGACGCTCGACGGAAATGGCCTCGCCGACGAGCGCGCTATCCATCGACGCCAACGTGAGCGCCGCCTTGAGACCCTCGGACGAACAATCGGAGATCGGCCATCCGTGATCGCGCGTGCTGAAAGGCCACGCACCCTTGGAGATGTGACGATACCACTTCTTCACGTCCGGACAATCGTCTCGCACTTGACTCTTCTCGATGTAGTCGTGCGCGCGCCGCAAGCACTCGCCGTACTCGTCCGCCAATCCCGTCGCGACGATGGCTTGCACGCTGAACGCGCAGTCCCACAACTGACTCCCGTTGTATCCTTGCATCTTCATGCCGTCCTCTGACACCCAGAGATAATCCGCGATGCGAGGAATGTGTCTCTTCACCGCGTCCGAATCCGGATCTTCAAACCAACAGCAGAGCATGTTGAATACCTTGTTCACCGGACCGATGTCCACGTATCGCGTGTTTTCGTCCTCGTAATGAATCTGACGCATCGCGTCCGCGCACGCCGCTCTGCGCAATCGACTGCCGAGCAAGAACGGTTCGAGCTTCATGAGCGCGCCCCACAGGGCGTCTTGAATCCACGGGTGCGGATAATACAAATCCTCGGCGGCGCACGCGTTTCTCGCCGAGTTCCAATCGATGTCGTCGTACGAATTTTCAGCGTACAGTTCATTCTTCAACTGCGCGGTGAGCGCACACGGCGTCGCCGTGGCGCGAATACCGTACAGATAACTCATCGGAAGGTAAACCATGCGACAGTGACACCAGTATCGTCCCGGGTGCACGGGTAACCAATACGGAAGCAACCAACACTCCGGGGGCACCGGGTTGAGTCCACTCCATTCGTACACGCCGAGCACGGCGAGCCAAAACTTCCCCCACGACGGCACCTGCGTCGCCCCACCTCGATCGATGATCCATTTCCTCGCCTTTCGACACTCGGGCGCGCTCGACGGCTTGCCGAGCAATCGAAGCGCGACGTACGTGAGCACCGTTCCGAACATCGTGCTGTGTCCCTCGATGTGTAACCCCACCCCCCCGTCCTCGTTCAGATGATTCTCCAGGTACCGCAACATCTCCACCCGACGTCGCTCACCGATGATCTCCTCCGTCTTCCCCATGACGCGCGCGGCGATGATCAACCCGGGCATTAAAAACATCGGTCCTCCGTAATCGCTCGCCCAGTGTCCGTCGTCGTCTTGAATCCCTCGATAATACTCAATCCCCGCCCGCATCGCTCGTCTCAACACCTCACCGCGCACGCCCTCACCCTCCACCCTCCCCGAATCGATCTCACTCGCGCTCGGCGGCGTCGTTTTCACCTCTACTCCTCTCCTCGCGCGTCTCGCGTCGTACTGCGCGCGCGCGAACGCGTCCCTCGCGTGTTTCATCTCTCCTCGCGTCTTCACGAACGTCTCGCGCATATCGTCCTGCGCGCGACGCATCGCGTCCAGAAACGCACGCGTCGTCACCGACCCCATCCTCCTCGTCGTCGTCGTCGTCGTCGTCGTCTCCTCCTCCTCCTCGGCGTCGTCGTCCTCGACGTACGTCCACACCTGTCTCCCGACGTGCGCGTTCAGCGTTCGCATCCTCGGCGCGGTCGCATCGCTCGCGAGCTCGTGATCGTCCGTCGCGCATCGAAGTTCCCACATGCTCGACGCCGTGCGCGTCGTCCGCCTCCTCCGCGACGCCGTCCCTCGACGAATCGCGCTCATCCATCGCATCTCATTCATCATTCATTCCTTCGCGCGGTCGCCTCGACTCGACCCTCGATCGATCGATCGATGAACGCATCGATGCGTGCGTTCATCGATCGATGCGTACGTTCATCGATGGCATCGATCGATGCGTGCGTGCATCGATGCGTTCATCGTTCATCGATGCGTGCATCGATGCGTTCATCGTTCATCGATGCGTGCATCGATGCTTTCATCGATCGATGGCATCGATCGACACCGAACGACCCTTTCGATCCATCTCTCCAATCATCATCATCATCCACGCGACGGTCGGAGACTCGAGAGACGTGGACACTCGTGGTGAGTCGTGACTCCTCGAACACACCCGACCCGACGACCGCGCGGGTGTGGCGTGCCCGGGGGGGACTCCATCCACCGGTCGTGACTCGATGAACGCATCCCATCCACACGATGGCGGTCGCGCGTCGAATGGGACGGGTGGATGATGGGACGCGACGCGTCCGGGAGTGCGCGACGGACGGGACGCGCGATGTCGATGTCGATGTCGATGACGACGATGATGACGACGACGAGGACGAGGACGACGTCGACGTCGAGACGAGGAGGACGAGAGGTGCGCGACGAAAAAGACGAGACGAGATGAGATTGTAATCGAGCGTCATCCTGGAATGAATCCAAACGCTCGGATCCGTGACGCGCGCGTTCGAGACGACGCGCGCGCGATCGATCGATGAGGAGAATATGACTGACGGGTGTGTTTTGGTTGGTATTTCGCGCGCGCAGGCGGTGAGAGGACGACGCGCGCGCGGGGTGAGACGCGCGGGCGGGGACGGGGACGGATTCGATCTGGACGCGGTGACGGCGGCGGTGGAGAGACTTCGAAGGGAGAATGAACGGTTACGCGATGAGTTGGAGGCGGAGTTTGAGGGGGGAAGGGATGTGTCGTCGGTGGTGACGCCGACGGTGGTGGCGACGGAGAGCGTCGAGGTGGAGG
>Ga0208410_1000355_pt1 | contig 27555 bp, 20 predicted proteins | sample ETN02SmetaG_3_FD_185787 | JGI IMG/M metagenome (GOLD analysis project Ga0208410, IMG submission 185787) | Marine microbial and viral communities from oxygen minimum zone, Eastern Pacific Ocean - ETNP2014F10-02SV257 (SPAdes) (version 2) | ecosystem: Environmental > Aquatic > Marine > Oceanic ... | reverse complement strand
ACGCGCGAAGAGCGAACGAACGACCCGACGCGTTTTTTTACGAAACGAAATCATCGAAGACCAACGACGGCGTGTGCCTGGTGAAGCACCACGCGCCACGCACCGTCCGGTTGACGCTCGAAGATGTTGGTCGCGGCGAGCGCGGCGCCGCCGCGCGCGCGCTCGACGCACGTGACGAAGCCCCACCCGTCGCCCGCGTGCACGCGAACGTCGGTGCACGAAATCTCCGCGCCCTCGCTCGGCATGGAGGCAAAAATGATCTCCCAACTGCGCATGACGTCTTCTTTACCGCTCACGACGGAGGATCCGGGGTGAACGCACTGCGCGTGCGCGCAGTCGGCCCACGCGGCGTCCATGAGGTCGACGTCGGCGGCGCGAAACGCTCTGTAAAATCTTTCATTGGCGTCCTCACACGCGCGTTTTGAATCGCTCTCGATCGTGCGTATGATATCACGCAATCGTGCAGCCTCTTCGTACGCTTCCTCTTCGATCGCCGCGCGCAGCGCCGTCTCGTAATCCCCCGCCGTCGGCGTCGCGCTCGCGCTCGCCGAGTACGCCAACCCACCATTCGAGCGTCTCCTCGCTTCGAGCGTCTCCTCGTCGTCGCTCGACGCGGACGAAGAAAACGACGCGTCGTTCCCGCGCTCGTCATCGTTCCCGCGCTCGAGCGCGCGCGTCGTCGTCGTCGTCGTCGTCGTCGCGTTCTTCGTCGTCGTCCCGAGACGACGAAAAAGCGAAAGCGTTCGGGACGGGGACGTCGTCGACGCCGAACGCGACGCGAGGACGCGCGCGCGCGCGGGAACGACGCGCGGGATCGCGGACATCGATCGAGGCGGTCGCGTCGACGTCTTCCGACGACGGACGCGCGATGAGTGACGCGTTTCATGTCATTTCATGTCACCTCACGTCATCATTTCCCCGCGCGCGTCGGTGTCGCGTCATGCGCGCGGTGCCGACGCCCGCGCGGCGAACGATTCCCGCGCCCCGCGCGCGCGTTCCCGCGTCGCGTCGCGTTCCCCGTTCGCCCATCGTTCGCGTTCGCGCGTCGACGGAGGATGGTGACGAATCGACTCGAGACGTCGTCGAACGCGCGCGACGGGCGACGACGCGCGCGCCGAGAAGACGCGCCGAATCCACCGATGCGGTCGCGACGTTCATGACGCGACGATTCGGTCTCAAGGGCGGACTCGCCTGGCTCGGCGTGCTCACGTTCGGCGTCGTGAGCGAACAGGTGAAGACGCGGCGGGAGACGCGAGACGCCGTCGTGAACACGCGGGACGTGGACGCGAGCGAACGGACGAGCGTGGACGTCGGGGACACGGGAGTGTCGTACACGGAGATGACGATCGGGGGTGGGGAGCTCGTGCGCGAGGGGTACCTAGTCGCGGCTAAGGTGAAGGCGACGGGACGCGAGAGCGGGAAGACGATTTTCGACACCAAGGCGACGGGACGGGAAATCGTGTGGTCGTACGGTGGACGACTCGGACCGCCTCTGTGCGTGGGATTGGAGATTGGTGCGCGAGGGATGCGTCAGGGTGGACGCAGACTCGTTCGCGTGCCGGCGAGACTGGCGGTCGGCGTCGCGGACGAGGACGTGGAATTCGACGTCGCGCTGACGCGCGTCTCCGTGCCGCCGAGTTAATACGGATACCGTCTCGTCACATTATTAAATCAAGTCAAGTCACACGAATCAAATCAAATCAGATCGGATCGATGGATTCACACGTCGTTATTCGCGCCCGAACCCGTCCCTTTCGCCACCAACGCCTCGCCCTCGAACGCTAACCCGGCGTACCCGTTTTCCATAAACGCGCGAATGTTCGCGTGCGAATCCCCATCCGGCGTCCGCAGCACGTCCTCGTAGTGTTCACAGAACAAACGCAACGCCGCGGCTTCGCTCAAACCACGCATTTTCGCGAAATAAAACGTTTTACACGATCCATTATTCGTCCCCGCCGCGTTTCGCGTCTCTCGCGTCGAGTCGATCCCCGACGCGTACGCCGTGGGCTCGAAATCGAAACATTCGTCCACCTTGGCCATCACCTCGTTGAACGTGACCCCGGTCAAGCCGAACTCTTGTTCGGCGAGTTCACACAGACTCGCGATCACCGTCTCCGCCTCCGTGTCGGCGTTCGTCGCCGCGATTTTCGCGCGCATGGTTCGTCGCAGGGCATCGTCATCGGATGATGATGCCGACGATTTGACCCCACGCGCGCGTTTCGACGCGCGTTTTGAGACACGACGCGTCGCTCCGTGACACGTCGCGACGCGTCCGACGCATAAAAGAGCGCGCATCGCTCGCACGTCGATGAATGACGCGCGTCATCGCACGATGTCGATCCTCACTCGGGGACGCATCGTCATTCATGATCGCGCGCACCGTCTCGACGCGCGCGCGCGAACGCGCCCACCGTCGCCCTCGTCGCGCGCGCGCGCGTACACCGCGCGTCCTCGATCGCGCGATCACCGCCAAGGCGAACGCGGGCGACGACGAGGAGGAAAATGATGAATTCGCCGTTCGACCCGCGTGGGAGAGCGAACGAAACGCGGCGAATCGACGACCGATATGGGAGACGGACATCGACGCCGAGTACGCGCGAGTGGAGAAGATGAAGAGAGATCGCGAGGCGAAGCGGGCGGCGGCGAACGCGGGGGCGGGGTTAGGGTTCGGGAGAGCGAAGATGTTGGACGACTTGAACGTCGATCTCTCGGCGTCGTTGCGAAGACGCGGGGACGACGAGGAGGAAGAGGAGGAGGAGGAGGACGAAGAGGAGGACGACGAAGAGGAGGACGGTGAAGATAAATTATTGGGCGATGGAATTCTGACGTCGCCCGCGGACCCGATGTTGCGGTACGTGGATAAGGACGGACGCGTCAAGGGCGAGCCGACGGCGTTGGATTTGGCGACGACGAAAAAGGGCGATAGCAAGTATAATCTCCGTGGGTGGAATTACGCGCCGACGCGGGCGGAGAAAGGGCGGTGGCAGAGAGAGTGGGAGAAGGCGGAGCGCGCCAAGGCGATGCGCACGCCTGGGTATCGACCGGAGAGTTCGTTATCGATCAAGTCGAAGATTAAGGATCAAACCTTTGCGCCGGTCAAGGCGTTCGCGGATCTGACGGATGAAGAGAAAGCGGCGCGCCGCGCGGCGGATCAGGCGAAATACGCGAAAATCAAGGAGGATTTATTTCTCACGACGGCCGGAATGGCGGGCTCGGGCGCGGTGGCCGCGTTCGCCGTGGGAGGAACCAACATGGGATACTCGTGGCTTTTGGGCGCGGCGGGCGCCATCGCCTACGTGCGTCTTCTCAGCGGCAAGGCGGAATCGGCCAACGTCCAAGGCGGTCCACCGTCCATCCTAGTTCCCGTCATTCTCTTCATGGCGCTCAATCGATGGAACGCTCTCGCCTCACAAGACGTCGGCGTGACGCTCAGTCCCATTCCCATGCTCCTCGCCTTTTTCACGTACAAGCCCGCGAGCGTGCTCCAAGCCTTCAAAGACGTCCTCGAGAACTCCGAGGACGAGGAAGAGACCGCGTGATTCATAATATTCGCGTTTCGTCTCTCATACCCCCCGCCCGCGCTCATACGCGACGAATGTAATAATAGGCGGACGCCGCCGCCGAAAGGCACCCACCGCGCCCCTCCCACCCATCCACACACGTCGCCTCGACTCTCGCGCAGCCGTGTCTCGCGCCCGCGCGCGCGCGAAGGTGAGACTATGGCGACCAACACCCCTTGGTTCCGTCGCGAGCTTCGCGCGGTGTCGCACATCGTCCCACCGGTCGTCGCCCAATTCGGTTCCCAACAGTTGATGGTGGCGACGCAGCTCGTCTATTGCGGACGGCTGTCACGCGACGCGCTGACGTCGATGACGGTGGCGACGACGATGTGGAACATCTTATGGATGGCCATCACGGGCGCGGGCGGGACGATGGATTGTTTGGGCACGCAGGCGCACGGGTCGGGCGACGCGAGGGCGGTGAAGAGTTGGGCCCTGCTGACGACGGCTTTTTTACTGCTGTGCTGTTTGCCGGCGACGGCGGTGATGGCGGCGGGGAAACCGATCAGTGAGGCGATATTTCACGCGGATAAAGATAAGAGTTCGGGGATACGGGATTGTGCTTTGGTGTTGGCGATGAGTTTCTATCCGCTCGCGTTTACGCTGGGATTACAAAAGTACTTGGCGTGTCGGCGAAAAGTGTGGGCAGTGGGGGTGACGTCGATGGTGACGTTGGCAGTGACGGTGGGATTTCTCGAGGCGTTCGTGACGAGATCGAACGGAGGCATCGTTGCGTCGTGTTGGGCCATGGTGGCGGCGCGAGCGGTGAATTTGTTTGCGCTCGTCGCGTGGATAGCCGTCGACGAGCAGTGGTTGTCGACGAGTCGACGAGCCTTCGTCGAGTACGTCGAGGCGTATCGATCCGTCACTCGGGACATGGTCATCAGGGTCGTGCATCTGTCGATTAGCGGAATCATCATGGTGTTCGGTGAGGCGTTCGCTTTTGAGTTGACGGTGATTCTCGCCTCGGGACTCGGCGAAGTCTCGCTCGGCGCGCACATGATCGCGCTTCAAATCGCAACCATCACCTTTATGACCGGTCCCATGGCGTTCGGAACCGCGGCATCGATTCGCGTCGGTAATCTCTTGGGACAGTCCGACCCGGGAGGCGCCAAACGCGCTGGTTGGCTCATCGTCGGCATATCGGTTTCCTTCATGGCGTTGTGCGCCGTAACGATTCTCGTCGGCATGAAATCCATCGCCGACCTGTTCACTCGCGGCGACGCCGACATCGTGCACGCGCTCACGCGCATCGCGCCATTCATCGCCCTTTTCCAAGTCTTCGACGGTTTGCTCGGATGCTGCAACGGCGTGCTTCGCGCGTGCGGGAAACAGGCGCTCATCGCGAAATCAAACGTCGTCTCGCTCTGGTTCTTCGGCATAGGCTCCGCGGTGTTATTCACCGAAGTGGGCGGCGTCGGCGTGCGCGGCTTGTGGTGGGGACTCGCCATCGGCGTCTGTTGCGCCGGCTCGTTCCTGGCGTTTCACTGCGCGCGCATCGATTGGGTTCTCGAGGCGCGTCTCGCCGAATCCGCCGCGACGAACATCGAACGCGCGTCGTCGTTCGTCGACGAGTCCATCAAATCGTCACCGACCGAAGACGACGAAGAGACGGCGCGGTAAAAGACAAGAAAACCGTGGGCACGCAATCATTCATTCATTCATTCATTCATTCATTCATTCATTTATTCATTATACTACAGTATTGTAATACAAACCGCGCGCGCGACTCACTCGTCAAACGGCGGCAACCCATTGCTCGCCAAAAACCCCACGAACAACGCCGTCAACACCCCCGCGCTTCGCATCACGAGAGTAATCGTCGGCGTCCAAATATCCCGCTCTTCGCTCGCCAACTCTCGCGCCGTCGTCTCCACGGGTTCGGTGACGAAACCTTGGTAATACCCCGCCCCTCGCGTCGTCGTCGTCTCCTCGCCGCCGTCCGCGTCCTCGCTCGACGCGCGCGCGACGCCGACGCGCACCGTCGTCGTCGCCCTCGAACGCGTCCACCTCGAACGCGCGACGCATCGCGTCACCGTCGCGCGCGCGAGCGTCATGGTGTGACGTCATTTCCCGACACGATGCGCGAGAACGAAGACGACGACCTCCCGCGCGTGCGCGTGGACATCACGCGCGACGTCATCGACGAACGCGAGCGCATAGACTTTTGTCGCGATTCCGCCGCGGGCGCGATCGCCGTGTTCCTGGGGACGACGAGGGACACGTATAACGGCGCGCGCGTGCGAAATCTCGCCTACGAGTGTTACGAGCCGATGGCGACGCGCGAGCTTCGAGCCATCTGCGATGAACTCGTGGAAAAGTACCGAGGGGACGGGGATGAAACGTCGGTTGGATCGAGCGGACGGGGTGGTCGAGGGATACGCGCGGTGGACGTCGTGCATCGAGTGGGAGACGTCGGCGTGGGCGAGACGTCGACGTGCGTCGTCGTGAGCGCGAGTCATCGACGAGACGCGTGCGATGCGGCGAGCGAGGCGATCGAATTATTAAAGGCGCGAGTGCCGATTTGGAAGAAGGAGTCGTTCGTGGAGGGGGAGAGCGGGAAGGTGGGGGCGGTGTGGAAGGAGAACGGGTTGGGGGCGTTCAAAAAGTGAAAAAGCGAACATTCATTCAATCCGTACCGCGCCGCACTCGTCGACGGGCGGCGCGCGAACGCGATGGTGACCGGACTCGCGCGTGTCGTCGTCGTCGCGTCGTCGTCGCGCGGACGCGGTGCGCGCGGTGGACGCGGCGGCGGGCGAGGACGAGGACACGGCCGGGGCCGGGGACGCGAGGGAAGGCGGGGACGCGATTCGGCGGACGCGCGACCGGTTCGCGAGACGGTGCGAACGCGCGAGTCGTCGCGCGCGACGGAATCGTTCGCGGGCGTCGACGAGGTGGTCGTCGAACGGAATCTGCGCGCGGTGTCGGACGTGGCGAGGACGCTCAGGAGACACGGCGAGGCGAGTCGGTTGAGCGCCGCGGCGGGCGCGAGCTACGAGGGGGATGGATTTCGGCTCGTACGGTGCATGCCGCACCTGAAACGACGCGAGGCTGACGCTGCGGTGAGTGCCGGTCGAGTCTTGGTGAACGGTGAGCTCGTGCGACCGTCGCAGAGGGTACGAGGAGGCGACGTGGTGACGCTCGACGGAAGGGTGATGAATTGGGAACCGTACGCGGTGGCGGTGGAGGCGGAACTGAGCGACGACGACGCGGGGGCGACGAGTAGGTTTGTGTATTTGGCGTATAATAAACCGCGAGGCGTCGTGTGTACGATGGAACCGGGACAGCGAACGTCTCTGCATTACGTCCTCGAACGCGAGAGGAAACGGCTCAACAACGTGAGAGTCTTTCCGGTGGGACGACTCGATAAAGATTCGAGCGGGTTAGTCTTGCTCACCAACGATGGTCGCGTCTCGGACGCACTTCTCGATCCGAGTCGCAAGGCTGAGAAGGAATACGACGTCGACGTCGATCGCGAGGTGAACGAGGACGACGCGCGGCGTCTCGCCGAGGGCGTCGTCATCACCACGACGCAACAGCGAGGCATGGAAGAGACGACCGCGGCGACGCAGCCGTGTCGAGTGACGAAGATCGGGGAGCGTTCGTTACGATTCGTGCTCAAAGAGGGTAGGAATAGGCAGATTCGTAAGATGTGCGAGGCGCTGACGTACGACGTGCGCGTACTGCATCGAACGCGTATTGACGAGTTACGCTTGGGAGAACTCGAGCGCGGCGGCCTACGTCCTTTGGACGAGGACGAGCTTCGAGCGCTCTCGGCGCGCGTGCGCGCGCGGTCAGAGGCGTCCAAGGAGAATAAGTCGAGCGAGAGTCGACGGAGGCGACAGGCGATAGACGCAAATCCCGACGGTTGGGGCGCGAAAATCTTCGAGCGGAAACGCAAGTAGTGACGCACAGCATTTTTTATCCATCTAGAAGAATCCTTAAATTACCTATACCGCTATTCTACGATCGCTCGTTCACACGGCGAAAAACTTCCCACGTCCGCCCCGTCCGTCGGCGCCGTGTTTGATGAAGGTGCCGTTCGCATTCGGCGCGCGCTCCTTGTTCGGAGACGCCTTGAGAAAGGAACCCGCCGGACGACGACGTTTACGCGCGGCGCGCTCGTCTACATCGTTCAAAATATTCGCCAACAACCCATCGTCGCCGTCGTCCTCATCGCTCAGGAGGCTCATGACTTGCTTCTCGGTCGCCTTTGTCTTGTTCGTCGACGGCGGCGCCAACTTTTTCATCAACGGATCGTCGCCACGACGAAGAGGGTTCCTCTTCTCGCGCGAATTCTTCCTCGCCGGCGCCGCGCGCGCCGCGGATTGATGCTCAAACTCGGACGGGTCGTCCACCCCCCACGCGAACTTACTGCTCGCGCGTCCACCGATCGGGAACGCTCCCGCCGTCGGCGCTTTGTTCGTCTCCGTCTTTTCCTTCTCCCTCCGCGCGTCCGACGTCCCCGCGACGCTCCCCGACGTCGCTCGGTACGCCTCCACCTTGGTCTCGAGCGATTTCACCTCTCTCTCCTTCTCTCGCATCCGTCGCACGAGCTCGTCGTATTGCTCTTGCTGCGACGAAATTTGCGTATTCTTGGCGCACAGATTGCGCACGAGCGTCGTCATCGCCATTCTCGGATCGCTTCGTTCCAATCGTCGCATCATCTCCTTCTCCCCCAGCGACGACGAATTCGCCGCCACCTCACGCTCGAGTCTCTCTCTGTCTTCAAACATGGCCACCTTCTTGGCCAAGTCCGCGTTCTTCTCGCGCAGTTTCCTCGTCTCGTCGTCGCCGCGGTCTACCTTGGCTTTGAGCATCCGTGCGGAGAGTTCCAACTCCGTCAACGCATTCTCCTTCTGTCTCAACTTCCGTTCCACCTCCTCGTTCACCGACGCGTGCGCACGCGCCTCCCGTAACTCTCTCTTCAACGTCGCGATTTCGTCCAACGCTTCGCCTAAACGCTCTCGATCCGCGCGCGCGCGTCTCGCGGTTTCGGCGCGCTCCGCGTCGCCGCCCCCCCCTCCCGGCGTCCCGTTCGATTTCCTCCTCGTCGACGACGACGCCCCGACGCCTCCGAGCGCGCGCGGACGCATCACCAACCCATCCGCCTCGTCCTCTCGAGGCGCGTCGAGATAGACGACGACGCACTCGCCGTACGAAAAGTCCTTTTTACACGTCGGGCACGGCGCCGTCGGCTCGGCGTCGTCTCCCCGCCGCGCGCGTCTCTCCCTCGCCTCTCGCGATTTCAAGTCGTACCACTTGGAAATACATCGCACGTGAAACACGTGTCCGCACTCCGGCAACGCCTGCGCGACGCCGACGCGCGCGTCGTCGTCAGTCATCATTCACCATCCATCGTTCCGTCTCTCCTCTCGCGAACGCCGACGCACCAGACTCTTGCCTCGACACGGTTCGAGACACACCGCGCATCGAGACATCTCGCGTCTCTCTCGCGCGCGATCGTTCCCACGCGTCGACGTCGAGGTGGCGACCGTTTGAAATCACAACAGATGACGATCGATTCGTCACCGGTTCGCGGCGACGCGCGGACGACGACGACGACGACGCGATGGACGAGACGCGCGTTCTCCGTCGGCGCGACTTCGTCGGCGGCGCGTCCGCGCGTGACGACGCGGTCGTCGACGGTGACGCGTCAGTCGGTGACTGACGACGACGATGATGACGATGACGACGATGACGACGATGACGACGACGAGGACGACGCGCGCGCGAACGACGACGCGCGCGAACGCGTGCCGTCGAGCGCCCGACGCCTCGGCGTCCACCGACGACGCGACGCGACGACGCGCGCTCGCGATGATGATGACGTCTTCGCTCGTCGCGGTGACGTCGGCGCGCGAGGCGCGCGCGTACGGCACGGGCGGGTGGAGAGATTGTCAACCGGTGTGTGATTCACTCAAGAACGGACGGGAGGACCAGTTGAGGTTACAGCGAGAGATGATGGCGTCGATGGGCGAGGACGCGCGCGAGAGCGCCGACGCCGCCGACGCGAAGAGGGACGCCGTCGAGGCGAACGGGGGACGCATTCCGCGTAAAAAGAAAAAATAGCGTTTGGATGAGAGAGCGAACGCGTCCGTGCGATCTGTGCGCGAGGGTGGATCGCGGAGGGGTGGAGTGCGCGCGATTCTAGTGTGAGTATTGTGTTACAAATGGACCGCGCCGTAGCCGACGCGACGCTAGACGAGGACGGCGACCACGGGGCCATCGGTGACGCGGTGTGACGACGCCGGTTTTAAACGAACGATTCGATCGCGAAGGACGCGGTGCGGAACGCCGACGGCGTCGGTGCCCGCGCGCGCGATCTCGGATTCGGCGAGAATTCTGAGCGCGCGCGTGACGCATCGCGAGAGGACGATGGACACCTCCTTCCCACCCTCGATGGCGTATTTTCCTTCGAATTCCACCTCATCCACGAGTCTCTCGAGGACGTCGTCGTCCCACTCCAATCGCCCGAGCTCGCGTCGTTGTTTTTTGATGCGTCCGCGCTCGACGAGTTGCGAGTGGACTATGGATTTCACCGCCGCGCGATCGAGCGGCACGAACGGCACGAACATGTCGATCGCGCCCACCACTTTCAGCGTGTCCTCGCGGTCCTCACACCCGTCCTTTGTCCATTTCTCGAATAACCCGTCTTTGAGTTTGCGTTGCAACGCCACAAGGGCGTCACCGCCGACGCGACGTCCGTTCGCCGCCGACGCGTCGTGCACGTCCATGAATCCCATGTTGGCCTCGAGAACGAATATCGATCTCGCGAACGTCACATTTCGATCGAACGGGTTCCCCTCGCCGCCCGCGCTTCCGTGCTCGAGCATCTGTTTCAACATGCCTCGCGCTGGACAACCCAATTTATCATATTCTTCGACCACCAAGACGGATTCTGGAAAGCGTTCCACATGTCTGGTCACCGCGTCTCTCAACATTCTCGCCTGCGCCTCGCGCTCGCGAACGACGTAATCCGTGCCGAAAATCACCTTATACCCCGGACACCCTCGTCCCGGACACGCGTACCGCCCCGCATCCTCTCCGGAACCGCGCGTCGTCGCGTTGTACGCCGCGCGCGCCAAAATTCTATGAAACGTCGACTTCCCCGTCCCCGGACTCCCGTGCATCGACATCACCAGCGGTTTCCGCAATCGTTCGCTCGGCGTCTCCACGTGATCACACAGCGCGTCTAAGACGAGCTCCACGCCCGTGGGTTGGCCCATGAGTTCCTCCGTCGTCGCCGCTCTCGCGCGTTCGCATAAATCCTCCTCGCAAAAGAATCCATTCAATCCGCACCGCGTCCGTCCCGTCGTCACCCTTTTCGCGAGTTCGACCGCGCGCGCGAACGCACCGACGGCGTTGGACGATACCGCGCGCGCACCGGCGTCGAGCGCCGCGCCCATCGTCGCCGCGTGCGTCGCATCGACGAGATGTGACACGCACGCGATCGCGATCGTCACCACCATCAGACGCATCGCGCGTCGTCCTCCACCGTCCGCGCGCGCGACGACGTCCGATGATTCGCGTCCCATCGTCTCGTCGCCTCCTCGGCCGCGCGCGACGCCGCCTCGGTCGCGCGCGCGGCGTAATGTGGAATTCGCGCATTCATCATTCGGAAAAAGTGCGGCGGCGGCGCCACTTCGCCCCGCGTTCCCGCGCCGCACACGTCGCGCGCGCGCGCGTCGCGGGCGCTGAGGCGAGACCTCGCGTTGACATGTCGCTCTTCGCCCCGTTTCGCGCGCTCGGACTCGTGTCGTCGCCCTCGGGCGTCCCGTTCGTCGTCAAGCGTCGAGGGACCGAGTCGTGGGTCACCGTCGCGTGCGAGGACTCGTTCGCGGTGTACGACTGTCGAAAGCTCACGCTGACGTTTCACGGGGCGAGGTTTAACGGTATTCACGTCGCCGCGCTGGCGGTGCGGAAAGATTGGACGTTTTGCGCCGTGGGGAGGGAGGTGCGGTGCGCGCGGCGGTTGCGAGAGACGTGCGCGCTGTCGGGACCGACGGGACACGACCGACAGATTGCGGTGTTACACGCGTTCGGGCATCACTTGGTGAGCATAGATGTGGGCGGTGACGTGCGCGCGTGGGACGTGGACGATGACGCGATGCGGGCGCGTGAAGAGACGTTTCGAGCGAAGAAGCGCGGCGGCGACGCGCGGGAAGAGAGCGAGAGCGAGAGCGAGAGCGAGTTGGACGCGCGACGCATGGAGTTTCCGCGAGGGTTCGAGGCCACGACGGTGTGTCATCCGGACGGTCTCATCGATAAGCTCCTGTTCGGGTCGAAAGACGGACGATTGGCGCTCGTGAACGTGCGCGCGGGGAAACTCGTGCACGAGTTCGCGGGGTGGGGCTCCGAGGTGGCGGTTTTGGAAAATTCACCCGCCTCAGACGTTGTGGCGGTGGGATTGGAGGATGGACGCGTGTTGTTGGTGGACGTGCGCGTGAACGAGGCGTTGTTCACGCTCACGCCGGAGAAAGGGATCGCGGTGACGGCGTTGGCGTTTAGAACGGATGATCAGGACGACGTGTTGTGCATCGGCGACGTGTCGGGACGCGTCACGGTGTGGGATTTGGAGAAGCGATCGCTTCGGTCGCTCATCTTGCGATGCCACGAAGGTCCGGTCGCCGCGCTGCACTTTCTGGATGGACAACCGGTGATGTTATCGAGCGGGCACGACAACACGCTCAAGGAGTGGATTTTCGATCGAGACGACGGCGAGGCGCGTCTGTTGCGTTTCCGTGCGGGTCACTCCAAGCCCCCGACGAACGTGTCGTTTTACGGCCAAGGAAAAAAACTGTTGGCCTCGGGTCACGATCGGACGCTTCGATTTTTCCACGCGTTTCGAGACCAGCAAAACATAGAGATGAGCCAAAAGAATACGAGCAAGCGCGCGAAGAAGATGGGCATCGCCGAGGAGGCGTTGAAACTGCCTCCGGTGACGCGCATCGCGTGGGGAGAGCTTCGCGAGCGTGATTGGGCGAACGTCATCACCGCGCATGAGGGCACGAACAAAGCGTACACGTGGCGAATCTCCAAAGGATCCATCGGTGAACACATTCTTCAGTGTCCCAAGGGGGACGGGAAGTTTGAAGTCAAGGCGGTGTGCATCAGCGCGTGCGGGAACTTTGGGTACCTCGGTGCCGCGAACGGCGCCGTGCATCGATTCAACCTGCAATCCGGTTTACACCGTGGGTCACTCGAACGTCTCGTGGACGCCGACGAGGCGGCAAAACAGAAGAAGCGCAACGGGAACCAAGGGTACAATTTTCCGGGTGGGAAACGTTCGTTTTGGGCACTCGCGAATCAAGCCGGCGGAAACGAGGATGGGAAGATTCGTCTCAGCGCGCACGACGGCGAAGTGACGTGCATCCAAGCCGAGTGCGCGAACAGAAGTCTCGTCACCGCCGGGGTGGATGGAATCATCCGCGTGTGGAAGTTTAAAGAGATGAAGCTTCAACTCGAAATCGACGTCGGGTGCGCGGTTCGGTGCGGACACTTGCACGAAGACGGATTATTCGTCGTCGGATGCGAAGATAAAGTAGTTCGCGTGTACGACACCATCACTGGGAAACGTGTGCGCACGTACACGCCGCGAGGCGATGTTCAAGCGGCCGGTGATGTCGTGAGCGTACAATTTAGCGAACACGAGAAGTGGATCTTCATTCTCGACTCGACGGGTCTCATCACCGTGTACGACGTTCCCGCGGCGGCGATCGTGCAGCAGATGATTTTAGGCGAAGACAAAGTCACGGCGATGAGTTTTTCCCCGAGGATGGATTTTTTGGCTACCGTGCACGAGGGTAAACTTGGTTTGTATCTGTGGGCGAATAGGACGATGTTTCGATCAGACGCCGATGTTGCGTACGGGCGCAAGGTTTCCGTGTCACTTCCGAACAAACCGGCGGAATCGGAGACAGCGACCGCCGTCACGCGCGCGGCGAATGATCGAGACTACGAAGACGAGGACGAAGACGACGAGGGCGTGTACGTGCACCCGCGAGAGGGCGACGAGGAGGATGAGCTCAACGTCAGGGAATTGGAGGAATACTTTGAAGCCTTGGCGACCGGTCCAAAACAAATCGAGCCGGGCATGATCACCATGTCAAACGTGCCGAAGACGCAGATCGAGACGCTCCTTAACCTGGAGACGGTGAAGGAAAACAGCAAGGAGGATGAAAAAGAAAAGGAACCTGAATTGGCGCCCTTCTTTTTACCCACCATCGCGGCGAGCGACGACGTTCGTCGCTCCGTCTTCGATCCCTCGCGAGAGTCTCTGGTGAACGCCGACGGTGATTCGAAAAAGTCACAGACCGAGCCGAAGAGTCGCATCTTGCGCGCGGGGTCCGACCTCGCCGGCGTCGCGTCGACGCCGTTGATTTCGTTGCTCAAAAAAGGCGAAACGGAGGATGATTACGCCGCAGCGCTCGAATTCCTCAAGGATGCGTCACCGGGCACGGTTGATTTCGAACTCCGTTCGCTTGGACCGTGGGACCACAAGTTTATGAGCGAAGAAGACGTGAAAAACCTGTCGAGCGGGATTAAATTTTTCACGAAAGCCATCGAGAGCGGCTTGTACTACGAACTGGTCAACGCGCACCTGTCCATCTTTTTGGAGGCGCACACCACCGCCATCATGGAATCCGAGGACCTGGTGCGCGAGTGTCACGCCCTTCGCGCCGCCGCGCACAAGACGTACACGAGAATAGACGATCTCTTCAACGAAGTACAGTGCGCTTTGTCGTTTCACTCGGGACAGTTTGGCACGTGACGCGCCACCGCAGCACCGATCGAATCGTAGCTCACCGATCGTACAGTAGCATCCACGATGTGAGTAATACATCTCTCTTTCGTCACCATCGACGACTCCATCGCGCCGTCGACGCCCGACTCGTCGACTCGTCGTCCAGCGCCGCCGTCGTCCGGCGCCGTCCCCACTCCTCGCCCCCCGTTCGCATGTCCGCCTTCGCCCCGATCCCCGGATACGCCACCACGCGTCGCACCGTCGTCCAGGGCACCGGCGCCGAGGTCGCCAAGGGAGACACCGTCACCGTGCACGCCAAGGGAACCGTCGCGGAGACGAGCAAAGTGTTTTGGTCCACCAAGGATCCGGGACAAAAACCCTTCACCTACGACGCCGGCGTCGGCGCCGTCATCACCGGTGCGTCCAGTCGAGTGTGTCACTACGATTCGCGTCGACTGACGGCGACGCGCGCGTCTTTGCGTTCGCCTTCCTCGCAGGTTGGGATCAAGGGTGTCTCGGCGCCCGAGTGGGCGAAATCATCGAATTGAACATTCCCGCGCACGAGGGGTACGGCGCCGGTGGATTTCCGGCGTGGGGGATTCCTCCGAACGGCACGCTGTTGTTCGAGATCGAAGTGCTCGCCGTGCGCGGGAAATAGACGCGCGGCGCGTGTGATGAACCAATCTCGTCTCGTCATCGTGATCCCTCACTGCGCGACGTCTCGCGCGACCGAACGCCCGCGCGATGCGCGCGTGATTCATTCGCATCGCGACGCGCACCCTCCGTCGCGTGTCCGCGCGCGGACGCCATGCCGCGACGTCGTCGACACGAATTCCCGACGTTTCCGTACGCATCGCCGTATGGAATCCAACGCGATCTCATGCGACGAATCTACGACGCGTGCGAACGACGAGGGACGTTCGGCGTGTTCGAATCCCCCACGGGGACGGGGAAGACGCTGAGTGTGCTCGTGGGGGCGCTGTCGTGGGTGGATGATCGACGACGAGCGAGACTTGGGGGTGAAAAGTTGGACGACGACGACGACGAGGCGACGACGACGACAGAGACGACGACGCGAGACGACGATGAACCGGATTGGTTGAGAGATTACGACGCGAAAAAACGTAAGACGGATGCGGATGAGGTGGAGCGTCGACGAGGGAAGATTCGTGAGGAGATGCGGGAGAGGGCGAAACGCGCGGGGACGCGCGCGGCGTTGCGAAGAGACGCCGAGGAACGGTTGAGAAGGAAAATTTCAGAGTCCAATGCGAGCGAAGGGAGGCGTGAGGTGGACGAACACGCGTTCGAGGAGAAAGAATTTCTCGCGGACGAGTACGATTCCGGTGCCGAACACGCGGCGGAGGATTTGCGAACGTTGTTGAAGGCGGACGAGGACGACAGCGACGAGGACGATTTCGCCGCCGCGGAGGAAGACGAGGCGCTTCGTCCGGCGCAACAGGTGATTTTGTGTTCGAGGACGCACTCGCAGTTGACACAGGTGATCGGTGAATTGCGTAACACAACGTTCGGGGGTAAAGTCGCCGGAGCCGAAGAACAGGTGGCCGCGAGCGCCGTCGCCAGTCGCGCGCAGCTGTGCGTCAATCCGGCGGTTAGAAATTTAGGATCGGCGGCGAGAATAAACGAAAGGTGCCTGGAGATGAGCAAAGGGAAGACGAAACCGGGGGAGAAGATGAAAACAAAGGCGTGTCCGTTTCTGTCGAAGCGTCGAGGGGCGATGCTCGAAATCAAAGAGGCGGCGTTGGCGAAACCGATGGATATCGAGGATTTAGTGCAACTCGGCGAGACGCGACGCGCGTGTCCGTATTACGCCGCGCGCTCGGCGTTACCCGAGGCTGACTTGGTGTTAATGCCTTACGCGTCTCTGTTACACGCCGATACGAGAGAGATTTTAGGAATCAAGCTGGAAAACGCCGTCGTCATCTTCGACGAGGCGCACAACTTGGTGGACGCCGTGCACAGTTCGTACGGAGCGACGGTGACTCTGGAGCAGTTGCGAGACGTCGACGAAATGCTGACCGCGTACGTCGATCGCTTCAAGACTCGATTGAGTGCGAACAACCTGCGGTATCTCAAGACGCTCGCGAACATCACTCGAGCGTTCATGAAGACGCTCGCGAAGGAATCCGCAGACGACTCCAAGCCAGAGAAACGTTTGACGAGTTTGAATGATTTTTTGTTTGAATGCGGACAAGACACGGTGAACATGTTCAGTCTGCGAAAATACTTGAAGGAGAGTAAAGTCGCGCACAAGATTGCGTCGTATGGGGAGCGCGTTCGCGCGCGAGACGAGGGCGTTAACGCGCGCGTGGAAACCATAGGAAACAAAACCGTCGCCGTCGTGCGAGATCCGAACACGACGCCGCGCATCGGTGCAGTACACGCGTTGACGTCATTGATCGATTGTTTAGCGAGCGCTGACACCGATGGACGCATCATTTACGAGCGTGAATCATCGAACGGTGATCCAGCCGCGCTTCGATTCATCCTCTTGGATGCCGCGAGTCGATTCAAGTGCGTCGTCGAGCAGGCGCGCTCCGTCATTCTCGTCGGGGGTACGCTCGCGCCGATCGACGAATTGGTGACTCAGCTCTGTCCCGATCTTAAATTAGCGCAAACGTCGTCGGAGAACGACGTCAATCGACGATTGATGACGTTCACGTGCGGTCACATCATTCCTCGCGACAATTTGCTCCCCGTCGCGCTCCCCGCCGGACCGACGGGGACGCCGTTTGATTTTACGCACGCCGCGCGTTCGGACGTCAAAGTGATGGACGAACTGGGACGCGTGGTCATCAACGCGTCTCGCGTCGCACCGGGCGGCGTGTGCGTCTTCTTCCCTTCTTTCAAATACGCCGACGACGTCTACGAGAGGTGGGCGACGACGGGGACGCTCTCCTCGATGCGCGGGATGAAGGATGTGTATCGCGAACCCAGAGACGCCACTGCTCTGGACAAGTGTTTGCGCGACTACGCGGCATCCGTGAAACGAGGTTTAGAGACGAACGCGCGGAACGGTGGCGCCGTGTTGCTGTGCGTCGTCGGTGGGAAACTCAGCGAAGGCATCAACTTTAAGGATGAGCTCGGACGACTCGTCGTCATGGTGGGTTTGCCGTACGCCAACGTCGGCGACGCGGAGCTCAGGGCGAGGATGGACCATCTCGATGAAGGTGTGGGAAATCAAGGACGCGGACGCGCGTATTACGAAGCGCTGTGCATGCGAGGCGTGAATCAGAGCGTCGGCAGAGCCATTCGACACGTGGGCGATTACGCGTGCATCGTGCTCTGCGATAAACGTTGGGGAACGTTTGGAAGCGCCCAGGGTCAACGCACGAAGGCGGCCAAGGGTCTTCCGGAGTGGATAGAACAGCGACTCATCGTGCCGGAGCGCAATTACGGTGAAGTGCACGCGCGAATCGCGCGATTTTTTCGCGCGAGAGACGCGCGATAGGTACTAGGTAGAATTTGAACAAATAATGTAGTACGTACATGAAACGACGCGCGCGCGAGCGATGACGCCGCGAAAATGAATACACGAAATATTCACACCGAGCGCGGTCGGCGTGACTTTTTCCAGACTTTTACTTGTCCTCTCGATCGCCCTCGCGCGGACTCTCGCTCTCGTCGTTGCCCTCTTCGTCTTCGGACTCCTTCGACCACAGCGCGATATTGTCGCGCAAAAGTCGTAACACCGGCATCGCGCTCGCGAACGAGTCTTCGCTCATTTCATCCATTTCATCACTCGCGTTATCAAACGTCTCCCTCGCGAGTTCAATCGCCTTTTCTCGGTCGCCGCGGATTTCGTAATGAAACACCGCGTAGTTGAGTCCCAAACCGAGCAACACGGGATGCGTCGACGCCAGTCCAGTCTTATCCGCCATCACCATCGCCGTCGCGCGCTCGTACGCCCTCGACGCGCGCTCGGACGCGCTCGCACGCTCGTCCCCGCTCGTCACCTCGGCGATGTATCGATTATAATCCCCCTTCATCTTCCCCAAAAACGCCTCCGACTCGGTCGAACCCGTCGCGCCCGTCGCGTCCACCACATCCAACAATTCATCACAAATCTCCCGCAACTCTCCCTCCACGCGCTTCATGTGCTCTCGAACGATCATCGCTTTCGCCTCGCGTCCGCGCCGTCGCTCCGCGGCCTCGATCGCCGCGAGCGTTCGCCACGCGCCGCGTCTCGGCGCCGCCGCCTTGTTAAACGCGACGGACACCGCTTCCCGCTCGACGGCGTCGAGTTCGTCCACGCCGTCCAGCGCGCACAATTTTCGAACGGCATCGACGGCATCTGTGTCACCCATCGCCTCTCACGCGTCAGTCCACGCGTCGTCGCGCGATGCATCCAAAAAGTCGCGAAACGTCGCGTCGACACGTCACCGCACCTTCCGCGCGTCCGACGCGCTCGGCGAGCGTGGCTTCGAACAACAGCGCGTCGCGTTCGCGCATGTCGAGCGTCGCGCGTCGTCTCCGCGCGCGAACGGGTCGAGGGTTACGCGCCCGGACGGATGGATTCGCGCGCGTCGAGAATTCGCGCGCGCGGCGATGAGTGTCGTTTCGCATTCGTCTTCGCGAGACACCTCGACGCGACGCGTCTCGACGCGAGGCGTCTCGACGCGAAAACAGACCGTCGTCGTCGCGCGATCGCCTCGAGGGACTCCTCGCGCGCGGCGCCGTTCGAGCTCGGTCGCGCGCGCGCGTTCGATTCATTCATTCAACGACATTCGAATTCGAATGGATTCCATCGCGACGGCGACGACGTCGCCCCCTCGCGATCGCGAACGCGCCGAAGACGCGCTCCGCGTCGCGCTCGAGGAAAACGCGCGCCTTCGCGCCGAGTGCGAGGCTTTGCGCGAGCGCCAGGCGAGACGAGAGGTTGAATTCAGACTGGAGCTTCGGCAGCTCGCGGCGCAGTGCGCGTCGCTCGCGGCGTCCGCGGCGGTGACGAGCGCGTCCGCGGCGGCGACGACGACGACGTCGGCGACCGTGTCGTCGTCTTCGGGCGTCGCGGAGGCGAACGCGGCGATCGGTGAGAGAGGCGCGTCGACGAGCGCGCCGGGGACGAGACGGGGGACGAAACCGCCGACGGCGTGGGAGGTCCCGACCGCGCGGCCGAGGGCGCGAAAGGGAACGTGCGAGAGCGCGAGCGCGCGCGAGAGGGCGATGGCGATCGAGGTGGAAGACGCGGCGACGCGCGTGAGGGAGGAACGCGCGAGGGAGGCGAGACGGGGTGGTCGCGGGAGGAAGACGGCCGAGGCCTTCGCGGGCGATTTGAGCTCCTTCTTTTTCAAAACGGCAAAGCACGACGCGCCCGTGTGGCAGACGAGGAGAGAGCGGAACGATGCGTTCGCGAGAGAAGTATTACGCGCGGCAACCGCATCGAACGAACGTCGCTTAGACGACGACGACGAGGCGCGTCCCGCCGTCGAGTCGGACGCCTTCGATTGGCACGCCCCCGCGCCCACCGTCGAGGACGAGACCGAGGCTGATCTCGCCGACAGTCTTCGCGACGACGACCATCTCGTCCGCGCGCTCCTTCGAGGAGGTACGGACGGCGAACGCGCCGCGGAAATACTCGCCAGTCGTCTCCGCGCCGTCGGTTTCGTCGAGGATGAAATATCTCCGTGACGTCTCGCGCGACGTCTCGTACGCGTAAAACGTAACCCGCTTCGCCATACGATACCGCTCGTTCCCCGCGTCATCGCCCTCATCGATCGATCGCATCGTTTTTCTTTCATCCTCGTCTCTCTCTCGTCTCTCTCGTCTCTCTCTCTCTCGCGCGTCTCTCTCTCTCTCGCGTCTCTCTCTCGCGAAAAATGTCCCGAGAGAGAGACGCCGATCCTCATCGCGCCCGCACACGCGCGCGCGCAATCTCTCCACGTCGCGCGAGTCGGTCGAGCGATCGACGCGCGCTCGTCGTCGACCGCGCGAACGATTTCCGCGTCTCTTCGAGCGCTCGAACGACTCGCGCGGCGCGCGTAACGTCGTCCCCGGAGATTAGATTAGATTGGGATTTTATCCATCCCAATCGACGATCTCTCGTCGTTCGCGCGACGCGACGACGGTGATGACGCGCGAAGGGTCGTCGTTCGACGCGAGCGCGCGGTGTGAGATCCTCGAGCGGGAGTTGCGAGCGGCGCAGGCGTCGGAGCGAGCGTCGAGAGCGAGGGAGACGGCGTTGGCGTGCGAGCTCGAGGCGAGACGACGTCGACGCCGACGCGGACGTCGCGATGAGGAGGAGGAGGAGGAGGCCGAGGCCGAGGCTCGATCGGGAGATGGGTTGTGTCTGACGCCTATGACGGCGCGACGAGGGAACTCGGCGGGGACGTCGACGTCGAGGGAGGATTCCGCGTGGAGGGAACGGTGCGAGGCGGCCGAGTCGAGAGCCGCGCGCGCGACGACGGCGTTGACGGAAGTCGCCGCGAAGGGGGCGGAGGAGCGCGAGCGAGCGATCGCGAACGCCGTGGATGCGGCGGTCTCGGACGCGGAGCGACGATGGCGGGCGGAGATGGAGGAATTGAGTCGATCGGCGCGCGCCGACGCGCGCGCGTTGCACTCGTCGAGAAATCGAGCGGGAGAGCTCGCGGCTGAGTTGCGAGAGGCGCAATCGATGCGAGAAGAGTGGCAGAAACGCGCGGAAGCGGCGATGGAGGCGAGTGAGTCCATGTCCAGCGCCGTCGATCGAATGCGGCGCGCGGTGGATGAGGCGAAATTAGAATCGACCGAGTCGCAACAATCGCATAGGAAATTGGCGACGCTTCACGAGCAGCTCAAAGCGTCGCAAATCGCGGTCGAGATGCGAGATGCGGAGCGAAAGAAGTTGGTGAGCGAGTTGCAGATGGTGCGGGATCGCGCGCACGAGATGAACCTGCGATTATCCGAGGCGCAAGCGGAGGCGGAGCACGCGAGGGAGACGGTGTCTGTCGAGGCGGCGGAGAAGGACCGCCTGAACGGTGAGGTGGCGTATTTAAGAGGCGAACTCGAGCGTTTACGCGCGACACACGAGACGGAGACGAGCGATTTCACCGATTGGCGATCGCAGACGGAGCGTCAAGAGAAGGAACTGAGCAGAGAGCTCCACGAGGCGCGAAGAGACGCCGCGCGTCACGCCTTGACGGTGCGCAAACTGGAGCAACAGATCGCCCGAGGTCCCATCGGCGTGGACGCCCGAACGTACGAGCGCAAGATTGCACAATTGGAGAACGAGTGCGCGACGAATCGCGAGACGGTGCGCGAGATCTCGTCCGAGCGTGACGCTCTGCGTCGCCGCATCGAGGAGATGACGAGCGCTCGCGCGCGCGAAATCGCCTCGCCGAAGAAACCCTCCTCGACGCCGTCACCGTCGTCATCGTCTCGCGCGGGCGCGTCCGACCGCGCGCACCGCACGCGTCGCGTCGAAAAGCTCACCGAACTCATTCGACGGTCCATTCTCACCGACGAAGACGTCGACGAAAACGACGCCGGTCGCTCGACCGCCCTCGACGACGACGATGACGACGACGACGACGACGACGTCGCAGAAACTGACCATCTCTTCCGCGAGACTGTCGACGATTTCTTCGAGGACGACGACGCCGAGGACGAACGTCTCGAGGCGGAACATCGTCGCGCGTACGCGCTCGCCAGGCGCTTACAATCCATAGAATCCAGAGCCGCCGCCCTCTTGTCCTAGCGCGTCGACATTTCCTCATACCACGCATCCTTCCAACCCATCCTGGATCGTCTCGCGTCCCACTCCGTCCTCCCATCCCCTCACCGCCGTCCCGCGTCCCGCGTCCCGTCCCCGGGGACGCCGCCGCCGTCCCCACACGCGCGCGCGCGCCCATTCGCTCGAGCGTCATGGGACGGAAGAAATCGAGCGGTGCCGCCGCGAACCCGCTCGCGGACGTCCCTCCGGACCTCATCGATCCCTCCGCGGACGTCACCACCGAATCATTCGACGACATCTGCGCGAGACATCGCGACGAGCTCGCGCGCGTGGAATCCCATGTGTCGACGTTCGGGAGCGGGAAACGCGAGCGCGAGCGCGCGATGCGCGCGGTGGGGGTGGTGAGCGATCGACACTATCGAGAAATGTCCGAGTGGGAGCGCGCGCGCGAGGAGGAGGAAGAGGAGGAGGAAGAGGAGGAGAAGGGTGGCGGCGGCGGCGAAACGTTGGCGGAGGCGTTCGCGTCGGGCGCGACGCTCGAGACGACGGATGTGACGGTGCGTAAACCGTCAAAGGCGATGGCGCGAAGAGCGAAACGCATGGCGGCGGAGGCGGCGCGCGAGGCGAGGATCGAGGCGGAGAAGGCGGCGGCGGGACCGAGCGACGAGGCGGCGGAGCGCGACGTCTTGCGCGAGAGATTGGCGCCGTTGGGATTAAAAGTGAAAGAGATTCGCGCCGATGGACACTGTTTGTATCGATCGATCGACGATCAACTTTGTGCGGTGACCGGGGAGGGGCACGAGGGTGGTTACGAGGGTTTACGGGCGACGTGCGCGGAGACGATGCGAGACGACGAGACGTCGTACCGACCCTTCGTCGACGAGTGCGCCGAGGATACGCCCGAGGCGGACGCGAGGTGGGAGGCGTACGTGCGCGACGTCGAGAGTACGACGACGTGGGGAGGTCAGTTGGAGATAATGGCGCTCGCCAAGGCGTTGAAGCGTCGGATTCAAGTATTTTCAGCCACCATGCCCGTCGTCGTCATGGGCGAAGAGTTTGCAGACGCGCCGCCGCTTCGAGTGTGTTATCATCAACACGCGTTCGGGTTAGGGGAACACTACAACAGCGTAGAGTAGACGCGCGCGTGTGTGATAGAAGAAAGAATGATGTGCGTGAAGAAGACAATAAAATTGCTAATAGAGAAAGAAAACGTCGGCGGCGATTCGTAATTACTCAATTCATCTCGGCGCCGTGCGCGATGAGACCGAGTAAACCTCCGAGAACGACGACCAGAGGAGCTTGAATTAAACTCCACGTCCCCGGTGGAAGTTTAATGACGTGCGCGCAAAACGTGCATATCAATCCGATGCACACGGACGCGTTGGGGAAGGGACTGATGTCTTTCACTTTGAACGCGATGCTAAACACCGCGGCGACCACCAACCCGACGGCGCTCGCGTTCAAACCCGGCAACGCGCGTTTATACACGTCCCACTTGCGAAACTTACCCCAAAATGGTAACACGGCGAAAATTAACATCACGCCCGGACCGAACAGACCGAACCAACAGCACATGACGCCGACGATGACGTTGACGCCCGCGCGTTTCGCCGCCACGGCGCCGATGTACGCGCTCAGATTGAACAACGGCCCCGGCATGGCTTGGACGACACCGAGACCCGCGAAGAATTGTTCCTCGGTGATCCACGACGTCGCCGTCTCCGTTTTCGCGTACGCCGTGCACGCGTTCGTGACGGCGTCGCGCGCCGAGCACGTCGTATCGTATTGCACGACGTCGTTCAAGAGGAGCGGAAGGACGACTTGTCCGCCGCCGAAGATGATGGATCCCGTGCGCCAAAACGCTTCAAACCAGTGCAATTCTTTATTCGATTCATACGACGTGTTGGAGACGACGATGCCGAGGGTGATCAGGGTGACGATCCACGCCGCGATCAACGCCGCGCCCGCCCACGGTTTCAATCCCAGATGTGCGACGTCCTCGGCGTCTCGATCGGCGGCGTTCACATCGGCGCTCCGCGCGTCCGTCTTTTCTTTCCTCTTCTTCCATCGCGCCTCCATCGCGGTGACCACACCACCGAACACGATTAAACTCGGAAACAACCACGCGGTTCGATGATAATACGCCACGACGGCGGACGTCGCGCACAACATCTTCGTCACCCGCGTCTTCCCACCCTGACTTCTCGCCAATCCATCCGCCGCGCTCACGACCAACCCCACCCCCGCCGCGCTCACTCCCGCGGTGAACGCTCGCAACGCTTTCGACGGATTCACCAACGCCTCCGCCGCGCCCGTCCCCGCCAAGGTCATCAAAATCAACCCCGGATACTGAAACAACCCCCCGCTCGTCAACCCCCCCATCACCCCTCGCTGCGTCGTCCCGATCGCGAACGACATCTGCGTCGACGTCGGTCCGGGCATGCACTGCCCGAGCGCTAAGAGTTCGCTGAACACGCCTCGCGTCATCCACGCCCTTCGCCTCGGCGTCCCGCCTTCGCCCTCGCCCTCGTCTTCATCGTCATCGTCCTCGTCTCGCGACACGAACGTCTTATTGAACAACCCAACGTGCGCCGCGGGTCCACCGAACGCGGTCCATCCCATGAGCGCGAACGCGGTCGCGATCTCTCCCATGGTCGCGCGTCCATCCCGCGCGTCGTCCATCGCGCGCGCGTCTGCATCTGCATCATCACGTGCACGCGCGTTCGTCGCGGACGTCACCGACGGCACCGGCACCGCTCCCGAACGCTCGACGTCCGTCTCGTCGTCGCGACGACCCACCGGTCGCGTCATCGCGTCGCGTCCAAACGTCCGAACGACGCGACGACGAGTGTCATCGTCGATTTCGTGCATCCATCGAACGGTACTTTATGAAATCCCGTACGGTCGATGACAATACAAGCGACCGACCGACCGACCGACCGACCGACCGACCGACCGATGCGCTCGGGATTGCATAAGGGACTCTTGACGAGTGGTGACTCGACGTGTTACTTCTGATGAGTCATGACCCGTGGAGAAGTCCCTCCGTGCCCCGCTCGTAACGCTCGACGGTTTTCGTGTCCACCGCCGTGACTCGAAGACGTCGCTCGACGACGCGCGAGGAGGACGGGTGCACATGGTGAACGGGGAGAACGACGATGGATCGACGATGAGTCTGTACGACGCGCTCGGGGTGAGAGCGTCGGCGACGAAGACGGAGGTGCGATGATGATGTGATGACGGCGTCGCGTAAAAGCGTTTTTTCTTGAATGGGAAGGGATGAATGATGGGTGATGATTGACGAGTGGTGATGACTGACGCGATGGATGGTGTTCTCGTGGTAGGTGCGTCGAGCGTATCGTAATCTCATCACGCGCGCGCACCCGGATAAGGGTGGGAACGCGGCGACGTTTGCGAGAATTCAAAGGGCGTACGACGTGTTGAGCGACGACGCCAAGCGGGCGTCGTACGACGAGACGGGAACGTTTGAGAAATCGGTCGAGGAGGAATTATTGGATGAATTCGGCGGTGGAGTGTTTCGAGACAAGATGAAAGAGGAGGAGGCTCGCAAGGAATCCCTGGCCGAGGCGTTGGTGAAGACGGAAAAGGAGAAGGGATCGCACTCGGCGGGATTCGAGGCGTGGTTGCGCGCGCGAGGTCCCGACGGGAACAAGACGCTCGGCGTCGAGGATATGATTGATAGATTCGGCGTGAATAAGGGATCGTACGAGGAAGTGATGTTACCGAAAGTGCGCGCGTATCAAGCCAACGTCACGGGACCGAACGCGATCGAGATGGGATCGGAGGCGATTCCCGCGTCGTTGGAGTGGGGCGAGGTGCTCGTCAACGTGCGCGTGACGCCAATCAATCCCGCGGATATCGACGCCAAGAATCTCCTGGCTCGATCGAAATTTCCCTTCGTCGCCGGATCGGACGGTTTAGCCACCGTCGTGAAAGTCGGTGAAGGGGTGAAAAATCTCAACGAGGGCGATTGGGTGATTCCGTACGCCGCCGACATGGGCACGTGGCGATCGCTCGCCGTGTGGAAGGAGAAGCAACTCATCAAGCTTCCGCAAGACATCCTGTCCATGGAATACGCGGCGATGATGCGCGAGATGTGCGTGGCGTATCGTTTGTTGGAAGATTTCGGTAATCTCAAGCCCGGAGACGCCGTCGTACTCAACGCGGCGACGTCCACGGTGGGTCAGTGCGTCGTGCAGTTGTGCGCCATGCTCAAATTGCGCGCCGTCGCCGTCGTTCGAGACCGAAAAGATTTCGACAAGACGTCGGATTGGTTGAAATCGTTGGGCGCGTCGGAAGTGTTAAAGGATGAAGGTTCGATCACCCACGAGCTCTCGCAGCGTAACTTGTTCGCGAAACCAAGATTGGCGTTGGACGCCGTCGGCGGCGCCTCGGCGGTGCGTCTCGCCGAGAGCCTGCAACCGGGATGTCCTCTCATCGTCTACGGCAACATGAGCGGTCGCGCCGCGACGTTTCCGTGGAGCGCCTGGACGCAATCCGCGCTCATCGTTCGCGGGTTCTCTCTTCGCCAGTGGATGATCGATAACAAGAAAAAAGTGCCGAAGATGATGGAGACGCTCGGCAAGCTCGCGCGCGCCGATAAAATCGTCATCCAGTACACCGACTACGAACTCTCGAGTGAATTCGAAGAGGCGCTCGACCACGCGCGCGAGGACGACAGGTGCACGAAAGTATTATTGCGCGTCAACGATATCGGCACGACGTACGATTCCGCGGACGCGCGCGCCGCCGCCGCGTGACGTCGCCGCGCCGCCGCGCGCGACGCGTCGCGACTCGTACGCAAACGCCGACGCGACGACACGGACACGACGCGTCGATACAACGATACATTTTTAAGTATGAATGCTTGAATTTCGATAATATTTCAAAATTCCTCTTTCGTGGGATCCTCACTCACCCGCGTCTGGCGAACGCGTCGCTCGACGCGCGAGCGCGAGCGCGGCGCTTAGTAGAGCTCCTCCTCCATGTGCGTCTTGACGGTGCAGTCGGACGTCGGGTAGGCGACGCACGTGAGCACGAAACCGTTGCCCATTTGGTCGTCATCCAAGAAAGATTGGTCGGATTGGTCAATGGTACCAGCCTGGCGGGCGTACAAAGACGTTCGTCGTTTCTCGCAGTCAGTCGAGGGTGTCTCCACAATTTCATTTCACGAGTCACAAACCCTCACACAGTCCCCCCCCTAGGGTTCGTCCGATGACGTCAACGCTCGAGGTCGCGCACGCACCGTGACCTTGCCCGCGCACGAGGAGCAGGCGCCCGCGCGGCACGAGTACGGAAGGTCGATGCCGGCCTCCTGCGCGACGAGGGAAGAGACGCGCGCGCGTGAAAATCGTCAGTCGATGCGCGCGCGCCGAACGCGCGTCCACCGAACGCGCGTCCAGTTCGATCGATCCCGAGACGAGATGGATGGATATCGACCGCGATCGCGATGAACCCCGCGAGGGATTCGAACGCGTTCGCGCCCGGCCGACGCGACGGTCCTCCGCATCGGTGGACCGCGCGATGGATGGACACACACAAAAAAAAAAAATATGTCT
>Ga0208410_1000354_pt1 | contig 27561 bp, 27 predicted proteins | sample ETN02SmetaG_3_FD_185787 | JGI IMG/M metagenome (GOLD analysis project Ga0208410, IMG submission 185787) | Marine microbial and viral communities from oxygen minimum zone, Eastern Pacific Ocean - ETNP2014F10-02SV257 (SPAdes) (version 2) | ecosystem: Environmental > Aquatic > Marine > Oceanic ... | reverse complement strand
AAAAAAGCAGGCGGTAAGCCCCCAGATGTGTATAAAAATGGGCAGCATGATTTTTTGAATCTTGTGCAAAGAGATGATCTAGACGCTGTCTACATTGCTACCCCATGGGAATGGCATCATCCAATGGCTGTTGCTGCAATGAAGCAGGGAAAGCACGTAGGAGTTGAATGTCCTGCAGCTTTAAAAATTAAAGATCTTTGGGACTTAGTTAATGTAAGTGAAAAAGAAGAAAAACACTGTATGCTCATGGAAAATGTTTGTTATCGTCGAGATGTTATGGCAGTATTAAATATGGTAAGGAATGGTGTTTTCGGAGAGCTATTACATTGTCAGGGTGGATATCAGCATGATCTTCGAGAGGTGAAGTTCAATAATGGGAAACAGCCTTATGGTGGCGGATTAGAATTTAATGAAAAAGGCTACAGTGAGTCTAAGTGGAGAACGCAACACTCTGTTGATAGAAATGGTGATCTATACCCTACGCATGGGATAGGTCCTATTCATACAATGCTTGACATTAATAGAGGAAATAGATTTATCCATATGACTTCTACAGCATCGCAATCTAGAGGACTTCACAAGCATATCATTGATCAAGGCGGAAATACGCACACTAATGCAAATGTCAAATTCAAGCTTGGTGATATTGTGACCTCTGTAATAAAATGTTCTAATGGGCAGACAGTGGTGCTAAGCCATGACACTAGTTCACCGAGACCATATAGTTTGAATTTCCGTGTCCAAGGTACAGAGGGATTGTGGATGGTAGACAATAATTCTATTTATGTTCAAGGACTTAGTAAAGAAGAGCATCGCTGGGAGTCGGATGAGGCGTATTTAAAACAATACGATCATCCGCTTTGGGAGAAATTTGAAAAGCGCGCTGCTGGTTCTGGGCATGGAGGCATGGATTTTTTCATTCTAAATGCATTTGTTGAGCCTCTAAAAAGAGGCCTAAGGCCTCCTCTTGATGTTTATGACGCGGCAAGCATGAGCGTGATTAGTCCATTATCCGAAAAATCAATACGGCTAGGAAGTGCTCCAGTAAAATTTCCAGATTTTACACGGGGTAAGTGGAAAACTAATAAACCAATTTTTGGTTTAAACCAAGAGTATTAATCAATGAATCTATCCCAGCTCGATTGGGCGGTTATTGGTTTTTATTTTTTATTCTCACTTATTATAGGAATACTAGGAGCAAAAAAAGCAGGCAAAGATGCAAGGTCATTTTTCCTGGCGGGTGGTGAGATGCCATGGTGGTTGCTTGGTTTTTCTATGGTAGCTACAACGTTTTCAACAGATACTCCAAACCTCGTTACAGATCTCGTACGTCAAAAAGGTGTAAGTGGGAACTGGGTCTGGTGGTCTTTTCTTTTAACAGGTATGTTAACCGTATTTGTTTATGCTAAGCTATGGCATCGATCTGGGGTATTAACTGATGTCGAATTCTATGAAATAAGGTATGCGGGAAAACCTGCTGCTTTTCTCCGTGGGTTTAGGGCAATTTACTTGGGCCTTATTTTCAATGTTTTGGTCATGGGCTCTGTCAGCCTTGCTGCGATTAAGTTTGGTGAAATAATATTAGGATGGCCTGGGTGGCTAACTCTTTCTATTGCCTGTTCAATAACACTATTATATAGTACCCTTGGAGGCCTTAGAGCCATAATTATTACTGATTTTTTTCAATTTATCTTAGCAATGATTGGTTCAGTATGGGGTTGTATTTATATTCTAAATCTTGAAAATATAGGTGGAATCAAAAATCTTATTCAGCACCCGCAAGTAGCAGGGAAAATATCTATGTTGCCGGATTTTTCCAATCCTGACATATGGGTTCCTGTATTATTTATACCTCTTGCTGTACAGTGGTGGGCGAGCTATTATCCTGGCTCGGAGCCTGGTGGAGGTGGGTATATTGCACAGAGAATGTTATCAGCAAAAGATGAATCTAATGCTATCGGTGCATCGCTTCTATTTAATATAGCTCACTATGCCATAAGACCATGGCCTTGGATACTAATTGCACTTTCATCTTTAGTTATTTTCCCAGAGCTGAGTGATATTAGATACAAGTTTCCTGAAATATCTGAAAACAAAATTGGTCATGATATCGCTTATCCAGCAATGCTAACTCTGTTACCATCTGGATTATTAGGTTTGGTTGCAGCTTCGCTCATAGCTGCGTTTATGAGCACGATGTCAACCCAAGTAAATCTTGGAGCAAGTTATCTGGTGAATGATTTTTACCATAGATTTGTAGACCCTGATGCAACAGAGAAAAAATTGGTTTTTGTTGGAAGAATCTTTACAATTTTTTCTATTGTGCTTGGAGCAGTATCGGGTCTTATGCTTACAAATGCTGAGCAAGCATTTTCATTATTATTATTACTTGGTTCTGGAACTGGCTTGATCTATATATTAAGATGGTTTTGGTGGCGCATAAGTGCTTTCACTGAGATAATTGCTATGGTCAGCTCACTTATTATAGCTAGTTATCTTAATTTTTTTAATGATAGCATGCTCGGATGGGAGAAGATAGTGGTTGGTGCATTTATAACGACAGTGGTTTGGATATCTACTACGTTTTTTGCGCCGACAGAAACCAGAGAAACTCTAGAAAATTTTGTAAAAAAAATAAATCCAGGTGGCCCCGGATGGGGACAATATTCTGATTCAAGTGATAATAATAAATGGTCATTGCCGAATAGTATTTTGTTAATGTTCCTTGGGACAATATTGGTTTTTTCTATTTTACTTGGTGTGGGCAACATAATCTATTCTAAATTGTTACCGGGAATGATTTTATTTTTTATTGGAGCTTTATCAGCTTCCGGAATTTTTAGGTTATGGAAATAAATACGCCTGGTAGAATTTGTTTATTTGGTGAACACCAAGATTATCTTGGTTTACCCGTTATTGCTATGGCAATTTCAAAATTCTCAAGATTGTCGGGAACCACTAGAAACGATACAAAAGTAGTTATTAGTAAGCCTGATATTGATGATAATGAAAAATTTGATTTAAATGATATTAAATATGAATCGAAACATGATATCTTTAAAAGTGGTGTTAATGCTTGCAAAAATTTTGGATTTAAGTTTTCTAATGGTTTTGATGTCATTGTAAGAAGTAATATTCCCATAAAGGCAGGTACTAGTAGTTCTTCATCAATATTAGTTAGCTGGATACATTTCTTAACCAAGAATGCTGATAATTCAAAAAATATTTCAAAGAAAGAAATTGGTCAATTAGCTTATGAGGCTGAAGTCATTGAACTAGATTCTCCAGGAGGAATGATGGATCAATTTTCAACATCAATTGGAGGACTGATTTATTTAGAATCTTACCCGAAATTAAGAATTGATACAATTGATCGTGACTTAGGAAAATTTGTTTTGGGTGATTCTTTGCAACAAAAAGACACAATTGGGATATTATCTCGATGTAAGAATGAGCGACTTACTATTTTTGAAAAAATGAAAAAAAAGGATTCAAAAATTAATATTAGTTCAATTTCAGAGCCTCTTCTTAAGAGGTTTAACTTGGATAAAAGGGAAGAGGAACTAATGATAGGCACAATAAGAAATAGGGATATATTACGAGAAGCAAAAAATGAATTAAAAAAGGAAAAAATAGATAGATCATATTTTGGTGAGCTACTAAATGAACACCAAATTATATTAAATAAGATACTTAAAATAAGCACCCCTAAAATAGATTTAATGTTAAGGTCAGCCCAACAAGCTGGAGCATATGGAGGGAAAATAAATGGTTCTGGAGGTGGCGGTTGTATGATTGCATACTGCCCTGATAATCCTACTGAGATTAAACATTCAATTGAAAAGGTTGGTGGTAAAGCTCATATTGTTAACATGGTAACAGGGACACAAGAAAACAAAGAGGTAATTAATTTATGAAAGATATAACATTGTTGGTAATGGCGGCCGGAATGGGATCAAGGTATGGAGGATTAAAACAGCTTGATGCAGTTGGGCCAAGTGATGAAACAATCATAGACTTTTCTGTATATGATGCTATCAGAGCTGGATATAACAAAGTAGTTTTTATTATACGGGAAGATTTTGAAAAACAGTTTAAAGAAAAAATATCAAATAAGTATGAAGATAAAATTAAAGTGGAAATTGTATATCAAGATTTACACGATTTGCCGAATTCTTTTAGTTGTCCAAAAGATAGATCTAAACCTTGGGGTACGGGCCATGCAATTTTAGCTGCTAGAAATGTGATTTCAGAACCATTTGCTGCAATTAATGGAGATGACTTTTACGGTAGAGAGTCTTTTAAAATTATTAGTGACCACTATTCGTCAATGAACAGTGGTTTTGCAATGGCGGCTTTTCAATTAGATAAAACACTATCTGATTATGGTTCAGTCTCTCGTGGGATTTGTGAACAAAATTTAAATCAATTAGTAACTGTTGTTGAAACCCATGGAATTAAAAAAAGTAGTGCTGGGAATATTGAATGTGACCGCGACATTTCACTTTTAGGAAATGAGTTAGTATCTATGAATATGTGGGGGTTTATGCCTTCCATATTTGATCATTTAGAAAAAATGTTTAATGAATTTTTAGATGAAAACATATCAGATTTAAAAAGCGAATTTCTAATTCCATCGGTTGTAAATGATCTAATTGAAAAAAATATTGAGAAAGTTCAAGTCTTAAAAACAAAATCAACATGGTTTGGAGTTACATATATTGAAGATAAACCATTTGTTAAAAATCAGATTAAAGAATTAATACAAACTGGTATATATCCAGAAAAATTATTTTAGTAATTAAGGAGATTTAACGATGGAAAATAACAGTTTTGAAATGATTTCATTAGATGATGCAAAAGACATAATCAAAGATGAAGGTTCTTTAATTCTTGATATTAGAGATGAGGCTTCTTACAGTGATTCACACTATCCTAATGCAATTCATTTAAGCAATAAAAACTTTAATGAGGTAATTGAAAAAACTGAGAGAAAAAAAACCATTCTTGTGTATTGCTATAAAGGCATCTCAAGTCAAAATGTTGCCCAGCATTTCTGTAATCTTGGTTTTGAAAATGTTTACAGTTTAAATGGTGGTTATAAGGAGAGTTCTGCTGAGTAAAAATATGAAAAGTATCATTTGATGTTAGTGTTTAGCAGTGAGGAAATAAAATCATCGGTCTCAATGGTTGATGCAATTGAGTGCGTTGCTAAGGGTTTTTCAGATTTTGATGATGGATTTTTTCATATGCCTCAAAGGTCAGTAATGGATATCAATGGAGCAACGGTTTTAACTATGCCTTGTTATAGAATGGGTGGTAAATATTTTGTAATAAAGGTTGTAACTGTTTATAAAGATTCATCAAACAAAAAAGGTAAAATGATTAATTCTACAGTCTTTCTTTTTGATTCAAATACTGGTGCTTTGGTAGCCAGCTTAGATGGAGATTCGATCACAGCTATCAGAACTGGAGCAGCATCGGGTCTGGCAACTAAGTTTTTTTCTTTCCCTAAAAGTGAAACTTTAGCTGTTTATGGTACAGGGGTTCAGGCTCATACCCAGGTTGAAGCAGTGATTTCCTGTCGCCCAATTAAAAGAGTTTTTATTTATAGTAGGAATTTAAAATCAGCTAAAAAGTTTTCAGATCATATACATAATTCCTTTTTAATTGATGCTTGCCCTGGGAACCAAGAAGATTTAAAAAATATTGACATAATATGCACTGCGACACCATCCAAAGATAGTCTATTTGAATTATGTTCCTTAAAAAATGGAGTTCACATTAACGCTATAGGTTCATTTAAGCCTAATATGAAAGAGATACATAGTGATATAATTAATGCCTCAGAAATTATTGTTGATTCATTAGAAGCATGTAAAAAAGAGGCGGGGGATTTAATTCAAGCTAAGGGGAAAAGTAATTGGGACTTCGATCATATCTCCATGCAGCTTGGCGAAGCATCAAAAAATGAAGAAAAATTAATCGATATTTCCAGAAACAACACAGTTTTCAAATCTGTTGGGTTAGCGTTTCAAGATCTTGTAATAGTTGAATATATAATGGATAATTTACCTAACTAGAAAGTGTTTTAGTTAATGATGAATATCTCTGTTGTGATTCCAACCTATAATCGAAAAGAATTGCTCAAAAGATCAATTGATTCTGTCATTAATCAAACTATAAAACCTTCTGAAATAATCATTGTTGATGATGGCTCTAATGATGGTACCGAAGCAATGGTTAAAAAAAAATATGATTCTTTAAAACTAATTAAACAGAAAAATAAAGGTGCAAGTGCTGCTAGAAATTCTGGAATTAAAGCGTCGTCTGGAGAATGGATTTGTTTTTTGGATTCTGATGATGAATGGAAAAATGATAAATTGGAAAAACAGATTATTGCTGTTGCTAATAACTCAGATTATAAGTTTTTTCATTCAAATGAGATATGGATAAAAAATGGCAAAAGAATAAACCAGAAAAAAAAGCATAAAAAATATGGCGGGGATATTTTTAAAAAATGTCTTGATATGTGTAGAATATCTCCATCATCTGTTTTAATTGATAAAAGTATTTTTGAGGAGATAGGCTTTTTTAATGAGAATCTTGTTGTGTGCGAGGATTATGAATTATGGTTAAGAATTTGTGATAAATATGAAGTGTTTTTTATTGATGAGCCTTTAATTATTAAGCACGGAGGCCACCAAGGTCAGCTATCTTATTCGATTGATTCGATTGAATATCACAGGATAAAAGCTTTAGAGTATTTGTTGTCAACTGGCATATCAAAGGAAAACAGAGATTATGCAATTCAAATGTTAATAAGTAAAATTAGTATATACTTAAATGGACTGATAAAAAGAGGGAAAAAACATGAAATTGCTGTGTATGAAGAAAAAATAAAGTTTTGGAATAAGTTTAGTATTGAGTATTAAGTTCTTTATCTTCGTTAATAATATATGTTAAGACAATTTATAATAATAATTGCTGTTTTTCTTTTTAGTACATCTACAGCTAAACAGTGGGTAGAGGTAAATTCTTCTGATATCAGAGAACCTCAATTCACCTCTGAATCATATGATTTATCATTAACTGAAATTTCATTCGAACTCCCTGGCTATTTTCTTGAACCATCAAAAGATGGTTTGATAATCACTGCTCCTGGCGGTGTATCTATGTTAAAAGAAGGAGCTCCGGACCTTCCTATTTTTACAGCTTCTATCCAGATTCCGGACTTAGCAAAAATGGAATTAGAGGTTATTTCATCAGATTATGTAGATCTAAAAATTGAAAGTATAGCTCCATCTAAGGGTAACATAACCAGGGATATAAATATTAGTTCGATTCCTTTCAAAAAAGGTTCGATATATAATAAGAATTCTTTCTATCCAGAGAACATATCTTATCTGAGAAGTCCTTATATAATTAGAACAAAAAGAGGGCAAGCAGTTGTTTTTCAGCCATTTCAATATAATCCTGTAAAAAGGACTCTTAGAGTTCATACTAATATTATAGTGAAGGTGAAAGCTAATGGTATAAGCACTGATAATCCTCTCGTAAGAATTCCCTCAAAAAATAGAGGTGAAAGAGAGATGGAAGAAATTTACAAGAGGCATTTTTTAAATAATGTTCCAACAAATGATCGTTACACTCCTATGGATGAGAATGGTGCCATGTTAATAATCTGTTATGGCCCATTTGTTGATGCGATGCAACCTTTTATTGATTGGAAGACTAAAAAAGGCATGCATGTAGAATTATATGATGTGAATGAAATTGGAGACGCAGCTGATATTAAAACGTTTGTTGAAGATTATTACTATAGCAATGGAATTAATTTTTTACTTTTAGTTGGTGACATTGCGCAAGTCCCTTCTCCACGTTTTTCAGAAGGTGCAGGGTCCAATAGCCCTTCAGATACATATTATGGTTTCATACCTAGTCAGGATTACTACCCAGATGTGTTTGTTGGAAGGTTTTCAGCTGAAACAATTGGCCATGTAAACACAATGGTAAATAGAACTATTTCTTATGAAAGATATCCAGATGTAGAGGATGGATCATGGTACATAGAAGGAGCTGGCTTTGCATCTAATGAGGGACCCGGAGATGATGGGGAATATGACTATGAGCATATGGACATAATTAGACAAAAACTACTTGATTACAATTACGCTGATGTTGAGCAGGTTTATGATCCCAGTGGAACAGTAGCTGAAGGTGAAGTGGCAATAAATGATGGATTATCTGTCATTAATTATACTGGACATGGCTCTAATGGATCCTGGGGTAATGGGTGTCCCATGAATAATACTGATGTAAACAGTTTAACAAATACTGGAATGTGGCCTTGGATATGGTCTGTTGCATGTGTTAATGGAGAATTTCACATTGGGACTTGTTTTGCTGAGACTTGGTTAAGAGCAACTGACTCTGATGGTCAACCTACAGGTGCTATTGCAACATTAATGGCTTCTGTTAATCAAGCTTGGAATCCTCCGATGGATGGGCAGGATGAAATGGTAGATATATTTATTGAGTCTTATGAAAACAATATTAAGCGTACTTTTGGTGGTTTATCTTACAATGGATGTATGGAAATGAATGATAACTATGGTAGTCAAGGAGACCTAGAAACGCTTTATTGGAATACGTTTGGAGATCCATCTTTTGAAGTTAGATCAAATTATCCACAGCCGATTAATGCTTCACATAGTAATGTTATCATTCTTGGTAGCTCAGAGTTATCAATACAAACTAATAGCAGTGAAGCTGTAGCTGCATTGACCAAAGATGGTAATATTCTTGGTGTTGCTTCTGCAGATGAAAATGGAATTTGTCAGATAAATTTAAACGAACCTGCTAGTGTTCCTGGCTCCTTAGATTTAGTAATAACCTCATACAACAGTATACCGTACGAAACAGAAATTAATGTAATTGCACCTGAAGGTTCATACATGCTTTTGGATGATTTTTCACTTTCAAGTGACAGTGATGAATCAGTGAATTTTTCTGAGCAAATATCTTTATCAGTTATGATTGAAAATGTCGGTACTGAAACTTCTGGTTTTATCACTGCAACATTGATAAATCAGACTAGCAATGTCATAGTTTTAACTTCCTCTGTTAACATAGATTCTGTAGCAGCTGATCAAGTACTCGAAGCTGGCCCCTTTGAATTTGCAGTTTCATCTAATGTATTGAATCAAGAAGAGATTGAATTTATTCTATTAATTGAAGAAAGTGAGAATTCTTGGGAGTATCCAATCTTACTTACAGCAAATGCTCCAGAGTACAGCATGGAATCATCCTCTATTTTTGATGGAGGGAATGGTGCTTTAGATCCTGGTGAAAATGTTTCAATGCAAATGGTAATTGAAAACACTGGTAGTGCAGCACTTCATTATCCAACTTTTGATGTTTATGAAAATGATGATTATATATCTATAGAATATATTTCATCTGATAATGCTTATTATTGGGATGTTGGCTCATCAGTTATAATTAATGTTAATGTTAATGTGTCTGAAGATGCTCCTGTTGGCCATTCTTCTATTGCTTGGCTTGACATTGGTAGCTTGAACACTGATTATGAGTCTTTAATGTCAATACCACTTAACATAGGAATGTTAATGGATAATTTTGAGACTGAAGGTTTTTCAAGTCATGATTGGCAGTTTGCTGGGCAAAACGAATGGTTTATACAAAACCAACAGGTCTATGAGGGTGATTTTTCAATAAGAAGTGGCTCAATCGGTAACAATCAAACTTCTGAGATCTCCGTCGAATATAATGTTTTGAATCAAGGTTATATTAATTTTCATGCTAAAGCCTCTAGTGAGCAAGGTAACTCCGGAACTATCTATGATTATCTATCATTTTATATCGACAACGAGCAGTTGATTGTGATTGGTGGAGAAAGTGATTGGGATGAATATTCTTTTATGGTTACACCTGGGTTGCATACATTTAGATGGGTTTATGAAAAAGATAATGCAGGCTCCTCTGGACAAGATTGTGCCTGGTTAGATAATATCATTTTCCCCCCAGGTTCAATTCCTCCTTTAAATATTGACTTTGGTGATTTGAATGAAGACAATAATATTAATGTATTAGATGTAGTTCTTACAGTTTCATCGGTTCTTGGCTATGGAAATTTAACTTCAGATCAAACGCTTGCCGCTGACATTAATATGGATGGCGTTGTAAATATCATTGATGTAACAATGATAATTGATATGCTTTTTGCTGATTAAGCATTGTATCAAAAAATATAATTATTCCTAAGATAGAGTGGTCCAAATATTATTCTTATGAAGATATTTTCTCTTATATTAGATCACCCTAAAAAAACAGTTCTATCTATATGCATCATAACAATCTTGTTTTGCATATCTATTTTTGATTTATCCTATGATTTTACTATAGAGCAACTTTTTGCTAAGGATAAGCAAGAAACAGAGCAGTACTTTGATTTTCAAAATGAATTTTCAAGGGAAGATAATGTGTTTTTACTGGTTCATAGGAATCCCGCCACATTAAATAACAAATTTTTAGATTCTTTATCTGTGGTTGTTGGCCAGATGAAAGTAAGTGGCTTTTTTATTGAGTCAGTATCCTTAGCAGACATTAAAAGAGATGAGAAAAACAGTTCAAATGATTCAGGCTTTGATCATATTTCTTCTAGATTGTTAAATATGTTTTCTAAAGATTCGCTACATGGAGCTATTTGGCTTACGTTAAAGGATAAATACAACACATTTAGTAAGCGTGCAGATGTAATTAAATTTTTGAAAAATACTACTTCTGAATATAATTGGGATTGGACATTTTCGGGTCTACCTGTAGTTAGAAATACATATGTAGATTACATGATACAGGACAATATAAAATTTATTCCACCAGTTGCTCTTATACTTGTCATTTCGCTTGCACTATTGTTTCGCAATTGGGTATTTGTGGTTTTGCCTTTAGTCACTGTACTAATTACAGCAATTTGGATACTTGGGATGATGTCAATTACAGGTAAGGGATTAAACGTAATGACGTATATGGTGCCTACTTTACTTTTTATAATAGGAGTAAGTGACTCCATTCATTTTCTTTCAAGATTGAATATCTACCTAGATAAAGATATTAATATAAAAGAAGCTCTTAAACTCTCTATGAATGATATGGGGGTAGCATTATTTTTAACTAGTCTTACTACCGCAATAGGTTTTTTGGCGCTATTGTATTCATCTATTGCTATTGTTCAAGAGTTTGGAATATTCATAGCTAGTGGAGTCTTCATTGCATATGTCTTGACCCTTACATTTATACCTAGCATGATAATGATATTGAAAAGCGCTTTAACTAGTAATGGTAACGATAAAGAAATAAGTAGAATCAAACTTCTAAAAGGCTTCTCTAGTTTGGTCAAAAGGAAACCTAAACAGGTAATCTTTATATCTATATTATTGACCTCAATATTTTTAGTAGGCGCGTCAAAAGTTACTACTGGTAGTTCATTGTTATCTGACCTTCACCCTAAAAGCTCATTATATATAGATTTAAAAAATGTAGAGCACTGGTTTGGTGGAATATTACCAATGGAGATTATAATTGAAAAAGATGATGCTATCGATTTACCAATGCATAATACAGTAATTATGGGCCATATTAAAGAATTTCAGGTTCAATTAAACAGAATGTTTCCTGAATCAAATTGGATATCCATTCAACGAGTCTTAGAGGAGGTCCTACACGAGATTGATCCTGATGAGAAATTCCCTCCGGATCAAGAAACGCTAGATCAGATAAACATGATAACGCAAGATCAGACGCAGAATCTTATCAATTTTGATGAGAACAAAATTAGAATATCTGGAATGTTGCCTGATCTATCATCTGATGAACTAGATGAGGCTAGAGCTTCAATAATGTCATATACAAAAAAGAATTTTCCAGATTGGTTATCTGTCGTTATTACAGGTACAATGCCAGTAGCTCTTAATACAAATGACTACCTTATCTTAGACCTTTTCAGTGGATTTGGATTAGCATTTATTTTCATTAGTATAATCATGGGGTTATTATTTTTATCTTTTCGTGTAGGATTGATAAGTATGTTACCAAATTTAATACCCATAGTTTTTGCAGCTGGTTATCTTGGGTTCATGGGTATACCCATAAGGCCTCCAATCGCAATAACATTTTCTATTTGTTTAGGTATAGCAGTGGATGACTCACTACATTTTTTATTTAGGTTTTGGCAAGAAAAGAAAAAAAACTCAGATATGGAGATAGCGATATCCAATACGATCGAGACAACGGGGTTAGCTATGCTTACTTCTACAATAGTACTGGTCTCTGGTTTTATGGTAATTACAGTTTCTAATTTCATTCCTACCTCTCAATTTGGAATTATTTCAGCTATTACATTAACTGTAGCATTTATTACCGATGTCACATTACTGCCAGCGTTGTTATATATTTTCCCTTTCAAAATGTCAAAAAAACATAAATGATTAAGTGGTTTAAAGGGTTACAGCACCCTGAAGCTTTTCATGGAACAGATTCAAGATCTCCTTACTTTGAAGGGTGGTATCACAAATTAGTTTCCAAAACGAAGAGGTCAATTGTTATCATTCCTGGTATGTACAGGAGTGGAGAAGTGGAAAATGAATTTTCATTTATTATGGTTTTTGATGGGAATAGCGGTGAAGTTCACTTTGAAAGATTTTCATTTGATCATTTTGTATCTAAAACGAATGCCTATGATACCGAGATTGGCAAAAATCATTTTTCTAAAGATAAGATTAATTTAGATATCAAATCTGGTAGTTTTAGTATAAGAGGTGCTGTCAATTTTAGCGGTACGACGCCTTGGCCAGTAAATTTATTAGAACCCGGGTGTATGGGATGGTATAGCTATCTTCCAATTATGGAATGTTATCATGGTATTTTGAGTATGCATCACAACCTCTCAGGAGCATTATTGATAAATGGGGAGAGTATTGATTTTAATAACGGTTATGGATATATAGAAAAAGATTGGGGAAGAAATTTTCCTCAAAGTTGGATATGGACTCAGGCAAATCATTTTAAAAAGGAAAAAGTTAGTTTATCTGCCTCTATTGCAAAAATACCTTTACTTGGAACTCGTTTTGCTGGATTTATCGTTGGGCTTTTAATTGATGATAAACTATATAGGTTCACAACTTATAGGTCTGCTAAAATTAAGTATATCAAAAGAAATTTAAACGAAATTGAATGGGTACTAAAGCAGGGAAACTTGACGCTGAGTATATATATTAGAATTGGTAAAAAGTCCGGTAAACTTTATGCGCCTGATAAGCTTGATATGGTAAAAAAAGTAGAAGAATTTTTAGATTCGTCTGTTAAGTTTAGACTTAAAGAACACCAAAAAGTAATTCTAGAGGATGAATCTGACCATGCTGCGACTGAGGTAATAGGAGATATAGAATCTTTGCTTGAATTGGCTAATAATATTTAATATGAGATTATGATGAACAAATCTTTGATAATTTTCGTGATAATTTTAGCAATTGCCATCGGGTTTAATATGGCGTGGGGGTTATCGAATACTATGTTAGAAACACCAGAATATGAATTGATTAAAAAAAATGGCACCTTTGAGATAAGAAAATATGCACCAATGGTAATGGCTAGAACTCAAGTAAGCTCTGACTATAATGAGGCTACTAGTAAAGGATTTAGAAGAATTGCGAATTATATTTTTGGTGGTAATGATGGTAGAGTTGAAATTGCAATGACAGCTCCAGTAATTACTGGTAGCCCAGTTGACGCAAATGGTACGTATGAAATAGCATTTGTAATGCCTAAGGCCTATGATAAAACAAAACTTCCAAAGCCAAACAGTCCTAACGTAGAGATAGTTGATCGCGAGCTTGACAGCGTTGCAACAATTTCATTTGGAGGTTGGGCGACAGGAAGTAGGGTTAAGAAATTCCAAAAAAAATTAGATAATTGGATATCTCAGCAAGGTCTAAAAAAAATTGGAAATTTTATGGTTGCCCAATACAATTCTCCTTGGGCTTTGCCTCCATTTAGGCACAATGAGATTATGGTTAGACTTTCGAAATGAGTAGAAAGATCGTTCAAATCATTGAAGGATTAGAGACCTCAGATGGTGCTGGTGTAAAACTAAGAAGAATCATTGGTGGTCCAGATTTAAATATGCTTGACCCATTTTTACTTTTTGACGAGTTTGGTAGTGATGATCCTAGTGATTATATCGGTGGATTTCCACCTCACCCCCATAGGGGTTTCGAAACTATTACCTATATGTTGAATGGAAAATTTAAACATAAAGACTCTGCTGGTAATGAAGGGTATTTAACTGATGGATCTGTGCAGTGGATGACTGCTGGAAAGGGAGTAATTCATAGTGAAATGCCTGAGCAAACTGATGGCTTATCAAGGGGTTTTCAGCTTTGGTTGAATCTTCCAAAAAACCTAAAAATGATTGAGCCCTCTTACAATGACATACCAGCTGAATCTATTCCTAAAATCCAAATACCTGGTGGCTACATAAAAGTAATATGTGGTGAAATCAGTGGAATAAAAGGACCTGGGCGAGCGCATACAGGAATGCTCTACTATGATATTTCGCTCTCACCTAAAAATAATATAGAGATATCTGTGGATGATCATTGGAATAGTTTTATTTACATATATAATGGTAAGGCTAGAATAGCCGATAAGGGTTTAAATATTGGGCAACTTGGAGTATTCAGTGATAGCGGGAAAATAGATTTGCACGCTGATAGTTCAAGTGATTTAAAATGTATCATTGTTGGGGGAGAAAAATTAAAGGAGCCAGTTGCTAGGGGAGGCCCATTTGTAATGAATACTAAAGCAGAGGTTTTAAAGGCATTTAGTGATTACCAAGAAGGTATATTGACAAAATAGAGAGGAGAAAAATGAGATCAATTATTATAAACTATTTAATTATCGGATTATTGCTTTTTACTGGATGCTCGACCAAGAATAAAAGTAGTAGTAAAGAGAGTAAAGCATTAAACGTAAAAGAAATTAAACTAAATGCAGGCGATTATAATGCGATAGAAGGCTCTAGTGAAGTACTATGGGAATGCGAGTGGCTAGGAGGTGCTAGGCATGATGGAAGTGTTCAATTAGTTAGTGGATCTATTGATATTTCTGAAACCTCTAACGTTAATGGTAGGTTTATCGTAGATCTAAATTCAATGAAGTGCTTTGACCTTACAAACGAAGGCACAAATAAGAAACTAATTGGACATTTAAAGAGCGATGATTTTTTCGATGTGGCGAATTATCCTGAGGCAGTGTTAGATCTTATTTCTGGGGAAAATATTAGTGGCAATGAATTCGAGTTTAGTGGAAATCTAACAATAAAAGGACGGTCCCATCCAATAACATTTACAGGTACTGTAATAGAAAACAACTTATCATATGACACTAACCTAAGATTAATTTTTGACCGCTCAAAATATGATGTAAGGTACAGGTCTGCGAGTTTGTTTTCAGATTTGGGAGATAGAATAATAGCAGATGATGTTAAGTTAACTGTAAAAGCAAAGTTCAAGAAGGTCAGTAAAATTTGATTAATATTATGAATGATAAATTAAAAATGATAATCAATATTGTTGGGTTTTACATAGGTTGGTGGGGATGTATACTGGGGTCATCAGATGGTCTACCATACATTGGACCATTATTGATGCTATTATTTATTATTGTTCATGTTGCTTTTTTTGTAAAAGATTATAAAGAATTACAGTTCATAATATTAATTGGGATTATAGGCACAATCGTGGATAGTGGATTAGTCTTATCAGAATATTTTGTTTATGCTGGTGCTTATTCAGATGACCTTGCCATTGCACCTTTGTGGATTACGGCAATGTGGGCTGGTTTTGCTGCTACCGTTAATCACTCCATGGTATTTTTTCAAAAGAAATGGATTTTGATGGTTGTCGCTGGAGGTATATTTGGTCCTGCTGCTTATTTTACAGGAAAAGGTTTTGGTGCAATATATTTTGAGCTTAATACCTTATTTTCTGCGCTGATCATTGGAGTAGTTTGGGCAATTTCAATGCCAATGGTTTTTTATATAAATGAAAAAATGGGTTTAGGTAAATAACATTTTGAGCAAGCATATATTTATTTCCTTTTTGTCTTTTTTAATTTGTTTTAGTTGTGAGGAGAATATGGGAGAAAAAGAGTTTGGGGATCTAAAAACGGTTGACTTTGTAGATTTAAAACGATTTATGGGGGATTGGTATGTAATAGCCAATATACCGACATTTATAGAGAAGGGTGCAGTAAATGCTGTGGAATCATATGAGCTAGATTCAAAAGGTAGAATTAATACCACATTCACTTTTAGAAAAGGATCAAGCACGGGTCCTGAAAAAAAGTATAATCCAACAGGCTTCATTTATAATGATAAGACAAATGCAGAGTGGCGGATGCAATTTCTCTGGCCTTTTAAGGCTCCTTTTCTAATTATAGAATTAGATGATGATTACAGCTATACTGTAATTGGAATACCTAGCAGAAAATATGTTTGGATAATGGCTCGAGATCATGTTTTAGACCAAAATATTTATGATAACATAATCTCTAAGCTTTCAGATGTTGGTTACGATGTATCTCAGATTCAAAAGATTGAGCATAATTGGGATTAGGCTTCCAAGTTAAATATATAGTTTTAGTAATATGAAAATTGCAATTATTGGTTCAGGTATATCAGGCCTGACAGCTGGATACCTTCTTAATAGAAATCATGATATTTCTATCTTTGAAGCCAATGATTACATTGGAGGCCACACACATACTCATCATATTGAATTAGATAATAATAATTATTCTGTTGATACCGGGTTCATTGTTTATAATGAGAGAACTTATCCTAATTTTATTAAACTTTTAGATCAACTTGGAGTTGAGAGGCAGCTATCTACGATGGGGTTCAGTGTAAAATCTCTTAACGAGGATTATGAATATTCTGGTGAGTCCTTAAATACCTTATTTGCAAAAAGGTCAAATATTTTTCGAGTTGGGTTTTTGAGAATGCTCTATGAGATGTATAAGTTTGGTAAAGAGGCAGATGTTTCGGGCGCGGGATTAGATTCATCAATAACATTAGGACAATATCTAAGGTCAAAAAATTACTCAGAAGAATTTATTCATTATTTTATAACTCCTATGGGAGCTGCAATATGGTCTACTCCAGCTAACAAAGTTCTAGATATGCCTGCTTATTTTTTTATTAAGTTTTTTTATAATCACGGTATGTTGGAAATATTTGGTAGGCCAAATTGGTGGGTTATTAAGAATGGGTCTTCGCAGTATATAAGTAAACTAATTAGAGGTTTCGAGAATAAAATCCATTTATCTTGCCCCGTAGAATCTATTTCTAGAGTTAATGATGGAGCAGAGATTATCCTATCAAATGATGAAAAAGTACTAAAGTTTGATGCAGTTGTTTTTGCTACGCATAGTGATCAAGCGTTGAAATTACTTAAAGACCCTAATGATCTAGAGGTCGAGATCCTAAATTCTTTTCCATACCAAAAAAACGAAGTTTTATTGCATACTGATTCATCGGTATTACCAAAAAGAAAACTAGCTTGGGCTAGTTGGAATTACCAATTAGACAATGATCCTAGTGCTCCGGTTATTTTAACCTACAATATGAATATTCTTCAGTCAATTGAAAGTGAATATACATTTTGTGTTACTTTAAATGATGATAGTTCTGTTGATAAAGAAAAAGTAATAAAAAAAATAGTTTATCATCATCCTCTTTTTACTGTTGATTCTATCAAATCTCAAAAAAGAAAACACGAAATTAGTGGTGTCAATAATACTTATTACTGTGGTGCTTATTGGAGGAATGGATTTCATGAAGATGGAGTAGTCAGCGCTTTAGATGTATGTAAACAGTTTGGAGAAGTATTGTGACTATTTCAACAGATCACTATATATATACTGGTTTGGTTAAACATCGTAGATACACTCCCTTTAAAAGAGAGTTTTCCTACCCTATTTTTATGCTTTATTTGGATATTAATGACCTGGATAGCGTGATGGAAAAATCTCTATTTTGGAATGTAAATAAACCAGCTATAGTATCATTCAATAGGAAAGATTTTCATAATATTGAAACAAAGTCTCTAGATAAAGCAATTAGAGATACAGTAGAGGGAGAGACTGGCTCCAGACCTATTGGTAAAATTAGAATGTTAGCCCATCTTCGTTATTTTGGATATTGTTTTAATCCAGTAAGTTTTTACTATTGTTTTGATAAGGATGACGATAAAGTCGAATTCATTCTAGCGGAAGTAACAAACACACCTTGGAAAGAGAGGTTTTCCTATGTGTTGCAAGCCTCGAGTAATAAACAAGAAAATAAAATTAGATCTCAAATGAAAAAGGAGCTTCATGTTTCACCGTTTTGGGACATGGATCACATGTATGACTGGGTATTTAGTAGCCCAATGGATAAGCTTAATGTGTTTATGAAAAATTACAAGGATGGTGAAAAAGTATTTGATGCTACTTTAAATTTGAAAAGGAATATTTTAAACAGGCGAAGCTTGTTTTTCTCAGTATTTAAGTACCCTTTGATGACGATTAAAGTTGTATTTTGGATTCACTTACAAGCTTTTTTTCTATGGCTTCGAGGTGCAACTTTTTTTATCCATCCAAGCAAAGTAAAAAACTAGTCTTAAGGAAAAAATTTAAATGGCAAAACAGTTCTCAATAGAAAAAGCTGCTTCCGATACGAGCATAAATAAAAAGCCTGGAATATTAGTCAAAATATTTAGAAGATTACTTTTATCTCAATTTAAAGAGATAAAACATGGCTGTATAATTTTGAATGAGGGCAAGGAGCGCATTGTATTTGGCGATGAAAACTCCCAATTAAAAGTTGAAGCACATGTTTATTCTGATGAGTTTTATGTATTGGCTGGAAGTGGCGGAGATCTTGGAATAGCTGAGGCATACTCTGCGGGATATTGGGATGCTGATGACATGGTGAAAATCATACAGATCGTAATTAAAAATCAGGAAATTCAAAAAAGTCTCGAAGGGGGTTTTGCTAAGCTTTTAAATCCTATCAACAGGATGATTCATAGGTCTCGAAGAAATACTGTATCTGGGAGTAAAGAAAACATTGTAGCTCATTATGATCTAAGTAATGAATTTTTTCAGGTATGGTTAGATAAAAGTATGACCTACTCCTGTGCAGTTTTTGAACCAGAAAATTTATCTTTGTATGATGCTTCCATAGAAAAGTTGGACCGGATATGTAGAAAGCTTAATATAAAGTCAGATGACCACATAATCGAGATTGGCACAGGATGGGGTAGTTTCGCTTTCCACGCTGCAAAAAAATATGGCTGTAAAGTTACAACAACTACTATTTCAAATAGACAGCATGAATATGTTTCTAATCTGATAAATGCTGAAGGGTTACAAGATAAGATTACATTATTGAAAGAGGATTATAGGTCTCTTAGTGGCCAATACGATAAACTAGTTTCAATAGAAATGATTGAGGCTGTTGGCTATAATTTTATCCAGAATTTTTTTGAAACATGCTCAAGTTTATTGAAGCCTAATGGTTTAATGGCTATTCAAGGTATCACATATCACGAGCAAGGATTTGATAATCATTTAAAGTCAGTTGACTTTATTAAAAAATACATTTTCCCTGGCTCTAATTTAATATCTGTTAATCATGTGCTTTCAGCTATTAAATCTTACACTGATTTATCTTTAGTGCACTTAGAGGATATTACTAAATATTATGCTGAGACATTGAAATTATGGAGAGATAAATACAAAGATGAGTTTGACAAAATAAAAGATATGGGATATAGTGATGAATTTTTAAGGATGTGGGATTACTATTTCATATATTGTGAAGCAGGTTTTAGAGAAAGATTCATTGGCGATGTACAGCTTGTAATGGCAAAACCAGAAAATAAAAATATTCAAATAAACTATTAGAAGTAACTATGATAAAAAAATTAATTGATTTAGCAGAAAAAGGAATATTGCCTGACTTTCTTATTCGAAGTGGTATAAAAAGAATGCAAAAAGAAAGACTTTTATGGGAAAAATCTAGGTCTATATCTTCTGTAGAAGAGCATCATCAAAATTGGGTAAATGAAATGAAAAAAAGCTCAATAGCTTATGTCCCTGAAAAAGCTAATGAGCAACACTATGAGGTTCCTCCTGCTTTTTTTGAAAATGCACTGGGAAAACATTTAAAATATAGTTCAGGTTACTGGCCAGATGGTATTGATACATTAGATGATTCGGAACTTGCTATGTTAAAATTAAGCTCTGAAAGAGCAGAGCTTAGTGATGGGATTGACATTCTTGAATTGGGATGCGGATGGGGGTCCTTAACATTGTATATGGCAGAAAATTATCCTAAAAGTCATATCACTGCAGTTAGTAACTCTAAAGATCAGAGAATATTTATTGAAAAAAAATGCCAAGAACGAGGCTTTGAGAATGTCAAAGTGATTACCGCAGATATGAATGAGTTTACAATTGATGATAAATTTGAAAGGATTGTTTCGGTTGAAATGTTTGAGCACATGAGAAATTATGAGCAGTTATTAGATAAAGTTTCAAGCTGGTTAAAGCCCCAGGGGAAATTATTCATCCACATATTCACTCATAAAACTTTAGTATATCCTTTTACAGAAGATGGCGAAGGCGATTGGATGGGACGCAATTTTTTTAGTGGAGGTATTATGCCATCGCATCAATTACTTTTGTATTTTCAAAAAAAATTAAGTATTGAAGAAAGTTGGCGTTTTAATGGCTCTCATTATGAGAAAACTTCACTAGCATGGCTTAATAAAATGGATAGCAATAAAGATGAAATCTTGGCAATATTTAGTGAAACATATGGCGAGGAGAATGCTCCAGTTTGGTTTCAAAGGTGGCGGATATTTTTCATGGCTTGTGAAGTTCTTTTTGGTTATGATAATGGAAGAGAGTGGGGTGTCTCTCATTATAGGTTTGTAAAATCTTCCGATTAGACATTATAATATAATATGATTATTATTATTATTTTTATAGCGCATTGGTATAGTAGTCTATTTTTTCAGACAGTTTTCCTACATCGTTACGCGTCTCACCAAATGTTTACAATGTCCAATTTTTGGGAAAAGATTTTTTTTCTTATGACATTTTTAACCCAGGGCTCTTCCTTTTTAAACCCTAGGGCATATGCTATTCTTCACAGGCTCCACCATAAACATAGTGATACCGAAAAAGATCCTCACTCGCCAGTTTTTTCAAAGAATATTATAAAGATGAATCTTAACACTATAAAACATTACGAGTCTGTGAGGCTTAACAAAAAAGATTATTCAAATTACGATTTTGATGTTCCCAGGTGGCCTTTGTTAGAAAAGCTAGGTGATAATTGGATGGTAAGGCTTTTATTTATTGGTTTTTATACTTCATTATATATTGAGTTTGCAACAGCTAGTTGGCAGTATGCATTGTTACCTATACACTTTGTTATGGGGCCTCTCCATGGTTCAATCGTCAATTGGTGCGGTCATCGTTACGGATATACTAACGATAAAAAAACAATAGATAACTCTAAAAATACACTGCCTGTTGATTTTTTAATGATGGGAGAATTATTCCAAAACAATCATCATAGTAAGCCAACGAATTTAAAGTTTTCAAGACGTTGGTTTGAGGTTGACCCCGGATATATTATAACCAAATTTCTCTCTAAAATAAAAATAATTAGACTAAAAAACGCTTAAAACGCTCAAAAATACTTGACATTTACCATTTAGGTTAAATAATATTAACCATGGTAATTAATGATGGTATTGAAAAAGACGTAAAATTGATTCAATATGGTGAGCATGTCCAAATTGAACAAGGAATTAGATATGCTATATTATCTTGTTCAAAACATCATCTATCAAGTCTAGTAACTGCCGCCGATAAGATGTTGTTATCAGGATGGAGTATCTCTTCAGGTATTACATCAGAAGACGGTAAGCTTTTCCAAGCATTATATAAATCGCCATCAGACAACATTCAATTAAATAGTAAAAAAGGAGTCTAGTTATGACAATATTACAAGCTGTGGCTGCTGGTTTAGAAAACACAGAAAAGCGTAAAGAGCCAAAGAAAAAATCTACCCGATACTTCCTTGACGGAAAAGTTGCAGATAGAGAACTAAAAGTATGCAATTTGTGCAGAATAGTGTGGCAAAAGCACGTTTTTAATGGTAAGACTACTATTAAATATTATGATGAAGTACCAAGATATGGGAAAGAGAAAGAAGCATGTCCAAGCTGCTGCCAATAGGTTTTGAATAAAATGAATACGTTAATAGTGAATGGCTCAGGAGCTATTGGATCTGCTATAGTAAATGAGCTATCGGATTCCGATGCAAATTTAATTATTACATCCAGTTCTGGAGAGAAAGTTCATGGCCATGATTCAATTGAGTGGCGTTATAATGGTAGTAGTTCTGTGGATGAGTTGTTTTCGATTATCAAAGGTAAATATGAATCTATTGATTCTGTTGTTAACTGTCTTGGCTCGATATTTTTGAAACCAGCACACTTAACAAAAGAAGAAGATTTAGATGCTACTCTTGATATCAATTTGAAATCATCATTCTTTATTTTAAAAAATACCATTCCGATAATGAGAAAAAATGGTGGTAGTATTTTGTTCTTTTCATCAGCAGCTGCAAATATCGGTCTTGCAAATCATGAGGCTATAGCTGCAGCAAAAGCTGGTGTAGAAGGCTTAGTAAGATCTGCAGCAGCAACCTACTCAAAAAATAATATAAGAGTGAATGCTATCGCTTTGGGATTGGTTGAGTCAAATTTATCTAAAAGTATCTTTTCTAACGACACTTCTCTAGAAATTTCAAGAAAAATGCATAGCATTGGTAGAGTTGGAACACCACAAAATGTTTCAAAATTTGTAATTCCACTAATTGCCGATAAAAGTAGTTGGGTAACAGGTTCAGTTATTAATATTGATGGTGGACTTTCAACAACTAAAATAGCGAGCTAAAAATGGATAAAATAGACCATATTGCAATTCAAACTACTTCAATCAAAAATTCTGTTCTCTGGTACAAAAAGATGTTTAAATGTGAAATTGAATTTGAAGATGATACTTGGGCTCTACTAAAATTTGATAATACAAAATTAGCTTTAGTAGTTCCAGAACAACACCCTCCTCATATCGCAATTAAAAGAGAGAATATTGAGGACTTTGGTACCCCAGTGAAGCATCGAGATGGATCTGAATCAGTCTATGTTGAATCTCCAGATTCGAATAAATTTGAACTCATTAGATATCCAAAATGATGAAAAATATTTTATTATACATATTTTTTACTCTCAATATAGTTTTTACAAAAGGTGATATAGTGTCCTCAGATTTTTACAGTATTAATTTCAAAAATATTTTAGGTGAAGAAAAGTCTTTCAAAGAATTCAGCGGTAAAAAAATATTAATTGTAAATGTAGCGTCATATTGTGGATACACTAGGCAATACAAAGATTTACAAAAATTACAAGATTCTTATGGTGATAAATTGCAGGTTATTGCTTTTCCTTGCAATGATTTTGGATCTCAGGAGCCAGGCAATAATAGTCAAATTGCTCAGTTTTGTGAATCAAACTATAGTATAAAATTCCCAGTGATGAGCAAAATAAATATTAGAAAGAAGCCCATTCATCCTGTTTACAAGTGGCTAACAAATAGCGATTTGAATGGGTGGAATGATTCGAAACCTAAGTGGAATTTTTATAAATATTTAATTGATGAAGAAGGAAACTTAATTAAATCTTTTGGGAGTAATACTAGTCCTCTTAGTTCTGAAATTATCCAAAGTTTATAGTAATTAATGTTTAAAGGTATTGAACTTTGGATGCTACAATTATTTTTCCCCACCAGTTGTTTTCGACCTCAGATGCCTTAAAAAAAAGTCGTAAAACTTTTATTATCAGAGACCCTTTATTTTTTATAGATAAAAAGTATCCCGTACGGTTTCATAAAAATAAAATTCTTCTCCATCTTCTTTCCACAGATAGCTATAAAAGCGAGTTAATTGATAGGGGATATGATGTCCAGTTAGTTACTGAAAAAGAATTAATTGGAGATAACTATTTTGATTCATTTTTTAAAAAAAACAATATCAATGAAGTTCATTATTGCGACCCGGTTGATTACACAATCACAAAAAGACTAGACCATTCAATTAAAAGTTTATCCATAAAATCGTATAAATATGATACTCCAGCTTTTATGCTACAAGAATCTGATGTTTTTGATCATTTTACTAACAAGAAGTCACACTTTATGGCTGCATTTTATAAAAAACAGCGTAAAAGATATAACATTCTGTTAAACGATGATGGGACTCCTGTTGGTGGTAAATGGAGTTTTGATCATGAGAATAGAAAGCGTTTCCCTAAAACGATGGAGCCACCAAAAATTTCTCAGATTATTTATCAAAATGATAAGCTTGCTGAAGCAAAAAATTTGATTAACTCATCTTATAATGATAACCTTGGCATGATGGATAATTTTAATTATCCTGTTACAAGAAGTCAGGCATTGAGCTCTTTTCATTCATTTCTCGAAGAGCGATTAATTAACTTTGGCGCTTACGAAGACGCGATTGTTAAAAATGAATCCACTCTTTTCCATAGTATTATCACTCCTTATTTAAATATCGGATTAATCACTCCAAATGATATCATTCGACAAGTTTTGGATTTTTCATCAGATAATGCTATCCCACTTAACTCTCTTGAAGGCTTTATTAGGCAAATAATTGGGTGGAGAGAATTTATGCGAGGTATATATATAGCTGATGGTGTTAAGCAGAGAAATTCAAACTTTTGGAATTACGACAAATCAATGCCAAAGTCATTTTATGATGCGACAACAGGTATAGAGCCTTTAGATGACACTATTAAGAAATGTCTAAATAGTGGATACGCTCATCACATTGAGCGATTAATGATTCTAGGAAATATGATGCTATTATTAGGTATTAAGCCAAACTCTGTCTATAAATGGTTTATGGAAATGTTTATTGATTCTTATGATTGGGTTATGGTCCCAAATGTATATGGGATGAGTCAATTTTCCGATGGCGGATTGTTAGCGACAAAGCCATATATTAGTGGGAGTAATTATATTTTAAAAATGAGTGATTATAAAAAGGGTGACTGGTGCATTGTTTGGAATTCTTTATACTGGTCTTTCATAAACAAGAACAGGGACTTTTTTAGAAAGAACCCAAGAATGAATATGATGGTAGCAATGTTTGACAAGAAATCCGATTCTGATAAAAATTTAATAAAAACCACAGCTTCAAAATTTGTTGATAGTCTATTTTAAAAAGATATTAGAAACTAAAATGGGTATAGAAATAACTGCCAACATTAATACTGCAACAATAAACCATTTAAAGAAAACTGAAAAAAAATATTTGGCTATAAAAGAAAATTTTCTAATTGTTTTCATTTATATTTTCTATAACTACAGATAGTATCGATAATTATTTCATCATATTCTTTAATTTTAAGATGAAGTTTATCATCTATAATTTTTGCACTACCACTAAGAACTTTATTGTTGTACGTCCAGTTTTGATCTCTATCAACATACCACTCAAAGCTGTTTAGTTGATTTTCAGACCAGTTTTGATTGGTGGACCATTTAATATTACCTAAAAGCTGAATATAATTAGGTTTGACGTAATCTTTTGCATTTAGATATTCTTTACCATAATCAGTTTTGCCGTATGGATGTTTTTCGATTGAACTAGAGTCTTTGATAGATTTAATAAATAGTCTTGTATAGTCAGTCCAATCTTGAAACCAAATTTCAGTTTGCCCAACATTTGAGGAGTCCGAGTCCCAAACAGAATGAGGTATTTTGCCATCATTATAATTATTTTCAGCAAATATTAAAACGTTAAAAATTAGAATATAAAATAATAGTTTATAGATTTTCATTTCATATTTTACAAAACCATAATATAATTTTTCAAATACTTTATTATTAAAAAAAGTTCAAAACGCTCAAAAAATACTTTATTGTTTGTACATTTTGTTATTACACTCTAGCATGAAGTATCTTAATTCTAAAGAAGTATCAGACATTTTAGGCATAAACATATCCACTTTAAAAAGGTGGACTGACAATGGGACTATAGGTTGTCACAAAACTGCAGGCGGACATAGAAAGTTTACGATGCAAAATGTTCGTGATTACTACAAAGAAAACAAAAAAGCTTCGAAGAGTGATGAAATCGCTCTAGAAAATTTTGAGCATAAAAAAATATATGAATTAATTAAGAAAAATAGCTTTTCTGAATTAGCTCACAAGTTAGCTAACGCTAGCGTAGAATCTGACGAATCTACCGTTAAGACAATTATTTCTGGTTCCTACATGAACAATATAGATGTTGAAACGTTATTTGATAAAATTGTAGATCCTGGTAGTATGATAGTCGAGAAGGCTCTTCATGAAAATTATTTGTCTCATACAGAAGCGTTTATCAGTAGAAAAATTATCACTCGTGCAGCAGAATCATTAAATGACAATAAACCTAACGGTTCCTACAATGGAAAATCAGCACTATGTGTAAATTTTGAAGATAATCTTCCTGATTTAGGAGTTGTAATGTCTGAGGTTATATTAAGGCACAAAGGATATAATGTATATAATACTGGTTCTCATGCTGAATTAGGCGATTTAAAGAAAGTAATAGATAACAAAAAAATAGATCTTATCGTCTTTTATTTATGCAATATGCAGTGTTGCATGTCAATTGTCGGAGACAATATTATAAAGACGGCAGACATGGTAACATCCATTTACGAAACAGCAAGTAAATTAAAAGTTGAGGTTATTTTTGGAGGGCTTGGTATTGAGTTGCTCCCAGATATATCAAAAACAATAAAGAAAACATTCATCACTTTTAAAGATCTAAGTAAGCTAGTATAAAAAATCCCCCCCCCGTGATTTCTACACCAGGCAGGATACGACATTTAAGAGAAGGCGTTTTTCAAGGAAAATCTGTCTTATATTGGATGATAAGGGATAAAAGAGTGAATGATAATTGGGCATTAATTGAAGCTCAAAAGATAGCATTAGATAACAACGTTCCACTAGAAGTTTGCTTCAACATTAACAATAATTATGCGGAAGCAAATTTAAGACAGTATAAGTTTTTATTTGAAGGTCTGCGTGAAGTTCAAAAAACATTAGATGGATTGCAGATAAATTTTCATTTATTATATGGGCCAACACATTTAAAACTTGCTGAATTTATAGAAAAAAATAAAGTTGGTTATGTAGTCACGGATTTTAGCCCTCTAAAAGTTTATAAAAATCGTTTAAAGAAGGTGTTAGAAAAAACAGTAATTCCTTTTTCGCAGGTTGATACTCATAATATTATTCCGGCATGGATCGCATCAGATAAAAAAGAATTTGCTGCTTACA
>Ga0208410_1000352_pt1 | contig 27609 bp, 21 predicted proteins | sample ETN02SmetaG_3_FD_185787 | JGI IMG/M metagenome (GOLD analysis project Ga0208410, IMG submission 185787) | Marine microbial and viral communities from oxygen minimum zone, Eastern Pacific Ocean - ETNP2014F10-02SV257 (SPAdes) (version 2) | ecosystem: Environmental > Aquatic > Marine > Oceanic ... | reverse complement strand
CCCCCCCCCTGGGCGAACGAGTGGATGACCTCATCCGACGCGAGGCGACGCGTCATCCACACCGCCGTTCTTCGTCGGATGGATGACTGTATTTCTCGATCGCACACTACGGGTACGTGTGTGCCCGCGCGCGTACACGCGTAGACATAAAAAATCGAAAAGACACACATATCGTCTACACACGCGTATACAAGCACACTCGATCCCCATATACGAACGCGTACTGTCCCGGTCGGACAGTCGGTCCCCGCCCCGATCCCGCGCGCGCGCGCACGGTGCCTCCACAAAACACCACGGTTTCGGTCATGGCTACGATGATTACGCACCCGCGATGCGGGGTCAAGGTGCGCGCGAGCGAGCGAACGCGACGAAAAACGCGCGCGATGGGAGATGTAAATATTATGTCTCTCGATGCGCGCGCGCGATGGGTGACCGCGTCATCGCGCGCGTGCGCAACGTCGAGGGATGGGCGTTATCCGCGAGGGGGGTGGGCGCGCCGTCGCGATCATCTCATCTCGCGCGAGAGGTGGCGCGCGCGCGAGGGATGTGAGCGAGAGAGTGGGTGGGGGAACGGTGGTAAAGAATGGATCGAACCGCGCGCGCGTTTCGCGAGCGGTGGCGGCTCGCGCGCGCGCGCGATCGAGGGTGGACGATGATGGATGGGGATGGATGGGGTCTGGGAGGGGTGGCGGATTCGTGTGTGCTTTTCTCCTTTTTCGCGAAGAGCGAGAGACGCGAGCCCGACGACGCCAAGGGACGTGTGACTGACCGTGAATGCGCGATTTCGTGATTGTTTGTGCGCGTGTACAGGCTAACGCCACCACGAAGCGCTCGGTCGCGCCGAAGACCTTCTTCGGTTCCCGAGTTTCCTCCGTCTCCAACGGCTCCAAGGTTGAGATGAGCCGCTGGAAGGGCATGGACATGGACATCTCCGACGACCAACAAGACATCGCTCGCGGTCGCAACATGGTTGATTCCAAGTTCCAAGGCGCCGCCGGTATCGGTGGTACGCACAACGCCGTCATGTCTTCCCAAGATTACTTGTCCGCGGGCCAAAAGAACTACTCTGCCCACGACAACATCACCACGGAAAACTTCTACATTTCCCCGTCGTACATGGACAAGGTCGTCGTGCACATCGCCAAGAACTTCATGCAGTTGCCGAAGATTAAGGTCCCGCTCATTCTCGGTGTGTGGGGTGGTAAGGGTCAAGGTAAGACTTTCCAATCCGACTTGATCTTCAAGAAGCTCGGCATCGCCCCGATCGTCATGTCCGCCGGTGAGCTCGAATCCGGCAACGCCGGCGAACCGGCCAAGCTCGTGCGTCAACGTTACCGCGAAGCGTCCGACATTGTCAAGAAGGGTAGAATGTCCACCCTCTTCATCAATGATCTTGACGCCGGTGCCGGTCGTATGGGTGGTACCACGCAATACACCGTCAACAACCAAATGGTGAACGCTACGCTAATGAACATCGCCGACAACCCGACGAACGTTCAGTTGCCGGGCCAATACGAGGTCATCGAAATCCCGCGTGTGCCGATCATCGCCACCGGTAACGATTTCTCCACCCTTTACGCGCCGCTCGTCCGTGATGGCCGTATGGACAAGTTCTACTGGTCCCCGACCTTTGAAGATCGCGTCGGCATCGCCAACGGCATCTTCATGGCGGATGGCGTCTCCAAGGAGGATGTCGAAGTTCTCGTCTCCACCTTCGAAGGCCAATCCATCGATTTCTTCGGTGCGCTCCGCGCCCGCGTCTACGACGACAAGGTCCGTGACTTCATCCTCGATGTTGGCTACGAGACCCTCGGCCCGAAGCTCGTCAACCCGCGCAAGGGTGAAGAGGTTGTGTTCGAACCGCCGACGATGACCCTCGAAGTCCTCTTGGCGTACGGTAAGGAGATCGAGAACGAGCAAGAAAACATCAAGCGCATCCAATTGGCCGACGCCTACTTGGACGGCGCTGTCTTAGCTGGTTCCGAAGGTTCTTCGAACACCAGCAAGTCGCTCAACCAATAAGCGTCCGATGCACACTCAGACACTTTTGTCGACGCTCGGCGGAGCGCATCGAATTCGATACGCTCGCCGCGCTCGACGTCGACGTGTGAATTTTAGCGACCTGCACATAGACACCTCTTTGGTTATACCAATACTCAATTGATCGCATTCAACACTCTCTGACGTTCTCTCGACGCCCGATCGTCGAACGCACGCGTCGTACCGCGTCGACGGCGCGCTCGACGCCTTAAGCCGACGCCCGCCCGCCTCGCCTCGCCTCGCACCCGAATCGTCGTCCGCACACGCCGTCGCTCGCGAGCGTCGTCGGTCGCGACCCGAGCGCATCGACAGAAGGACGCGCTCGAGCGATGTACGCCCGCGCGCTCGCCCTCCGCGCCGCACCGACGCGCGCGCGCGTCGCGCGCGGTGACGTCGAGCGCGAAAAGTCTCGCAAGTCTCGCGTCTCGCGCGTCGTCGCGCGCGCGTCGGACGCCTCGCGGGCGGGAGTCGTCGTCGATCGTCGAGAGCTTGCGCTCGGCGGCGCGCTCGCGCTCGCGCTCATCGGTCACGCGGACGCGGCGCGCGCGGGCGGGGACACCATTGTGAACCCGCAGCCCATCGACGCGGGGTGGACGCGCTTCTACGGGGAGGCCACGTCGTCGTCGTCGTACGGTGGATACGGTGGGAACGAGAATAATTTCGACAAGTTCAAGTATTATTACGACGTGCCGGAGGAGTACGAGCGAGACACGGTGAACAAGGTTGAGAAATCGACCAACGGGACGGATAATCGATGGAAATCGAAAAAAAATAAAGACGCCAAGGTGTACGCGGTGACGCTTCCGGGATACAGTAAATTGAAGACGGATCGAGAAGCTATTATCAGTGATTTGGCGTTGAGCGATTACAACCTGCAAGATGCGATCATCGGTGCGGATTCGTTCGTGACGACGGATCGCGACGTCGACGGGCAGTTGTACGTGGATTACGATCTCGCCGGATTTTACGGAAACATCTTCGCCTCCATCACCGTGTACGCGGGACGATTGTACAGCGTTTTCGCGTTCGTTCCGGAGGGTTCGAGCGATGCGCAGGTCGCGGCGGGACGACGGATGCGTGATAGTTTCGCCACCATCAACAACAAATCCGAAGCAGACGCAGCGGCGGATGTCGAATTCTACAAGCGTTCGTGAGCCAGTGCATGGCGTGGACATCAGTGTAATCGAAAGATAGTATTATTTTGCTTCAAAACCAAAGTATTAAAATTGTTTATTCAGCGTAGCCATACCACGCAACGAATCGCGCGCACAAACGCGAATGTGCGATGAAAAGAAACGCGGTGTAACGCGACTTGTCTTGATTGAACTGTCTGTCGACACTTCAACTCACACGGCTTACCAGTAGCCGAGGATCTTCCACCACGGGAAACCGACACCCAAGAAGGTGGCGATGTAGAAGATGGACATACCGAAACCGATCCTCCACCAGGTGGAGAGCGGCACGTAGCCCGCGCCATAGAAGGGCGGCGCGGAACCGATGCCGTAGTGGGTGGTGCAGCCCATCACGTTGGACAAGATACCGAGCGAAAGGGCGGACACGAGCGGCGGAGCACCGCAGGCGATGAGCACAGACAAGAAAGCGCTGTACATGGCACCGATGTGCGCCGCACCAGAGGCGAAGAGGTAGTGGGAGTAGAAGTAGATGAGCGTGATGGCCAAGAAGGCCGGTTGCCACGCCAAGCCAAGTCCGGAGACGACGTTCACGACGCCGGCGGAGAAGGCCGGGATCAAACCGTACTTGTTCAAATAGCCAGCCATCGCGATGAGGGCGGCGAACCACACGAGGGTATCCCACGCCGGACCTTCGGCGAGGCACTCCTTCCAAGTGATAACGCCGGTGACGAGGAGAATGGTCAAGCCGTTGAGCGCGGCGGCGACGGAGCCGACGCCGAGCTTGGAACCGAAGACCCAGAGGCCGACGGTGAGGGAGAGGGCCGCGGCCATGATCTTCTCATCGCCGGTCATCGGGCCGAGCTTTTCGAGCTCTTCTTTGGCCTTGGTCGGCGCTTCCGGAGAGTCCTTGACTTCGGGCGGGTACAAGACGTAGAGAATGAGCGGCGTCGCGATGAGGCAGATGAGACCTGGCAACGCGGCGCCGATGGCCCATTGCGCCCAGGTGATGGTGATTCCGGTGATGGACGCCGCCAAGTTAACACTGAGCGGATTCGCCGCCATAGCGGTGATGAACATACCGGACGAAATGGTGGACGTTTGGAAGACAGTGGTCATGACGTACGCGCCCATCTTCTTCTCGGTGCCGTCCTCCGGGGTGGATCCGCACGCAACGCAGAGCGCCTTGGCGAGCGGCAAGAAGATACCACCCGCGCGAGCGGCGAGAGACGGAATCGCCGGAGCGAGCAACGCCTCGGAGAAGACCAAGGAGTAGGTCAAACCGAGCGTGGACTTGCCGAACAAGCTCACGATTTTGTAGGCGATGCGGTTGCCCAAACCCGTCTTGATGAAACCGCGAGCGAGGAAGAACGCGAGCGCGATCAACCACGGAATTTCGCTGGAGAAGGCAGAAAACGCCGCCGAGAACGGCAGCAACCCGGTCGTCATGCTCACCGTCAGACCGATCATCGCCACCGCGCCCAACGGCAACGGGTTGGTGATGATGCCGACGATCGTCCCCACGAACACCGCCAACAAGCCCCACGCCTGCGCCGTCACGCCCGCCGGCGTCGGGATCAGCGCCACGACGAGGCCCGCCAACACCGAGTATCCCAACGGCTTCAACTTGGCTCCCTTCCAGTTCGCCAAGACGTCGTCGCCCGCGCGCACCACCGGCGCGGATCCGCCGCGCGTCGATCGCGCCGTCGTCGTCGATCCCCGCATCGCGCGCTTCACCGCCCGCGCCGTCGCGATCGCGCGCGCGGCATCATCCTTCGACGACATCGCGAATCCATCCCCGGCTCTCGCCTCGAGTCGCGTCGCGCAGCCTCGCGCCCTGGGCGCGTTCGGGGCGATCCGCGTCAGCGTTCCCGTCGCCTTGACCTTCGCCGTGGTCATCGTCTCCGCGCGCGACGTCGCGCGCGCGCCGAGGGCGTGCGTGACGGTGGACATGTCTCCGCCGTCGCTCGCGCGTCGTCGTGTGCCGCCGCGCGCGCGAGGACGTTCGATCGAACGGCGCATTGCCCTGATCCGTAACGACCCCCGGAGGTGGGACTCGTGGTGAGTCATGACTCGTTGATTGAGTGGGCGCGAATCGTGGCGAGTCTCTGCACTACAATTGGGAGACGTTCGCGCGCGCGAGCGAGAGCGCGCGATTTCTACGATGCGAGCGCGCGATCGTCGCGGTCTGTGTACTCGGGAAGTTCCACGAATTCCACGCGTTGAAACCGTCCGCTCGACGCGGCGTTTCGCGAGAGTTTGCGGTGGATGAAGACGAAGGCGAAGACGCCGACGGCGACGTAGAGCGCGAAGACGACGGTTTGAAAACGCGCGGGAACGGATTCGTCTCGCTCGCCGAGCTCGTCTATGCCGGTGAGGACGGCGATGAAGCCGAGGAAGAATATGGTGTAGCCGATGACGCGGTGGGCGCGCTCCCAGAATCGACGACGGGTGGATTTGGGTTCGCCCTCGGGCGGGTTGGGCGGACGAAGAAAGCCGCCGACGGGTTGGCACGCGGCGAGGACGACGACGACGACGCCGATTTTGCCGTGTGGACACCCGTAGTGCGTCGCCCCGATGTCGCGAATTTCACCGTATGCCACGAGCGCGGCGATGACGACGGTGACCGAGGCGGAGACCATGAGCCAGGTGTGCCACTTGAGCCACGTCGCCGAAGGTTTGTCCAGCGGACCCGGTCGACCGAAGAGGGACCACCCGACGGCGCCTGGCATGAACATCCAAATACCGATGAACATCATCACTCCGTGCGCGGCGAACGCCGTCGTCTCACTCACTATCGGTTTCCTAACGCTATTATCGCCGACCACGGTGGAATGATCGTGCGTCGGGACGGCGGTGGCGTTATCGGCGGAGGTGGCGTTGGCGCGCTCGCTCGGAGGCGTCAACCGCGCGTTCGCTCGTAACGTCACCGATGCCTGATAAAACGGGTGGGATCCAGCGCTCGCCGTCGTCACTCGTAATTTCACATCATCCGTTCCCTCCGGTGAGTACCATATCAACTTGTGTTTATTCGTTCGCAGCGACGGATTGACGCGCGCGCCGCCGCACCGCAGCGCGCTCCTCGTCCCGCCGTTCTCGATGTGTTCCTCGTGCATGTCCACATCCTCGAACCTCCCACCGTCGGCGGTGACGAGCACCATACCGACCAATCCATCGTCGTTTCCATCCACCGTCAGCGCGCTCGCGTCGACGACGACCGTCAATCGAGCCCCCGGCGGGTACTCGTCCCCGCGCGGGCTCGTCAGCCACGCGTCGGGCATCAATCTAGACGTGGCGTTCTCGCCGTACTCCCACGCCTGCGGCGCGCTCGAACCGTTACGAGCGGACCAATAAATCGCGAACGACACGTCCGGGGTCTCACCGACGTACCCGTGATCGTCCTTGCGTCCCGTCGGGTGCGCCGAGTCGCCGCACAGATTCGACCCGACGTAGTACGGATACGCGACGGTGAGACGCGCGAAGAGAACGACGGCGAGAGACGCGACGAGGAGGAGGCGCGTCGTCGGCATCGTCGTCGATCTCGCGCCGCTCGCGCGGCGTTCTCGACGCGCGCGGACGAGTGACGCGCGCGCGCGGCAGTCGGCGGCGCGAGCGGGGAGATGACGACGACGACGCTCGGCGTTCGCGCGTCGGCGACGGGGGATGGACGCGCGCGGGGGGAGCGTCGAGACGCGCGCGCGAGAGAGTCGGCGACGGGGACGCCGAGGGCGACGCGCGCGTCGGGAAGAAGGGACGCGCTGGGAAAAGTGCTCATCGGTGGTGTCGCGCTCGCGATGGGGGATGCGAGCGCGCGCGAGAGAGCGAGCGAGGAGGAAAACGCGATTCGCGTCGCGTACGATGGGTACGCGTCGACGTACGACGATTTGGACGGCGGTGCGCCGGCGCGGGCGTTGGGGCTGGACGACTTGCGCGCTCGAGCGTTGGGCTCGGCGTCGGGAGACGTGTTGGAGTTGGCCGTCGGCACGGGGCTGAACCTTCCGGCGTACGATTTGAAACGCGTGACGTCGTTCACCGCGATCGATCTCTCGCCCGGGATGTTGGCCAAGGCGAAGGCGAGATCCGAGACGTTGGCGTTCGGGAACGACGCGCGTTTCATCGAGGCGGACGCGACCGCGTTACCGTTCGAGGACGGATCGTTTGATTTCGTGGTCGACACGTTCAGTCTGTGCGTCATTGAAGATCCGGTCGCCGCGCTGCGCGAGGTGAGACGCGTGCTCAGGCCGAACGGGCGCGCGGTTTTGATTGAACACAGTAAAAGCGACGTCGGGCCGCTCGGCGCGTATCAAGACTTGACCTCGAAACCGGTGAAGACAATGAGCAAGGGATGCGTGTGGAATCAAGATGTCGAGGCTTTGATCGCGCAATCGGGCATGCGCGTGGTGAAGACGCAACGCGCCTTGCTCGGTTTACTCGTGGTGGTCGAAGCGTCTCCGAGTTTGTAATTCTAGCTGCTATACTTTGTACGTCTACTTCTAGAAACAATTGTACTCCCCTCAAAGTTCTAGTGTTCGCTCTCCTGTCGTTTCCTCTGTTCCTCCAAAAACTCCGAGATGGCACCACCCTCGGACATGTCGTACAAATCGTACGGTACGCCGAGTTGCAAACCGGGCAAAATGTTTCCTTGAGATTCAATGATGCGAAATTCAATGTCATCCGCGTACCCGCGAGCGTCTCCTCCGGAAGGTTGTTTCGCTCCGATGGTCTCTAACTCGTGCCAATCGAACAGTAACGGAAGCGTCGTGCCGCCCCAGACGTTGAAATCGATAATCTTCACCTTCTTCTGTTTCGGCGTCACGTAGACGTCGAATACGTAATCGACTTGCTCGTCGTGCCAAGACGTCGTCGAGACGTTCGCCTCCCAAAACGTCGCGATCGCGTCTTCGATGGCATCCTTTTCGCGCGCCAAAAACTCAAAGTAATCGTTCACGTGTCTCTGCGCCACGGCGATCAAATTCTTACTCTTGACGAAGCATCGAAACTCCATGCTCGGATTCAAATCGTACCACTCGCGCAACGTGAGCACCGTCGACGCGTGTTCGCGAACCGCCCGCGCCTCTTCGCTCTCGTTTTCATCTCGCGCGTAATCCTCGCACGCGCAGTACGCCTCCGTCAAATCGTGCGCCACCGCGTCGCTCGCCTTGAGCAAGAGCACGACTTCGTCGACGTTTCGACACTTCATGGTGTTCCCCGCCGTCACCCACGTCGCATCCTTGGGCGCGCTCCACGCGAATTTCGGCGCCACTTCCCCACCCAACGCCTCGATCGCCCGCTGAATCTCTCCTTCAAACGCCGCGAACGTCGCGCGTCTCTCGCCGTCGCTCGCCGCCGCGTCCTTCTCCTCCTCCTCCTTCTCCGCCACCGCGCACGCCTCCTCGAACCGTCTCGCCGTCTCCACCGCCTCGAACGCGTCGGATTTCACCCGTCGCGGAAGCGACGCGTCCGTCTCCTCGCACACGACGCCGTCCGCGAGCGCGTACCGCACGAACGCCGCCGGCACCGGCACCGCCACCGCTCGAAACGTCGCGCGCGCGTCCAAGCGCGCGCGCCACGACGACGCCCTGCACGCGTCCAGCCGCGCGCACGTCGGCGCGGGCACCACCGTCGCCTTCTCGTCCATCACGGACGCCGCGACGACGCGCGCGCGCGAGGACACGCGCGACCGACCGCGCGCGGCGTCAGACTGTGCCGGTCGACCGTTCGCGCGCGCGCGACCGCCGCCGTCCACCGTGCGAGCGCTCGCGCGCGCGTCACCGCGGAAGACGACGACGCGACCGTGCGCTCGCACGCGCGATGGCCCCGACGCGCGCGCGAGGGGCATCGGCGCCGTTCGCGGGGACGCGCGCGCTCGAGCGCATTCGAACGTTCATCGCGGCGGATGGGCGCGTCGCCGCGCTTCGACGCGATGCACGGGTCGTGTATCGCGCGTACAAGCGCGCGCTGGTGAAGAACGCCGAGTTCCGCGCGTTTCGTAAAAATCTCCCGACGTGGATCGCGAAAAATGCGCGGTACAGGGCGTGGGCGATGGACGACGACGTCGCGTGCGCGTTTGTCTTCGCGTCGCCGTTGGCGTTGATGGTGTTGACGTGGCTTTTCTTTGCGTTTTGGCGATGGGTGGGGTCGAGGGATAGGAAAGAGGCATTAGATGAAGTATTCGGCGCGGCGAAGAGGCGGCGGGCGCGAGAGGAGGCGGCGAAGGCGTTGCCGAATCAGCCGCCGACGAAGATCGAGCGAACGAAGAGCGGCCGCGAGTTGACGATGACGCCGACGGAGACGACGAAGCTGGAGCAGTTACGCGCGAAACTGAACGAGTCGGCGGCGAAGGATCCGAGTTTGCTCGCGACGCCGGCGCTGCGCGCGTACGTCGACGATTCGTGCTTGGCTCGGTATTTGCGCGCGCGCAAGTGGAAAACCGACAAGGCGTTGAAGATGCTCGTCGCCACGCTCAAATGGCGCGCGAAGCGTAAGCCGGAGGAGATCACGTGGGACGACGTGGCGAACGAGGCGAAGACTGGAAAGCAGTACAGGAGCGGACGGTGCAAACGAGACCGACGCGTGCTCGTCATGCGTCCGGATCGGGAGAATACGTTCAATCACGAGGAGAACATCAAGTTTCTCATCTACACTTTAGAGAACATCTTCTGGAAATCCTCGCGCGAGCGCGTGCCCAGAGGCTCCAACTCTGATCTCGCTCCTGAACAAATCGTCATCCTCATCAACTTCACCAACTGGTCTCGCAAGAACGCCGTTCCCATGGCGACGGCGCGCGAGACGCTCTCCATCTTGCAGGACCACTACCCCGAACGTCTCGGCCTCGCCGTCTGCTTCAATCCGCCCACCATCTTCCGAGTCTTCTGGTCCATCATCTCCCCTTTCATCGACCGCAAGACGTACTCCAAGATCATCTTCGTCAACAAGAAGAAAAAGGAAAAAGCCGGCGCCACCATGAGCGCCATTTTCCACGCCACCTCCGTCGACGACGACATGGGCGGCGTCATCCCGGCCGAGTGGAACTATTCCCAATACGCCAAGCACATGTGCGATTACGACGAGAAAAAAGCGAAAATCATCGCCAACTGGACGTGATCACCGCCTCCGAACGCGGCGTCCTCCCACCGCGAAAAGGCCTTTTCGCCTCCCGGCCGCCGCTCGCGGCGCGCGGGGGTCGCGGCGCGCGCGCTCGCCTTCACGCACGCACGCGCACCACCGACCGTATTTACATATATATGCGCGCACACCGCTCACACACATCACATCACGCACTGCACCGCACCGCACCGCGCGACGCGTCCCGTCGTCCGTCCTCGCCGCCCTCGACCCATCGACCCATACATACATCGGGGATTCACGACCGGTCGATGAGTCCCTCTCCACCTCGAGCCCGCGCCATCCATCCATCCATCCACCTCGTCGCGAAAAAGCGGCGCGTCGCGTCGACGTCGGAATCTTGCGCGAGAGACGCGCGAGGGACGCGAACGCGGGATCGAGACGAGACGACGCGCGATCGAGCCGACGTAAATACGCATCGCCGCGTCACCCTCCGACCGCCTCGCCGTCTCTCGCGTCGTGCCTCGCGCGTCGTTCCGCTCGCGAGAGACGCGCGAGGAGGGTGACGAGGACGCGGGGCGTCGCGCGAGACGACGCGATGGCGACGCGCGCGATGACGGTGGGACGCGCGCGCGCGGTTCGGTGCGTCGGAAAAAATTTTCCCGACGGTGGACGCGCGCGGACGCGAGGGATGGGGGCGGGAGCGCGCGCGGGGAGGCGCGTGTGGGCGGTAACCACCACCGCGGGGAGGACTCGGTCGAATGTGGGACGACATGGCAATTCTCAAAGAAATGGGTGGAAGGAATCGTCGTCGGCGGAGAGACGCTCGAGGGAAGGCGAGCGAAGAGCGCGCGTGTGTGCGAACGCGACGCGAGGTACGGCGACGTCGGCGCTCACGGGGACGGGGATGTCGCTAGACGCCGCGCGCGCGGCGTTGGAGGAGGCGCGCGGGAGAGAGAGAGAGAGAGAGGCGACGCTTCGGTGCGGTGACGCGCGGTTGGACGTGCGAGAGGACGGGAGCGTGACGCTGAGGCGTGGGGAAGTGGTCGTGTGCGAGGCAAAGTGCGCGCTGCCGGCGATGGCGATGGCGTTGGAGGGGACGGTGACGAGAGACGAGGACGGCGGCGCGCGCGTGACGTGGGGACAGTGGGCGTCGCTCGTCGTGAGGCCGAGCGCGGTGAAACGCGGTGAGACGTGGTGCGATGGTCTGAGCGATGGGTTCGTGTTGGACTTTTCCGTCGCGGACGCGGGGTTGATTCACGCCACGGCGGAGATTTGCGTCGATTTGGAGCGCATGGGCGACGTGTACGGAGGCTCGCACCTCATGGCGCAACACTGGCCGTTGAACGATGGATGCATGGAGATTGGACCGCACTATCCGTTCGACAACGGACCAAACGGGTTAAACACACTCGTCGCGAATCATTGGGTTACGAGTAAAGGCGTCGCGGTGGTGGCGGATCCCGACACGCCGTATTTTCACGTCGGCCTGAATGCGCCGATGGCGACGATGATCGATATGTTTCTGAGTAAACGCGCGTTCGGCGTCGGTATTCAGAACGCGACGCGCACCATCTTACCGTTTCACAAAGAACGTCGCAAGGGCGACGGATTATTACGTCTGCAGGCTAGAAATTCTTTCCATGAAGGCTACGGCCCGTTTAGCATGAATCATCCGCTCGTCGGCTGGGTTTCGCCGAAACACGCGGACGCAAAGCGGAGACACATGCGCGTGGCTCTGTGCGCGAGCGAAAACGTGAAATTGGCGACCATGAACGTTCTCAAAACGTTGGAGAAGCCAAAGGGCGCGCCGCCGGCGGACGTATTCCGCGCGCCAATTTGGACGACGTGGGCGAAGATGAAGACAAACGTCTCGCAGCAGAAAGTTCTCAACTTTGCGCGAGAAATCGTCGACAACGGTATGAGCGCGAGCGTGATCGAGATCGACGATAAATGGCAATCGGGTTACGGTGATTTAGAGTTTGACTCGAGAAAGTTTCCAGATCCGTCAGCCATGGTCGATCAATTGCACTCGATGGGATTCAAGGTCACCGTCTGGGTGATGCCATTCATCGCCGAGGACACGGATGCGTACAGGGAAGGTAAGGGCAAGGGATATTTCGTCGAATCCAGTATTCAAAACGGGTTCTTCAGGTGGTGGCAATCGCCGCGCGTCGTCGCGTTGGACGTCACGAACCCCGATGCCGTCGATTGGTTTGTCTCGCGTTTGCGCCGTTTACAATTCGAACACGGCGTCGACGGGTTCAAGTTCGACGCGGGCGAGCCGTGTTTTTTACCGCGGCGTTTCGTGACACACACACCTCTGTCGCATCCGTCCGAGTATACTCGCGCGTGGGTCAACAACGTTGCATCGCAATTTGAGCTCGCGGAGGTTCGCAGCGGACACAACAGTACCGGAAACGCGTCGTTCGTGCGCATGGGAGACCGCTTTTCGGATTGGGGCATCGAGAACGGTCTTGGCTCCATCATTCCAGCCTTGCTCACGTCCGGTGTGCTCGGTTATCCGTTCTGCCTTCCGGACATCATCGGAGGGAACGCGTATTTCGGCAAACACCCGGACGAGGAGCTCCTCGTGCGTTGGGCGCAAGCCAACGCGCTCATGCCGGCGATGCAGTTTTCGCTCACGCCCTGGGCGTCAGGGAGTCTCGCGAAAGAGCTGTGCGCGGCGGCACTGGAGAAACGAGATGAATTCATCGAGTCTCTCATTCATCACAGCGAGCACGCGGTCGAGACGCTGGAACCCATCTGCCGTCCGCTCTGGTGGTTGGATCCCGAGGATAGCGAAACGTTTCGCATAGGAGATCAGTTCGCCATAGGTGACGACGTCATCGTGGCTCCCGTCGTGTGCCGAGGCGCGCACGAACGGGCGATTTATTTGACGGAGGGTCGCTGGCGAGATCTCACGAACGGTAAGATTCATCGAGGGAAACAGTGGATGCACGATTTCGAGGCACCGCTGGGCACCTTGCCCATATTTGTTCGTTGGACCGAGGAGGAATGAAAATTGATATGTTGTAGTTTCATTCTGCGCTAATTTTTTATCCTACACGTGCCTCTGGTCTCGTTCGATCACCACAAACCTTGCATCTGTCCCGCCGGCGGCTGTTGCTGTTGCGCCGCGTCACCTTGGAAGAAGCCCGTCGTCTCCTTCGCGAAATCGACCCCCATGGCGGGGTTCGGAACGTTTTCGTCGCCCATCATCGCATCTTCAGAGCCCGCGCTCGCCATTCCGGGGATCGCCTGCGAATCGAAATCACACGGGAATCGCGTCACGCGCGGCTTCTCCGCCAAAATGTTCCGAACGATTCTATCCACGCGCGGTTGCGCGGGCGGGTCCTCCTTCAACTCTTCGTCCGCGTACTCGTTGTTCACGTAGTATCCGACCCGAATGAACTCTTGGTTGTTGTACGAACACGTCACGAGCAACACGGTCACCCCCAAGATGTCCTCCTGCGGAATCTTACTCACATCCGGCGGATTGGCTTGAAACACAAACTTGTACGATCCTTGCACCACGGGTCCCACGAGCACCGTGTCCAAAATCTGATCGCACGAATCGTCCTCCGCGCTCCCGACGTACGTCAACTTCCACTCCAAATCTGCGCGCGCGCGATGTGGGACACATTCGTCAGTCTTCCACGTTCATTCTCGCGTTCATTCTCTCGCGCGCGTCGTCACGTCTCGCGTCGTCGGCGTCTCGGTTTTTAAAATTCCAGCTGTCATCCTCCGCTTCCTCCATCCACCGACCGCGCGCGCCTCGACGTCGTCGTCTCCACGCACCGTGTCGCAGATCTTGCAAGCACTCGTACTGAATCTCAAACTGCAACGGATTGGCGAAAAATTGCGGATTATCCAGCACTTGCACCGACGTCACGTTGATCGCGCTCATGACTGATTGCGATGAATTTCAAATCCAATCCGATTCGTCGTCGTCGCCGTCTCTCGCGTCTCTCGCGCGACGTCTCGATGCGAACGCGAGGCTCCGCGCGCGACAAAGTCTCGTCTCGTCTCGTTCGACGCGTTCGATCGCGAGCGTCGAGCGCGGCGTCGAGTGCGGTCTCGCGCGCGGGCGTCGGTCGGGGTCGTCGTCGTCGAGATGGGTCTCGTTTTTTGTACGCGCGCATATGGGGTTTCATAGAAGACACCCGATGATCGCGACCGAGGCGCCGCGACGCCGTTCGACGACGCGCGCGACGGTGGCGGCGCGAGAGGCGGTCGAGGAACGAGAGACTCGTCGCATCGCTCGCCGTGTCTTCGCGTTCGCGACGACATGGCGACGTCCGCGCGCGCGCGCGCGTCGACGCGCGCGACGGTCTGTGTCGAGCGATGGCGGCGTGCGGGACGCGCGCGCGCGCGCGCGCCGACGACGACGAGAACGCGCGCGGACGGCGCGCGAGACGATGATGATCGAGGCGGTACGCTCGATTTCGAAGCCGCGATGAATAAGGAGTTCGTTCGCGTCGAGGTGCCCGCGCTGTTGTTCCCGCAGCAGGAGACGCTCTTGCCGGGGACGCGGCTGACGCTGCACCTGTACGAGGCGAGGTTTTTGGCGCTGTTGGATCGCGTGACGGCCAACACGGGTGGGTTAGTGGCGCAGTTGACGTTTCTCCCGCCCACGGACGGCGGTGCGGAGGGTGAAGGGGAGGGATTGCGTGTGAACACGTCGGCGACGTTGATGCGCGTCGAGCGCGTGCGGCGGGAAGAGGTGGGCGCGCGGGTGGAGGTGGTGGGGGAATCGAGGGTGAAGTTGGAGGATATCGCGTCTCGCGAGCCGTTCATCACGGGGATATTCACTCACGTGCCGCAGATGGGTGACGTCGGGACATACGTGCCGAGCGAGGCAGAGATGGCGCAGGTGAAGGAGGTGACGGATTACGTGGAAAACGCCGTCGGCGACGTCTTGACGCTGAGCGATAAATTATTGAGCGGTACGGAGGAAGGTGAGGGCGAGGAGGACGGCGACGCGTTTGATGGGATCTGGACGCACAAGGAGGCGGGTGATTTACGATCGGCGATGGCATGGGTGGACGCGCCGGCGGTGACGTTGGAGGATATCGAAGACGGCGACGTGTCCATGGACGCCGCCGACTGGACTCGAGTCGAGGATGGATTCGCGCACAGTGCCCTCTCTCGCGCCGAGAGGTTATCCTTCGCCGTCCTTCAAGTCGCCCCGGCGTCGACGTCGAGCGATTTACAAAAGCTCATCGCGTGCAGAGCCGTCGCCATGTCCACGGATCACGGGTTGTTGGACCGGCTGCGACTCGGCGTCTCCGTCTTGGACGACCAACTCGCGAGTTTACGCGCCAAGGTGGCGCTTAAAAACTTAGGCAGCACTTTGTAATCATTCTTTATACATTCTTTCCCATTCATTTACGCGCGCGTGGTCCTCCATTCCCCGCCCGCACCCCCCGCTTCACTGCTCGCCTCTCCGTTCCACGATGCCTCCTTGCACGTGTTCGTCCCCCGACGCCCTGGACTGGATCCGTCGCGTCTTTCGCGAGTGCGTGAGCGACGACAGAGAACTCTTGGGTTTCTACCTCGCCCTCATCACCGTCGCGTGTTGGATGACGGCGCAAATCCCGCAGCTCATTCTCAATTTTCGACAAAAGTCAGCTCGAGGATTGTCCCCGTGGTTTCTCGCGCAGTGGCTCGCCGGGGACTCGTTCAATCTCATCGGATGTCTCGCCACCGGCGATCAAGCGCCGACGCAGACGTACACGGCGGTGTACTTTGTCCTGAGCGATCTCGCGCTGTTGTGTCAGTACGTGTATTACAGAGAGCGGCGGTCGGGACGAAGGCAAAGGCGCGGGGACGCCGACGACGAGGACTCGAGTAACGCGTCTCTGTACGATGCGCTGCGTTCGGAGGACGGTGCTGAGAGCAGCGGTGGTGAGAGCGCGACGGATCCGCGGGTTCGAGGCGAGGGCGCGCGAGGGTCGATGTCCCCGATCGGAGGGTTCGTGTTGGCGAGCGCGAGCGCGTTGGCGCTCGCGGCGACGGCGGCGAGTCGAGGCGATACTGACGGCGCAGTTGCGTCGAGTGGGGTCTTGCGAAGCGCGCTGCAAGTGGATGATTGCGAATATAACGGGAATCCGCAGTGGATGCAAAATTTCGGTCGAGGTGTGGGGTACTTGGCGACAGCGTTTTATCTGGGCGGTCGGTTCGCGCAAATCGCGAAGAATAGGCGCCGACGCACGACGGAGGGGCTCAGTTTGACCATGTTCGCGTTGGCGGTGACCGCGAATCTAGCCTACGGGACATCGGTGTTATGCGCGAGTAAATCGACCGCCGCTGTGATGCGCGCGATGCCGTGGCTGTTGGGAAGCTTCGGGACGGTGGTTTTGGATTTGACCATTCTCGCGTCCTTTCCGGCGGCGAGTTCGCTTCTTTGTCTGTTCGGTCGCCGAAGAAGACGGTCGGTGATAGGAGATGAAAATTATGAGTGAATTTGTACATTATAACATTAGTGTGTCTCATTCATTCCCGAAAGAACTGAAAACCGCACTATCGAGTTCAGAAGCCAACTTCGTCGACGTCAACTGGTTCGCCATCTCTTCAGTTGAACTTCTCGCGTCAACTTCCTCATCGACACCGAGCTTGACCTTGGAGTGATGGTGCTTACCGTCCGCGGCGGTGTCGTCGACATGGCCTCCGTCGTCATCTTCGTCTTCGTCTTCGTCTTCGTCTTCGTCTTCGTCTTCGTCTTCGTCATCTTCGTCATCTTCGTCATCTTCGTCTTCGTCGTCTTCATCTTTCACGCTATCATCACCAGTGACTGTAACTTTATCCTTTTTATCGTAGTAGCTATCATCATCATCGCCATCATCCGATCCAAGACTCGATCCGTCGTTTTTCGACGAGTGCTTATTCTTCACGCTGCTGTCGTCGTCGGCGGCATGTTTTTTGCTATGGTGCTTTGAATGTCCACTTAATGAATGCGAATGCGAGTGCTGCTTGTGGGACTCTTTTACGATGGCGTCGTCATCGTCGTCATCGTCGTCGTCGTCGTCGTCGTCATCATCTGCGATCTGCAAACTCTTCGGAAGAGACTTTTCGTCCCAATCCTTCGGCGGGTCCTCTGGCGGAACATTGTATTGCGACAACTGTTCGCAATACTTCGACTTGAGCTTGTGTTTGTGACACACCACCGTCGGACACGTCGGCCACGCGTCGGTCCCTTTCTTCGCGTTCTTCGTGTTACAGAATCGACACTCCGAATCCACACCGAGACATCCCGGTAATCCAGAGTTTTTACACTGCGAATCGCTGTACTGGTACCGTCCGATTTGGTGATCCTGCGCGTTGCCGACGCACTTTCCAATCTTCACACCGTCGACCATCTTGTTGTGCTCGCGCACGTGTTGACGCAAAATCGCCCACGCCAACTCCTTCTTCGACATCTTCTTACCCGCCATCTTACACCCGAACGCTTCGTTTTCGTCGCACACCGTCTGCGGGCAAATGGGCCAGTCGTGATTTCTATTCGTCGCCATGTGCGTCTGACAAAACCGACACATGGACCTGCGTCCGACGCACCCGGGAAGCGATGCGTCCTTACACTTCTTTGTCTCCACCTGAAACGTACCCGCGGCGTTATCCGCGCGCGCGTTGGCGCAATTCTTCGTCGACCCCTCCTCGACGGCGGGCCGCCTCTTCGAACCCAAGCCCGCCCGCGCGGCGTCGAGAAGATCACCGCCCGTCACGCGCGCGCCCGCGCTCGCGCACGCCACGCACGCCACCGCGAGCGCGAAAACACTCACCGCGACCGCGCGAACGCCTCGAGACGCGCTCGATCGTCCACTTCGCGCGTCCGAGGCGAAAAACCACCCCCCAACACCATCATCACCGTTCGATCGTTCCTCCGCGGACGTCGTCGCGTCCGCGCGCGCCGTGGACGCGCACGCCTCGACGTCGCGCGCGACGAGTAAGGGTGCGCGCTCCGCCATCTTCCCGCGCGCGCGCGCTCGCACCGTCGTCCGCGCGTCGCTCGAGGCGTCGTGTGACGCGAGATTGACCAAATGAGTGTTACACGGGGCGTTCGGCGCATCGAACGGCACACGCGCGCGTTTTCGGCGCATCGATGGCGAGCGACGCGCCGAAGACGCCGAAGACGGTGCGAAAACGATGCGCGGCGTGCGGACGCAGTTGCGTGGGGTACCCGCGGTATAAGAAGCGCGACGGCGACGCGTATTATCACCGTCGCTGTCCGAGCGAGGAATTGGAGGACACCGCGGGGACGAGCGGGGACGAGCGAGGACGGCGCGGACGCGCGAGCGAGGAGGCAGAAACGAGCGATGGATACGTCACGACGCCGTCGGTGCCGCCGTCGAGCGCGCGGAGGCGACGCGTGATGCGACGGGCGGGGAAGGGGGAGGCGGCGGCGGTGGAGGCGGCGGTCGCGGCGAGACGAGGCGAGACGTCGACGAGCGGCGGCGGGGACGCGGCCGCGGTGGCGGGCGCGAGAGAACTCTCGAAGATCGCGCGGTGGATAGATGACGTCGCGTGTGGGGTGAAGAGCGTCGACGTGACGTCGACGTGGGTTCGCGGCGCGCTCGTCGCGTCGAGCGGCGTGTACGTGGCGGCGGCGTGGTTGTACGTGCTCCCGAGTTCTCTGCGCGTGGTTCTCGACATCGGCGCGTTCGCGTTACAGATGATCACGGTGAGTGGGATATTGGCCGGCGTGTTCGTGGCGACGGGATTGATCTCGCGAGAAGACGCGGCGGCGGCGCTGCGACGTCTGCGCGAGACGAAGCGAACCGCCTTCGCGTCCGCGCGCGCCGAGGCGCTCGCCGTCGTCGCCCCTCGCGATCGCGCGGGACCGTTCGAGCGAGACGTGGACGTCGCCTCGACGCCACCGCGCGTGACGTCGAACAGATTCGCGGAGGCGCCCACGGTGGAGTTCCCGGAGACGCCTCGCGGCGGTCCCTCGCCGTCGCCGTCGCCGGCGCCGGCGCCTCGACTCGGCGAGAGCGAACTCCAACGACTCCTGGACGACCAACGCGACCGCGTTCAGAGACTCACCGACGAAAAAAGAGACACCGAGTCCATGCTCGAGGAAGCGAGCGAGACGATTGAGTTCTTACGCGACGCCTTACAGAGCGTCGACGAGGCGCGCGCGAGCGATAAGCGCCGGCTCGTCGAGCTCGAGCGGAAACTCGCTCGAGACGCGCACACGGTGAAAACGCTCGCCAAACGCGTGCGTTCGAAAGAGACCGATCTCGCCGCGGCCGAACCGTGGATGTTGGAGTAGTCGCGCGCGTTGTAGTAGACATGATATGTTTGATGCGTCGTTCTCGCCGGAGAGTCCACCGAAACGCTCTCCCCGGGACGGCATCACATCGCGCCTCGCGCCATGCGGTCGCCCCGCGCGACGCCCTCGCGCGTCGTCGCGGCGTGCGTCATCCTCGCCCGCGTCTGTGCGTTCGACATCGCGCGCGCGGACGACGCGATCGACGCGCCCGGACGTCGTGAGATGGATGATTACCACTACGTCTTCTCGGCCGATTGTCAACCGTACATGACGTGGCAAGCGCGCGCGCTCTACGACTCTTGGCGCGCGATCGGGTCTCCCGGACGCATCACGCGTTTGTTGTCGTGCACGGAGGCGCAGTACGAGACGTACGCGCACCTGGACGTCGTGCCGGACACGGTCAAGTGTCCAGATTTTGTGTGGTACGCCAAGGAAAAATACGGCGACGACGACGGGTACGCGGCGTATAATCTTCCGGGAGGGATGAATCACTGGGCGCAAAACGTCGGGACGGATCGAAAGTGGGTAGTGAAGCTGGACGCGGACATGTTGTTATTGAAACCGTTGACGGTGGAGGAGATTCCGGCGAAGAGAGGGACGGCGGCGAGCGGCGAGTACGATTATTTGGTGGGGACGCGAAACGGAATGGCGAAGTGGTTTTTGAACGAGGAGGAGGAGCGGTTGATCGCGCCGGTGGGTGGATGGGAAATATTCGACGCGAAGGATTTCATGGCGTTGACGCCGTATTGGTTGGAGTACACGGCCAAGGTTCGCATGGATCGGAGGGTGTGGTGGCCGTATCGAGGCACGGGGGACGAGTACATCACCGAGCGAGGTCCGAGGCCGTGGATCTCGGAGATGTATGGATTCGTCTTCGGGTGCGCCAAGGCTGGAATACGACACAACGTCATGTCGTCCATTCAACTCTACGCCGGGTACACGCCGTGGGATACGCAGACCGAGGATCCGTATATCATCCATTACGGTTTGAAGATGACGGAGGGCGAGTACGATTGGGATAAACACTACGATGAAGGGCACCTCGAGCGCATGACGTGCGACACGATGGACGCGAAGCCGTTTCCGGTCGTGAAATTGCCGCAAGCGCCGAACGAAGGCGCGTCTCGGGACGAAGTCAGGCGTTACATTAAAGTGAAAATCATGTACAAGACGGTTTCGAGTATCAACGACGCCGTGCAGAGATACAACTTTGAACGATGCTCCGGTCGCGCCGAGGCGCCGCAAAAAGTCGTTCGACGGTCGCTTCCGGAGACGCAAGCGCCTCGCACGGTGGAGCCGCGGCCCGTCGTGCAAGCTCCGAATCAATTAGAAACCAAAACGCGACGAGAGATTGCGACCGAGCGCCAGAGAGAGGAACAGGTTCAGGCCGAGGCGGAGAGAAAGATACGCGAGCTCGATAACAAGCTTTATCGTGAAGAGCAGATGGAAAAGTTTTGGAATTTCGTCACGATTCTCGGTCTGTGCTACGTCCTCATGCGATTATGCAACGCAGGAAACCGAAAACGCGACGCGAGACGCCGCGCTGAGAAAAATCCCTTTAGAACAGTCAAGGCATCGTAGCTAGCGCGCATAGAAATGCATTGAATGACAACAATCTCTAGAAAAATCCATCTACTGCAGCGAGTTGACGAACATGATTCCGACCGCGAAAATAGTGATAAAGATCGGCACGGCGCTCACCAAGTACAGGGGCAAAAATCCAAAAATCGTCCCCTCCTTTTCCTCTTCCTCCTCCTCCTTGGCGGCAATTCGTCTCGGATTCGCCGTCTTGATTCCCGCCGAGCGCATCGCGATCTCTTCGTACCTCGAGGGACCGGCGTCCACGTTCGACTGTTCGACCTCCGTATCCAAACCGGGCCAATTTCTAAACTCTTCCAAAACCGTCGCCACCGCTCGCGCATCCGTCGGCGCCTCCCCGCGTTCGATCATCTCCAGCGTCTCCACCTTTTCGTCCGCGCTCACCCCGCTCTCGTCCTCAATGCCGTACTTCTCGCGATTCTCTGTCAATCGCGGATCCTCGATGCCGATGGTGAGCTTGACCTCGTTAAAAGACATCTCGCGCTTGACGTAGAGCAACTTCAGCCAATCTTTGATCTCCGTCACCATGTCGGCGATGAGGGCGGCGTCGGCGTCGCTCGGGGCGGTGGAGAACCCGTCGAAGGAAGACGGCGCGGGCGCGGAGGCGTCCTCGCCGTCGGCGGCGAACGCGATGGACGCGCGGCGACGCGTCGGCGCCGTGAAGACGCCGACCTCGGCGCGGATAGAGGTCGCGCGAAGGATGCGAGCAGACGACGCGCGCGCGACGCGCGCGGTCGCGCGCGCGTGGCACGCGGTCGCGCGAAGGGCCATCGTCGGCGTCGCGGCGTGCATCGGACGAGCGCGCGCGAGTGTGGCGATGGTGGACGGCGCGATGTCAGAGGATATCAGAGTCTCGGCGGGGACGTCATTCGGCCGTGCGCGCTTTATCGCTACGTGTCTACTCCACAGGCGCGCTTTGTCTCGAATCGAAGTCGCGTTGATCGAAACCGAACGTAACTCGGAAGTGTCGGTCGACGTTAGCGTTGATGAGGCTGTGCGCGCGGTGCGCGATGGCCATGCGTTGGTTGTGCAAAACCGCGCGAACGATATCCTCCGAGTCGGCGAGTCGGTACGCGACGATCGGTGACGCCGCGTAGGCGTTCGTCGACGGCGAAGTACCGAATTGCGAATCTTCTCGAATGAACCTGGCGTTGCGACGAATCATCCAATCAAACAGTCGTTGCCACGTGAGCGGATCCTCGTCGGTGGCGGCGGGCTCGTCGATGACGCGCGTGACGCCTCGCCAGACGATGTCAAAGAAATGCGCCTCCTCGAAATTTCCTCCACCGTCGTCTTCCGTGGTTCCGTACCCAGCGCGTTTCGCCGATTGTAACAGCCGAACGAGATCCGCGTCGTCGGGGAAATCGTCGTCTTCCATGCGTTTGCGCCACGCGCCTCTCGTCCAATGTGTGAACACTCGCGCGAGTCGTCGCCCCTCCGTCGACCCCGTCGACGACGCGTCGCATAAAAAATTGTGGATTTCATTTTCCATCGCCACCTCAAAGGCTCGACGAAAGTGATAACTGTTCCGCTTGCCGGCGCAGTGATCCAGTCGCGTCGACGTCGTCGATTCGGAAGTCGTCGGCTCGCGGCTCGAATCCGCCGCGCGTTGGCTCAAGAGTTCTTCCCACGGATCGCGCTCGCGGTAAAACGATCGTTCGAGCGTCTCGTTAAATTCTGATTTCCACCAGTGACTCACGGCGAACGTGTACGGCTCCGACTCGACGGTGTGCAGCCAACCGCTAGGAATGAAGAGCGCATCGCCCTCCTCGAGCCGCACGCTCGCGTACTTTGCGCCATCCTCGACGCACCGCGCGTCGACGTGGTTCGAACCATCCGTTCCGACCGTCTCTAATCTGAGTGTACCCGCAACCTCACCGCTCTCCGCGGCCGCGTACGGCGCGTTCACCAGCGCGCGCAACGTCACGCGTTTCGCTCCGCACGCGACGAACAAGACGTTGTCGTAGTTGTCGTAGTGCCAATTCGTCACCACCGACTTGTTCGCGTTCACCCACGCGTGTCTCTGCGCGCCCACGCGCGCACAAAACTTCCGAAACGCCTCCGTGTACACCTCACCGTCGATCTCGGCGTCGCCGACGCTCGACGCGGACATTTGCGCTCCGTACGCGCCTTCCAGTCCTCCGTCGACGAACCTCTCGAACGCCTCCGCGTCCACCTCCACCGACCGTCCTCGCCCAACGCATCCATCGAACGCATCGTTCTCGACGTCCCCACGACCTCCCTCCCCCTCTCTCGCGCGCATCAGGAGCGACGCGCGCTCGCCCTCGCGCGGCGTCGTCCCGAACGCCTCGGCCCATCTCGCCGTCGCCCTCTTCCCCTCGCGCTCGCACGCGCGCGTCGTCGCCGCGATCGCCTCGCGCGAGACGAACGGGTTCACCTCTCGCGACGTCGTCGCCTCGCCCGCGTCCCTCGACGTCCACGCGCGCGCCTCGGACCGCGTCGACATTCGGTGAATCGACGCTTCGATTCCCTCGCGCGCGTTCGAGTCACCGTCGCCGCCACCGTCGCCCGCCTCGCTCGACGACACCGATGCGCGCGCGCGTTTCACCATGACGCGCGCACCGCGAGACGACGATCGCGCGCGTCACCGTCTCCCGCGCCTCTGAACGTCATCATTCATTCATTCCAAAATTCAACAATCTTCACTCATCGGCGCGTCGCGCGCGCGCGCGCGGAGGAGACGAGACGAGGACCATGAGCACGAAACACCTGCAACTGAAGCGCGAGATCCTCCGCGCGATCGCCATGCTCGAGGATTACACGTCGTCGGCGACGGCTGATAACGACATGGAGATTGGATCCGAGGCGCTGCGCACCGCGCGCGGTGTCGCCTTCCTGACGTCGTACACGGTGGGATTCTTCGGTGGGGGCACGTTCACGCACGGCGTGTTGATCGCGAAGAAGCCCGGGAGCGAGGAGTGGGGCGCGCCCGTGGCGCTGAGCGGAGGCGGGGCCACGGGCATGTTCGGCGTGGGATACAAGGAGGACTCGCAGGTGTACGTCTTGGACACGGATGAGGCGGTGGAGACGTGTTTCAGCGAACAGAGCGTCAAGGTTGGACTCACGGCGAGCGTGAGTCTCGGACCGTTGGGTCGGTCGATCGATGGGAGCGCGTTCATCGGCATGGACGCCAAGTACGTGGACGGGCGAGAGGCGCGCAAAGCCGTCGGCGTGCACCACTACTCGTACTCGAAGGGCGTGTTCCTCGGCGCCGGGGTGGAGGTGACGTATTTCAGCACTCGAGACGACGATACGAGAGATTTCTACGGTCTCAGCGACGCGAACGTACCGGAGGCGCAGTTACCGACGGCGAGGATGATCGTGCGAGGCGAGGTGGCCATCGACACGACGGCGCATCCAGAGGTGGAACAGTTGCTCAGCGCCGTGCAGTTCGCCGCGGGAGACGATCGACCGGGGGCGATGAACACTCGAGGAACGAGTTGGTCGACGATGATGTGAGATCAGATCGCGTTCGCGTCCATCCCGTTGTCATGTAACCCACGCGCACGTCTCTCGCGCGCGCGTCCCAGAGTCGCTCGCCGCGCGGTCATTCACTTCATGTCGCGGCGCGCATTCATTCATTCATCCTCGGAAACGACGTCATTCGACGACGCGCGCCATGTCGCGCGCGACGCGGCGCCCGCGGCGCGTCACGTTCCGCGCGTTCACGCGCGCGTGCGTCGCGTCGGCGTGTCTCGGCGTCGTCGCGGTGTGTACCGCGCGACGAGATGCGCGCACGATGATGGCACGGTCGTCGTCATCATCGATCCACGGTGACGCCGTCCCGTCGACGTCGACCGCGCGCGACTCGTCCGTGACGCCGTCGATGCGTTCGCGCGATGAACTGCGCGCGCCGACGGCGTGGACGTCGCGCGTCGAGGTCCCGAGAGACGGCGCGAGGACGGGGACGGGGACGTGCGCGCCGCCGGGCGAGCGCCGGGACGCGCGCGGGGACGTCGACGCGCTCGAGACGACCGAGGCGTGCGCGCGTCTCGATGCGTTGCGACCGAAAGATTCGTCCGAGTACGGGGTGTTGGTGATCGCGAGAGGTGGGGTGAAGGCGCGAGTGGAGGCGGCGAAGGCGGCGAAGGCGCGCGCGGTGGTGGCGGCGGCGACGAGCGAGCGCGAGGCGCGAGAGATTGAAGATGCGGGCGTGCCGGTGCACTTACCGAGGGAGAGAGCGGATGCGAACGGTGATGGATGGTTGACGGTGGCGTGGGTGCTCGAACGCGGGCACGTCGCGGTGTTGGCGTCGTCGGAGGTGCGATTTAAATCGAATCCGTTGGTGGCGCTGCGCGACGACGGCGCCGACGTGAGCGGAACCGTGCGCGGCGATGGACGCCGGTCGGCGCGCGTGCAGGGAATGTCCGATCCGAAGATGGGATGGTCGCAGTACTCGCAGTCGATGGTGGTGCCGCTGATCAGAACGTCGTTCGTGGTGTTGCGTCCGACTCGAGCGACGCGGTCGCTCGCGGAGTGGTTGGCGTCGAGCGAGACGGATTACGACGCCACCGACGACGCGTTCACGGACGAGGTGCTGTTACCGGCGCACGACGCTCGACAACGCGCGGGTGTGTCGTTTAGATTGCTCAACTCGGAGTGTTTTAGCGAAAACGGAGACGTCGTCGCCGTGCCGGATGGGACGACGAGGTGGAACGGCGAGAGAACGGGCGAAAACGCCATCATAGCGGAGAAACCAGACTTTACGACCGCCAAAGCGCACGTGACGCGCGACGAAAAGTGCGCCATCGCGAAAAGGGAAGCGAGAGTGGGTCCGGAACCGCGACCTTTGCGATACATCGCCGATCCTAAGGGTGATTACCCAGTCGGGTGCGATGAGTTTCCGGATTTGTGCGACGTCGTGCGACGAGTCGCGCTCAATCGCGAAGTGCTCGCGGCGGTGAGTAACAAGAATATTTTTTACATGTTGGGACTGTACATAGACGGATTGAAGAGGACGAACATCACGAATTACGTCATCGTCGCCCTGGATGAGGAGACGGCGGAGTGGTGTAAAGAGCGCGACGTGCCGTACTACCATCGCGAGCTCAAATCCATCACGGGGTCGACGGATAACCACGCGACGTCGGGATTAAAGTTTCGCGTGCTCAATGAGTTCGTCTCCACGGGAACCTCCGTGTTGCTGTCCGACGTCGACGTGGTTTGGATGCAAGATCCGTTCGCTAATGGATTGAACGCGAAGAACGAGCGTTTGATTTATCGAGACTCAGACGTCGAGGGCATGACTGACGGATGGGACGACGTCTCGTCCTACGGATTTTCGTGGAACGGGATGCGACGCTTGATCGCGAGAAATAGTGGATTGTTTTACGTCGCCGCGACGCACGAGACGAAGGCGATGATGACGAGGTTAGCGGAACGCATGGCGACGGAGAAACATCTGTGGGATCAAACGGGGTACAACGAGGAACAGGTGTACTTGTGGGGACAACCCGGACGAGGCGCATACGCGGGCGTGAGTCAGCGTATCATGAATTACATTTGTTTCCAAAACTCCAAGTACTTGTTCCGCTTCATGCGCGAGGACGAGGAACTGTACCCGGATTTCCGACCGGCGAGCGTGCACATCAACTACCATCCCGAAAAACCCGATCGCATGGTATCTGTCATCGCGCAGTATTGGAATGGGGAGGCGAACGCCATCGACGTGTGGCATTGGGGCGAAGGGAGGAGAAACTTTGACGAGTGCACGCGCCGCGAGGATGACGACGGAATAGCGGAATCGGCGCTCGCGCGCGCGTTGGTGAAACGAACGAAAACGACGCCAGGCAAGTGGGGAGGTGCATCTGGATTAAAGCTCGATAAAGACGGGACGCTCACGACGCCTTGGGGCCGGGGTAAGTGGGGGATCGTACCGTCGAAGGAGGGTTCCGTGTACATGGACTTTATAGGCGCGGCGCACACGCTCGAGTTAACGAGCGGTTCCGTCGAGGACGAGAACGCGGAGTTCACGTTCAAATCCACGCGGTGCAAGGATGGGGATGAAGTCGAGGTGCGCGTGTAGACGCGTACGCATCAGTAGAGACCGAGAGACGGTTGAGTCATTATTAATCGAAGCCGCCTCTTCTAGGTAGTGATACACTAATTCTTCTTCGCCCTCTTCTTCTCCTTCCCACCGGAATCGTCGTCCGACTCCTTCGCCCTCTTCTTTTCCTTCTTCTCCTTCTTCTCCTTCTTCTCCTTCTTCTCCTTCTTCTCCTTCTTCTCCTTTTTTTCCTTTTTCGCCTTCTTCTCCTCGGCGACGGGCTCCGTCTCCGCCTTCGGCGGCGTTCGGCCCGGGTCCTCTCCAGCCGCCCTCGCGCGCGCGCTCCTCGCCTTGGACTTGTGTTTCTTCCCATTCGCGTGACCGATGAGCGTCTCCTCACTCGTACACGTCACCCCACAACACGAACACGTCCACGGCGGCCTCGTCGCCAAAAACTCGTCCCGCGCGCCGCCGCCGCCGCCGCCGCCGCCGCCGCC
>Ga0208410_1000351_pt1 | contig 27622 bp, 18 predicted proteins | sample ETN02SmetaG_3_FD_185787 | JGI IMG/M metagenome (GOLD analysis project Ga0208410, IMG submission 185787) | Marine microbial and viral communities from oxygen minimum zone, Eastern Pacific Ocean - ETNP2014F10-02SV257 (SPAdes) (version 2) | ecosystem: Environmental > Aquatic > Marine > Oceanic ... | reverse complement strand
GTTCGAACCCGGCCCTGGTTAATCTTTTACGTTACGTTACGTTGAGTTAAAAGATAAATTCGGCGTCGTCGGCATCGGCACGGGGCGAAAAGCCGGATTTGACGCGGATGAGGCGGGCGTCGTCGCCGACGTCGTCTCGCGCTCGCGCGTCGTTGCGCGGAACGTGGAACGCGGAGCGCGACCCGTCGTCGTAATCACCGCTCGAGCTGGAGCGCCACTCTGGGGCGGGCGGAGAGGAGGTGAAACGTTCCGATTTGGACGCGTCGTCAAAGTCGCCGTCGTCGAAGGAGCGCTCCGAGGCGAAAACGTTGACGTCGTTTTCGCGGTGCGCGATGAAATCGAGCGCCGTCGGTCGCGGGGCGAGATCGACGCTCGAACCCTCGAACGCTTCGTTCATAAAGGTGCGCGTGGCGCCGAACATGTCCGCCATGGTGTCTTGAATGTCGCCGTCAAAGGCGTCCCAGTACCACGTCATGAAAAAGTTCATGGCGACGCGCTTGGTGCGCAACATTCTTCGAAGCATCTCTCGGTGCATCTCTCGCTCTTCGACGACGGAGTACCACTTGTCAAAGGCGGCGCGGAGCGTTGAGCGGTTCATTCGAGCCATGATGTTCCCGGCGAGACGCTCTCGGTACGCCACTCTCTGATCGGTTTGCTTTCGCTCCTCGACGACGTCGAGCCAATGGGTAAAGGAAGACGCGAGCCTTCGGTTGCGCATTCGAGCGACGAAGCGACCGACGACGGCGCGTTGACGGCGCATCTCGACGGTTCTTTCGTTCCAAAGCGTGAAAGCTTGCGACAGACGCAATCGAAGCATGTGACTCACGACTTTACGCAGGCGAACCTTGACGTCGTACGATTCAGCCGCAAACTCTCGCCACCGGTTGAACGTCGCCGCCAAGTGTTTCTGCGTAATCGTGCGCAACACCTTGGTGAATACGGCGCGCTTACGCTTTTCATTTTCCATCACGTCATACCACTTGTTGATCGCCGCACTCACTTCACGGACGCGCATTCGAGTGACGAACCTCGACACGAGCGCCGCGTGACGCGCCTTCGACGTCACCAAGCCGCTCCACTGATAAAACGCCATCGACGCGAGACGATTCTGCGATCGCGTGATAACCTTTTGAATCTTGACTCGATTGATTTTCTGTGTCTGCGCGTGTTCGTGCCACGACAAAAAGCTTTTCGAAACCACTCTATATCGATGCCGCATGATGAAGCCGCGCGCCTTGTTGCGATTCGCGATCGCCGTCTGGGCCTTGTCCAACCATCCGGCGAACGCTTTCGCCAGGTGCACGCGACGCATTCGTCCATTCATGATGTCGATGATCTTATCCAGACGATCCTCGTGCGCGGTGGAGAGATCGGCCCACGCGGAGAACGCGGCGTACACGCGTCTGCGCGCCATGCGCTTGAGCATCTGTGTCAAACGCGCGCGATCTCTCATGAGTTTTGCGACGTTGTCCGACCACAGACGGAAGTATCTCGATTCGGTGGCGTTTTGAATTTTCAAACAAATACCACGCAAAACCATACGCTTCGTTTTCAAATCTAGCACGGCGTTGCGCCATCCGAAGAGAGACTCCTTCAGCAGACGCCGTTCAGTTCGTAGAACGAAACGCTGAACCACGAGATTCTTCTCCTTTTCAGTCTTTAATACTTTGTGCCACGCGCGCAGAGCCGCGCGCATCAAATTGGTGCGAAGCGGGTACAAGATCTTGTGCAAGAGTAACTCAGTGTTGGTCGAGAGGAACCCTCCGGCAGCCACCTCCATCGTCGTCATAAGCGTCTCTCGCATCCAGTGCACTTCCTCGTGCTCGTCGTGCGCCGAATCGACGAGCATTTGCACGCGCGCGTGAGAGCTAGAACGCGTGCACAAGCACGCGTACGCGACGCCTCCATCGAAAGCTACGGCTAATATTTCCATCTCCTCGGGCGATCGCGCCTCGGACATGATTTCTCGTCGCTTGTATCGACACAAGCCAGCCTCCAGACCGGCGTCAAAGGCGTCACGGTGACCCTCTCGAATGTTTCCTCTTCGAGCGTTCGAGTAATCGCGTGCAAAGCTACCGCGATAGAACGCGCGCATGAAAGTCTGATGCACGTTCGACGCCATTCGTGACTTTTGAGCGAGAATGCGACGTCTCGCCGCGGATCTGCTGTCGCGAGACGCGTTCGCTGCATCTTCACCCACGTCGTACGCGTACGTCAACGCCATGGCTTCCGGAACGGTGTCGGCGTTCATCCAGAGGTAGGTCTCGCGCATCTGAATCATTCTCGAGGCCACGGTGATGCCTTCGTCGAATGCGTGGATCGCTTCGCCGTATTCAACGTCATCTGTGGGAATGTGTTTCAACACGGCTTCTCTCGCGAGGTTGATGGCGCCGATGGGATCGCTGAGCGCATCGCTGAGCTTGTACATCGCCGCGTTCTCGGTCTCTTCACCGCAATCGAACGCCGCCTCCACGAGATCGACGCGCACGTCGGGCATTCTCTTGGCGTGCGCGACGACGCTACGACGAAGTTGATGCTGTTTCATCGAGCCTTGCATCTGATACCCGATGGTGAGCGCGTTGTTGAGATGCACGCCGACGCGCTGACTCGGAGCCACGCGCTTTTGGACGTCATCTCTGAGCTTGACGCTTTTGACTTCGTTCGCCCACGTTCTGAACGCCACCGAGGCGTACCGATTGAGCACAGAACTATACACTCTCCGCGTTCTCTTCGACGTCGCCGCCGCCCGACGCCACACGGCGAGCGCATTCGTAAGCGATCTCTTCCTGTAGTCTCTATCTTGATACTTTGAAAACGCGAGTTCGATGGATTTACTCGCTACGATCGAACCGCTCTCGCGACGCCATTGTGTGAAACATCTTCTCACCAAGTTTACTTGCTGTAAACCTTTGAATCGGGCGACGATGGAATTAAGTCGTTCTTCGTCTAAATTTTCCAGCATTTTACCTCGAAGTTCGAGAGCTCGGCGCTGTTGCTTCAAGTCAGCCATCTTCTCGTTTCGATCTTCCACCTCTTTTGCCAAATTATCAACTTCTGATTGCGCGAATTCCCGCAAGCGATGGAGTTCGCTGAGCGCCCAGTCTCTGAGCTTGTCGTCAGACTCGTGAAGATCGTGAAGCTCTTGCTCTATGACACGACGAGCGGCGACTTCCTTCTCCAACGCAGCGACCCACTCTTTCATGAGAGCTCCACCCATGGCGTGCATCGCGTGTGGTTTAGCCGCACCAAAGTTAGATCGGTCGTGCGCCGTCGCTTCGCCGTCTCGCGTCAACCGAAATCGCTCGACGGTGCTGAGCGTGCGCACCGACCCGCCCGGCGTGCTCTGTCTCGACGTTCTGCCTCGATGCTCGTCTCGCACGGTGACGCGCGCGTCGTCGTCCGTACCCGTGTCCACGACGCATCCGAGTCGCACCACGGTCACTTTCAACTTGTACGCGTCCAGACGTCTGTGTCGCAGCGTCACCTCGCATCGAGTCCACGCGGCGTCGTTCAGCGCTCGCTTCGCCCCTTCGTCCAGAATCCACTCCTCCCACGTGCCAAAGTTCGCGCTCGCGAACCCCAATCGATGTCTCGCGTGTCTCGTCGCCTGCAACAGACGATCGTTTGCGTACGCGCATCGAAAGCCCACGAACCCGTTGTGCGTCAACACCTCCAACTGACACGCCTCTCGCTCTCTCAGCGCGTTCGCGCTCCCTTTCCCATCGCCCTCGGTATCGATCACGAATCGATACTTTCGCTGCCCGTCCCTCGCCTCGTCGATCTCGTCCACGCACACGTACGGATGCGATTCGTCCGGAGTCACGAAGGCGACGACGTCGCCCGGTTTGATCCCGACGCGCGCCTCCCCCCCTCGCTTGTAATCAATCTCCCTCGCCCCGATCTCCCCCCGCGTCTCCGTCACCATCGTCATCTGCGACCTCGTCGTCGTCTGACACTCGCTCGACGCTCGAGATCGCGACGTTCGCGAGCTCGCGTACGACCCGAGCGCTGCCAGCGCCTCGGCGTCCGTCCTCCTTCGCCGCCCGTCGTCGCGTCCATCCTCCTCCTCCTCCGCACCTCGCGCGAGCGATCGTCGTGCGAACATGGTTTTCACGATTCACCACCCTCGACACCGCGCGCGACGCGACGACGACGCGACGATGGACGATTAATCCGAGCCGAGCCGTCTTCGAATTCGAAATGCACGAGATCGATCGAATTCGCGCGCCGCGGTGCGAAGCGGTGCGACCGCGCGCGAATTCGATCGATTCGCTCGTTCGCGGCGACGCCCTCGCGCGTCGACACCGTCCGTCGGACGCCCGTCCGCGCTCGCGTCTGAGGACCGCCGACGGACGACGTCGGTCGCTCGTCGACATCTTTCAAGGAAAATTGTGAATGGGTGGTGGCCGTCTCGATAGATAAAAAGGAGCTTGATGGTTTATTTGTGTGTTATAATAGAGGGTTTAGGGGTTGGAGTCGACGGGCGGGAAGACGACGCGGAGACGCGAGACGCGAGACGCGGAGACGCGGAGCGATGCGGTGAGAGAACGAATCCGTGAATTGATTGATAATGAAGAATGAAGAATGCGTGCGTCGCGCGCGCGTGGTGTTCGAGAGACGATCAGGCCATGGTTTCGTCGAAGGGATCGTACGTGCTCTTGCCGTCGTCGTCCAAGAGGTTGAGCGAACGGAGTCTGCGCTCTTGGTAGTACTCCAATTCGTCGAGGGAGGCGGCGAGGGAATCGAAGAAGCCGCCGACGTCGGTGAGGGTGGATTTCTCGGCGAGGCGAACGCGCGTGGCGATCTCTCGACGGATGGCGGTGGACTTGCTCGGAGCGTCGGCGACGCGTTGGGCGTGCGGGGTGGTTAAATACGTCCGCTCGTCATCCGTAGTGCGAGTGGCGAAGCGGGAGAGGGCGTCGGAGACGCCGAGGACGATGGATTCGCAGCACGCCGCTTCGTTCTCGCGAGAGAGCGGATCGGAGATGAGATTCCAGCAGTCTTGACGGAAGAGCGCCTCGAGCAAAAACGCGTCCTGGCCTTGGCAGTTGAGCAAGCGGAGAAAGGTGCGAAGCTCGGGACTCGGGTTCTTGTACGCGCGAAGCGTGAACGTGGGATTTTCACCGAGACCGCACACATCGAGGACGTCGAGCTTGTCGTAATAGTTGACGTCGTCCTCGGGCACGGAGAGGGCGAGAGAGTACCCCGGACTGGGCGTCGCCGCGTCCACGAAACCGAAGTCCAGAGCAAAGGAGGAATCGATGCCTCCGGGAATGTAATTCACCCACAGCGGTTCTTTTTCTTTCAGGGCGCGATCGCAATCCACCCGCGCGGAGACGCCGTCGGCGCCGCCCGCATTGCCGAAGAAACCCGCCACGGCTCCCGCGACGCCGCCGTCTCCAACCTTCCACACCGATTCACTCAACGAGCTGTGATTGATGAGATCGATTCCCGGAACGAGCGCGATGTTGGCACCCTCGAGAGGGGCCATCGTTCGCGATCGCAAGATGCCGAACGCCCATCGAAAGCTCGATTCATCGAACGCCCCATCGACGTCGAAAATATCTGGATACTTGGCGAACAAACCGTCCCTCAACTCCTCGTACACCCCGCGCAGATACCCATCGTACCCGGCGGCGTTATCCAACAATTGCGTCCCTTGAATCTCCCCCAACTCCTCCGCCGACCAAAACAACGGCGCGTGCAGCGTCTCAGGAAGCGTCCCGACGTACGCCGCGAACGTCGACCTCGGCCCTCGCTCTCTCTCCTTCAACAGCGTCAACGCCAGCGTCGTCCACGTCGCCAATCCGAACGCCTCGTCCGTCAGTGCCCGACCCAATTCTGCGTCGCTCTTCCCTGTCTCCGGCGTCATCCACAGTTTTCTCGGCACGACGATCGCCCGCGCGCCCGACGACAGCGCCTCTCGCGCGCGCACGCCCCATCCCATATCCATCGCGTCCTCGTCCTCTCCGCTCGCCGACGCCTCGTACGGTTCCACCCTGGACACGTCCGCGCCGTTGGACTCGAGCCACGACCACAGGGCGTCGTACTCGGCCGCGGTGGCGCGCGCGAGCGTCGTCGTCGCGCGCGCGGGCGTCGTCGAGCGTCCGTGGGACGAGAGGGAACGGGGACGGCGCGACGCGGCGACGCGACGAGAGGCGATGCGATCGCGCGCGGCGGCGGCGGTCGTCGTCGTCGTCGTCGTCGTCGTCGTCGCGGCGCGCGCGCATCGCTCGAGCGACGCCATGGCGATCGGGACGCGCGACTGGTTTTGAAGCGATTAGTGCCGGTCGCGTCGCGAGTTCACGGCGCGCGAACGGCTCGATGGATCGCGCGCGCGAGCGAGGCGATTCCGCGTATTTCACCGATGGATACGAACCGCACGGCGACGCGTTCGCGCGCGAGAGCGAGACGAGACGCGATGGGGCGCGATTCGAGCGCAGAGGAAAAGATTTCGAACGGGCGACGGTGACGACGGTCCGAGACGCGACGACGACGGCCGCGACGACGGAGCGTCGATTTTCGGCGAGAGGAGTGAATTTTCCGGCGTCGAGGACCATCCTGTGGGACGACGAGGGCGCGGGCGAGGACGAGGATGACGGGACGGCGACGGCGAGCTCGAGCGGGTGCGCGCCTCGCGTGCGCGTGCGCGGAGACGCGAGCGAGGCGATCGCGCGCGCGGTCGCTCGCGTGAGTGGAGGGGAGGAGGAGACGCGGGCGTTTGAAATCGTGCGCTCGCGCGGGAGAATCGAGCCGGGAACGATGGCGTTGGTCGGGAGGAGCGGCGACGCGAGGCGGACGACGGTTGAGGTGACGGCGTCGAGCGAGGAGGACGCCGAACATTACGCGGCTCTGGACGATGGGTGCGTGGAATTCACCGCGCGGTTGGTGCCGGAGGATCCGAACGGGGACGAGTATTCGGTGGCGTCGACGCTGCACGGCACCGCGTGGACGAACGAGGATGACATGCGGATGGAGTTTTACGAGGCGTGCGAGAGAGACTCGACGTTGTTTCCGGCCAATTATTGTCCCATGCGCGCGGTCGCGACGACGATGGAGAGCGGCGGCGCGCGTGCCCTGCGCGTGGTGTTCGCCGTCAACATGCCGTCGTGCGATTTCGAGCTGAGACCGATTCATCCGCTTCGCGTGGCGACGAACGAGACGTCGGTGGACGCGCTCGCGGCGGCGGCGAGCGGCGAGGACGGCGTCTCCACCGGATTCGTGACGCTCGATAGAACGCGTCGCGTCGTCTTCTTGGCCGAAAGCGCGCGGGGCACGGACGATGAACCCCTGACCGGGGTGTGGATGCAAGGCATCGATCGCGCCGACGGTCCCGCGACTTGGGCGGCGTGCCTGCGGTTCGCGTGCTCGGATCGTCTGAGCAAGCTCACGCAGCGAGGAAAGTTTTTATTCGTCAGCCTGTTCGCCGGTGCGAGCTCGCCCGCGTTTTACGAAGTCACTGCGACGCACTCGAGCGCACCGTTCGTGCCGTTCGGCGTCGACATGATCGTGAGACCCGGTGAGACGGCGGAGGCGCAAGCGACGCCCTTGGACGCGGGCGTCGTGCCCGCGTATTTCAAAGTGACTCCGGAGGAGTACGGCGCCGAACACTACGGCTTCGAGTACGGGGAAGGGTTCGTCTCGAGCGATGGTCGCGCGTACGACGACGAGGTGCACCCCGCAGAGGAGGAGGAGGAGGTGGAAGACGAAGAGCAGTTTGACGCCGACGAGGACGACGAGGAAAATCGAGAACGAAACGCTCGCATGGAGGCGTTACAACGCGAGATCGACTTTATCCGCGATAAAATCGCATCCATATCCCAGGAGGACTATGAATACGACGAGAAGGAGAACGTCGAACGTTTCGACGACGAGGATGATGTGATTCGTCGTCGTCTCGACGACGATGAGCTTCCGAGCAGACGCGCCGTCGTCGACGACGACGTCAGCGACGCGGTGCGGCGACTGACGGACGAGTTGAACGCCGACATCCAACGATCGAAATTCGGCGCGAGCGATTCGAACGTCGAGACCGATCCCAGAGCGCGAGGTTACGTTCGTGTTCCCTCCGACGACGTCGACGCCGCGGCGCACGAAGCGGCGATTCGAGAGACGGATGAAGAAATCTCGCGTCTGTTGGCGGCGAACGCGCTCGGCGGCGAATTCATCCGATCGCGCGTCGATGGCCCAACGCCGTTCTCGGCGGACGAGGTCGAGGAAGATCACTTCCCCAGGATAAAGTACGACGCCTCGCTCGCCGACCGAGACGACGCCGACCAAGACGACGCCGACGCCGACGCCATCATCTCCAAATACCTCCCCTCGCTCGACCGAGCCGCGCTCGCGGACGACGACGAGCCTTAAAAATCAACGCACACACCACTCCTCCGACGACCCATCGCACCGTCCGTCGTCGTCCTCGTCTTCACCCTTTCGTCCCGTCCCGTCCCGTCCCGTCCCGCCCAGAGCCCAGAAAGTCCTCACATCCTCGCGCGCATGCGCACCGCTCGACCGACGCTCGCGGTCGCGCGCCGTTCGCTCGAGACGCGCGCTCGACGTCGAACGACGCGCGTTCGATCGATCGAGACGCGCGCCGAGGACGACGACGACGACCGCGTCGAGCGCCGCGTCCGAGTGTGCGCGTCCAAGGAGTGCGCGCGCAGGGGCGCGCGCCGAACGTTGGCGCGACTGCGCGCGCGCGCGGAGACGCTCGAGGGCGAGTCGAGAGTCGTCGTCGAGACGACGACGTGTTTATCGGAGTGCGGGAGCGGGCCGAACGTGGAAGTATTGCCGGAGGGGGTGGTGTTGAACGGCGTGCGAAGCGACGAGGACGCGGCGGCGGCGCTTCGGAGAGCCGCCGAGTGAGACGCGGGGACGCGATGGCGACGACGACGACGGCGCGCGCGAACGCCATCGTGGAATTACTTCGAGAGCGTGGAACGAGCGATGTGAGGGCGTGGGCGACGTCGTACATGAAGGGAACGACGCCGTTTTTTGGGTGTAAGATGCCGACGACGCGCGCGTGCGTGCGGGACGTCGTCGCGTCGGGCAGGAGCGGGACGAAAAAGCGCGGTCGGGATGGACCCTCGTACGTCGACGACGCGGTGTCGTTGTTGACGCACACGCACGGGGAGGCGAAACAGGCGGGGACTATTTTATTGTGCGAACACGAACCGGCGAGCACTCTGGCGACGATGGACACGCTGCGCAGACTCGAGCGAGAGGTTTTACGCGGACCGGAATACGTCAACGACTGGGCGGTGACGGACGCGTTCGCGACCAAGGTTTTGAAAAAGATGTGGAAACACAATCCGGCGCTCGCGCCGACGATTTTGGCGTGGTCTTGGGACGAGACGACGAGCCTGTGGCACAGACGATGCGGCGTCGTCGCCTTTGTCTCATACTGGAAGGAGAAGGAGAAAAACGTGAGCGCGTTACCGGATGATTTCGCGTTTAAACTCGTGGACGCGTGCGAAGCCAACCTCCTCGCCGCCCCTCGCGAGCGATTCGCACAGACTGGGACGGCGTGGGTGACGCGATACGCGTTGGCGTGTCGAGACGCCGACGTTCGCGAGCACGCTCTGCGCATGGTGACGAAACACGGCGCCGTGTGGACGACCGAGGCGAAAAAGTCGCTCGTCGAGCAACTGACGAGGGACCCGTCGACGACGACGCAAATTCTAGAATTAACATAGTGCGATCCAACGTATTTGTACAGTTTATCATTGCAAACGTTTAAAGCGCGCGAGCCCTCCTCTCTCGTCCCGTCGACATTCATCAATCAGGCGGAACATCGAAACATGCCCTTGATCCCCTCCGGATCCTGCACGAACCCGAGCGCGCGATAGAACGGCACGACGTCCTGATCCGCGAACAGCGTCACATTGGCCACGTCTCGACTCAAAATCGCTCGAATCATCTCTTGCACGAGCGCCTTGCCCAACCCTCTTCCTTGATACTCTGGGTCGACGATGATGTCCCACAGCGTCGCGTTGAACACGTGATCGCTCGTCGCCCTCGCGCATCCGAGCAAACGCCCGCTCGCCGTCTCCCCGATCGCTCCAGTCTCCGAATCCACCTCGCACTCGTACAGCGTCGCCAACATGAAGGAATTTTCCAACGCGCGCTTAATCTTCTCCCTCGGTCGTTCGGGCCACCCCACGCGCGCGCACATCCGCTCCACCTCGAGCACATCCACCGCCGCCGTCGTGCTGAACACGACCACCGTCTCTCGTCCATCGCTCTCGCGCGTCACCCTTCGAAGCGTCACGTCCTCCTTTTTATCGCGAACAAAAGGAAATCACGCGTCCCGTCGGTCAGTCGCGTCGTCGCGTGAGAGTCAAAACCTCCAGCCCCTCTCGAGTCTCGTTCGCGCTCGCGTCTCCGTCTCTCGCACCTCTCGCTCGCGCGCGTCGCGCGCGCTCGGATCAACGACGAACGCCGATCCCGATCGCGCCACCGCCGCCGCCCTCGCGCGCGCCGACGCGCCTCGACGACGTCGAGACGACGCGACGCTCGCGCCTCGAGGTGGTCGTCTCCCGTCGTCTTCGGCGGCGACCGACCTCGTCGAGGCGCGCGCGAGGGCGGACGCGACGCATCGCGTCGTCGCGGACGACGACATCGGTCCCACGCGCGCGGTCGCGGCACGCATGTCGAGAGTTGAGCGAATGATGATCGTCAGAGTGTGACGATGCACGGACGACGACGAATGACGGAAGATGCGCGCGAGGCACGACGCGAGGCGAACGTCGAGCGCGTGCGAGCGTTTAACGCGCTTCAGGTGCGACGAAGCGAGAGAGACGAACGAGACGAACGAGATTATGAAGGAATGAATGTGACTGACGGATTTGGATTTCATTCGCGCGATGAAGACGGACGCGTTGCGACGACGATCGAGCGCGATGACGGACGAGACGTCGATGAAGACGTGTGCAAAGGTATTGAGTCTGTGTCCCGAGGTGTTGACGGCGTGGAATCATCGACGGGAGGCGATCGAGCGAGGTGAAGAGACGAGACGCGCGGACGCGGACGAGGACGACGCGTCGACGAGCGCGCGCTACGAGTGGTGGCGCGAAGAGCTCGCGCTGAGCGAGAGCGCGCTGAAAAGTAATCCGAAGAGTTATCCGAGTTGGTATCACCGGAAATGGGTCATCGAGCGGATGATTCGCGAGATGGGAAGGGACGACGCGCGGGCGAGAGAGACGCTCGCGCGAGAGGAGGCGCTGTGCGCGACGTCGTTGAACGCCGACGATAGAAACTTTCACTGTTGGTCGTATCGCGCGTTCATCGCGCGAGCGCTCGGGAGGACGAGTGAGGAGGAGTTGGCGTACACGATGACGAAGATTGAGAATAATTTCAGCAATTACAGCGCGTGGCATTACCGAAGCGCGATTTTAGAGGCGGCGGGGGAGGCGAGACGCGCCGAGACGCTCGCGCGCGAGTTTGAATTGGTGTCGAACGCGTTTTACACCGAACCCGAGGATCAGAGTGCGTGGATGTATCACAGGTGGTTGGTATCGCGCGCGCGCGCGCTCGAGTGCGCGAGCGAGCGCGAGACACTTTTCGAGAGCGCGCTCGAGACGTGTCGCGAAGTATCCGAACTGGAACCCGAGTGCAAGTGGCCGCTCCTCGCGCGCGTCGCGCTCGGAGACGAAAAGTCGGACAAACTGTACGATAGGCTGATGACGATCGATCCGGCGAGGAGTGGATATTATCGAGACGTCATCGCGCGCGGCGTTTTGTAAAATGAAAGATTTGAAACATGTTTCCCATTACATATCATTACGGAAAACGCATTTTTGCAAGTGTCGAAGGTGCAAAAACGCACGTCTTGGAACAGACGCGCATCGTGTATCGACACATTCTAATGTCCACTATTCGTACGTCACCAAATGACTACTCGGTTCGCATACAGCGTGACGTCACAACGTCACGATTTCGCCATCATGTCGCAGTTAATACAACGTAGCCCATCTACTTGGCAATGTTGGCATACCAGAGACCGGTGATCTTGACATCCTTCGGCACCTTGGCACCGAGATCGGTGTCGGACGGTTGAATGGACTCGAAGACGCCGGCGATTTCACCGGTGGCCGGGTCGTACTTGGCGACGTTGAAGACGGCGGAACCCTTCAAGGCGGCGGTGTTCTTTTGGTTTTCCTTTTGGAGCTCTTCGGAATCAGCGCGCGCCGGGAGGGCAACGGCGTTGTCGTAACCAGTGGAACCACCACGGCCCTTCGGGTCGAGGAAGGAGGAACCACGGTAGGACGGGACGACGAAGTCGCCGCCGAATTGGGACGTGTTACCCTTGCCCGCGAATTCCTTGACGGTGAACAAGAACGGAACACGCTCACCACCCGGCAATTGGACGGTGACCGGGGCGTAGTCGAGACCATCCTTCTCTTGGAAGTTGACGGAGCCATCGGAGCCAACCTTGAACGCACCAGTCATGCCATCGAGGGTGTACGTCAAGCGCGTCATCAAGCGCGTCTTGGAGAATTCTGACTCGCCTTGCTTGAATTGGGACTCTTCCTTGACGGTGAACGACGTCGGTTCCATGCAGAATCGCGTGAGGTCGTAGTCACCAGACTTGATTTCCTTGCCGGAAACACCGCCTTCGACGACCGGGCACGTGTTCGCCAAGCCGGTACCCTTGACTTGGAGGTACGTCAAGCCTTGCAATTCGTCATAGGTGACGGCAGACGCAGACTGTTTACGCATACAAAAAAAATCGAGACCGTCAGTCATTTTTTCAAAAAAAAATGGATAGGATCGAGATACGATGCACGAATGCGCCCGCGGTGGGATGGACGACGACGACGACGCGGTGAACGACGACGTCGACGTCGACGTCGACGAGACGCATCGCGCCGACGACGAGACGTATTTTCATCCATCGCGTCGTCGCGTCGTCTCTCCCTCACGCGCGTCGCGTCGTCACCCCTCACGCGCTTCAATCCTCCCATCATCGTATCGCGGTCGTATCTCTCGCGCGCGAATGCACGCCACGCACCTGCGCGAGCACGGCGCCGGCGACGCCGAGGGAGAGCGCGCCCTTGGACACCTTTTCGGCGAATTCGTTCAAACCCGCGCGAGCGGCGACGGGCTTGGTGGATCTGTCGTTCGTTCGTCGCGCGCGCGTCGTCAGTCGTCGCCCGTTCGTTCCTCGTCGGCGCGCGCGGCCGCCTCTCCTCGTCGCCCGCGAACGTGCTCGCGCGCGGGGACGATCCGATCCCTCGACCGCGTCGACGACGCCGTGTCGACGACGCGCGCGCGCGGGCGCGCGACGGGAGCGAGTCGCGGATGAAGAGAAATTCCCTCATCTCAAACCACCCCTCCGACGTCCCTTCACTCCCCCCGCGCGCGCGTCGCGCATCGTCGAGATCGCGACCGAACGATCGCGCGACCCTCTCGCGATCGGTCGCTCCGTCGTCGATCGCGCGTCTTCCGCGCCGTCTTCCCACCGCGCGCGAGCGCGAGGCGCGCGAGACACACACACACGCACCGCTTGGTGGCCTTCGCCGCCTTGAAGGCGCGAACGTTACCGAGAACGGCGGACTGCGTGATGGACGCCATGGTCGTGCGCGCGCGAGAGTGACGCCAGGCGACGCGCGAGGTCGGCGATCGATCGATCGATCGCGGGCGGGGATTCCATGCCCCGTGGAAAGGGGGTACGTCTTGAGTCCTACACCCTCGATCACCCATCTCCCGACAGACCTCCACCATCGCCCGCGTCTCCATCCCATCCAGTCGCGCGATCGAGTCGATCGAGTCGAGCGAGTCGAGTCGATCGAGTCGAGTCGAGCCGCGGAGGTCACGTGTATCCATCCTGTGGTGTGTTTCGTACTACGTACTATACGGTTCGTGTGTCCGAATACTACAAAACGAGGAAGCACCGCCCGCCGGTCGGTCGAGCACCACCCACCGACGCCGCGGCGCCGCCGACGCCGCGGCGACGTGGATTCGCGCGAGGGGTGGATGGACAGACGTCGACGCGCGACGATCTCGTCGGTCGACGTCGGTCGTCGGACGTCGGACGTCGGTCGAGGTCGAGGTCGAGGTCGAGGTCGCGCGAGGGGGGGGCGGCGTGCCGCGTCGTCCTTCTCGTCGTCCTTCTCGTCGTCGTCGACTCGACATGTTGCGCCGACAGGCGCGATTGCGACGGGAGTTTGTGTATAGGAAATCGCTCGAGGGGAAGGAGCGAGAACTGTACGAGAAGAAGCGAAAGATTCGACAGTGTCTGGAGGATGGGAGACCGATCCCGACGGAACTGCGGAAGGAGGAGGAAAAGTTGAGAGAGGAGGTGCACGCGGAGGACGCCAAGACGGCGACGTACGGCGCGAGGGACGTCGTGGATGATGAGTACGCGAAAGCGGCGGAAAGCGAGCCGAGGGTGTTGTTAACGACGTCTCGAGATCCGTCGAGTCGATTGCAACAGTTTGCAAAGGAGTTGAAACTGTTGTTTCCGACGTCGCAGAGAATCAACCGAGGGTCGCAAATTTTACCGGATTTGATGGAGTTGTGCAGAAACGGTGATTTCACGGATTTAGTCATGGTGCACGAGCATCGAGGGGAACCGGATGGGTTGGTGATCTCGCACTTGCCGTTCGGACCGACGTGTTACTTTGGAATCTCCAACACGGTGATGCGACACGACATTAAGGATCAAGACATCGGACACGTGAGCGAAGTTTTCCCGCACTTGATTTTAGAAAACTTTACGTCTGCGCTGGGTAAACGCACGGCGACCGTGCTCAAGCACTTGTTCCCGGAACCGAAGGCGAAGTCAAAGCGCGTGGTGACGTTTGCGAACGACGCCGATTATATTTCTCTGCGTCATCACATGTACGAGATGCCCAAGGGGGCGAAATCGGTGTCGCTCACGGAAATCGGACCGAGGTTCGAGTTGCGTCTGTATCAGATCAAGCTCGGCACGGTGGAGATGGACGACGCGGACATAGAGTGGAGTTTGCGACCGTTCATGCGCTCGGGGAAGAAGGCGCGACTTTAGTAGCGTTATTATAATGTTTTTAGAATTTTTTAGAACAAATCGACGACGGAGAGACGTGCACTCGTCACGCTGATCCCTCCTTTGTGTACGCCTCTGACAATCCGTCCACGCTCCCACCGCTCCGCACGTCCATCGGAACGTGCGTGACGTCGTTAAAAAATTGCATCCCCACGCTCTCGCCGTCCTCCGCGACGTCAAAGTGCAGTTTGTGCACGCACGCGTTTTGCGAGCAAAACAACGCGCCCTGCTTCCCCGTCGTCCTCGGCGCGTCGAACAACGTCTTCAATAAGATATCAATAAACATCCCGTGCGACACGAGCACGACGTCAGCCTTCGTCGCCGCGCCCTCGCGCATCGCCCGTGCCTTGTCCCACAACCACTTCGCCACCTCGGCGCCGCGCGTCTGCGCGTCTCGCACGCTCTCGCACCCGCGCGCCGGATCCCACCACCCATCCTTGATCTCCTCCGGCGCATCGATCCGTTCAAACTCACCCTCTATCTCATCTTTCGTCATCCCTCGTCTCCCTTCGACTCCTCGCGCGCCTCGCGCGCCCTCGAAACACCCTCCGTGTTCGTGCAACGCCGGCGCGCACCGCGCGCGCGTCCCCATCCCTCTCGCGATTCCCTCCGTCGTCAGCAGGCACCGTCGCATGCACGACGTCCAAATCTCCGCGTCGACGGTCGCTTTCGACGACGACGCGACGAATTCGGCGAATCGACGCTCGAGCGCGCGCGCCTGCGCCTCGCCCTTGCGCGTGAGCCCCGGGTCGGCGCGTCGAGACGGATTGTGTAATCCGGGCGCCGTCAGCGCGTTGTTCTCGCTCTGCGCGTGTCGAACGAGGTAGACGTACATGGTGGACGACCGCGCGCGTTCGCGCGTCTCGCTCGACGGCGACGACGAGGAGTGTCGTCGATCGCTCGATTCATCGATCGATCGGTGCGTTCGCTAACCGTCGTCGTCATTCGGCGACGCCGACGGCGGCGACGCCATGGGGTGCGCGTCGAGCGCGCCCGCGCGAGACGACGCGGCGTCGAGCTCGCGCGAGGTCCCGGCGGTGCCGACGCTCGACGACGGGAGCGTGAACGTGGAGGCGACGCTCGCGACGTTCGGAATCGCGGACGACCGACCCGGAGACGACGCGACGGAGGACGACGGGCGACGACGCGACGGTCGGGAAACGAACGGTGGCGGTGGAGTGCGACGCGCGCGATCGTTGCGATCGATGGACGGGGCGACGGCGCGACGCACGGCGTCGATAAACGTGAGGAGGAGCGCGAGGACGTTGGGCGAGTCACCGAGCATGCAGAATTCGTTGAGCGCGCGCTCGTTGATTTCGCCGGTGAAAGAGGCCAGGAGGAACTCGGGGACGACGAAAGGAGGGACGTTCGGAAGGTCGGGCGGCGGTGGACGCGTGGACGCGACGCAAGAGAGGGAGCGGAGGGATGGTGCGACGCCGGCGAGCGACGCGGCGCACGAGTTTGAAAAGTGGCCGGGACGGCGACAGGAAGGCGAGAGCGACGGTTTGCCTCCGATGGCGTCCTCGGCTCGCGCGACGCCGCACGCGTCTCGAAGTATGGGCGCCGAGCACGGCGAACGGGACGAACGAGGCGGGCGACCGTCGGTGAGTAAGTTTCGAGGCGACGAACAGACGGCGAGCAAGGACGTCAAGGGTCCGAGTTGGGTGCCGCCGACGAAAGGGTCAGCCATCGTCGCGCAGGCGAGAAAACGAACGATGCACAAGAGAACGATGTCGGAGGATCCCGGGTTGTGGGGTTCTGGAGCGTTCTCGACGCCGACGCGAACGTCGAGTGGATTGCGAAGCATGGAGGACGCGATTTTCGAGTTGGACGACAACTACGAAGACGCGTCGCTCACGCCCGAGGAGTTTTCAAATCAAGTGCAGAGTTTAATGCGATCGATGCGCGAACGGCAAGCGTTTTTGCGAAAGCTCACGATGGAGACCATAGAACTGTGCAAACCACTCGTCGAGTTGGAGGCGCCGATCGAGACGCTACTTCGACTTCGGGAGATTGACGAGGCAGCGACGGCGCGCGACGACAAAGAGCGCGAGCGTCTCCGCGATCGCGACGAACCGGAGATGCCGTCGCACGCCGCGAAGACGCGTACGCTTAGTCTAGACTCGTTCGAGATTTCGAGCGCGCTTTCGGCGTACGATTACGAGAAGCGCGCGCCCGCGAGAGGGGACTCGGAATTTTCGCTCGACGGCATCGAGGAGGAACTGCGATCAGTGGACGAGCTCCTCAAGGAAACGAGCGCCGTGGGCACCTAGTTTGAATATTTGTAGTGGTATAATAGACCTTTTCACAATCTAATTTTCCTACGGAAGTCATGCGGGGGTAGGTCCTCGCGTCAGAGACGTCGCGACTAGTCGAAGAGATCGAAGTCCATGTCGGCTTCTTCCTCCTCTTCCTCGACCGGAGCAGCGGCCGCCGCCTTGGTGTCGCCGCCGGCATCGCCGGCAGGAGCCGCGGAGGCGAAGGCACCCGGGTTGGCGAGGTAATCCTTGACCTTTTGGGCCAACTCGAAGGTGTAGTCGGTACCGATGGAGATCGCGAGCACGTTCTTGTACGCGTTGACGATGGAGTGCGGGATAGACGCGAGGGTGGGGTATCCGGAAGCCAAGGAGAGGGACGCGACTTGCGCGACACCAGACATGAACTTAGCTTCGAGGGTCTCGTTGGTGATGTCCAAGACGGCAGACGGGTACATGGCACCCTTGTCGTACACTTCGAGGACTTCCAAGCCGTACGTGAACGGCGTGAACTTCATCTTACCGAGCAACGCAGCGGCGGAAGAGGAAACACGGTCACCCGGCTGCAACACGACAATGTCGTTGAGGATTTCGATTTGACCCTTGTTAATCTTCGTCGCAATGTTGAGCGTTTGGAAGAAGGACGTTTGGGACGGTTCCATACCGGTCGGACCCGCCGGGACGACGACTTCGACCGGGGCGATGGCGCCGATGCGCGCCGGCGCCGGGACGACGAATTGTTGAATCTTCTTACGAGTTTCCAACAAGTCACCCTTGGTGAAGATGATACCGACGTTGCCGATGAGCTTGTCGGACAAGATCATCCACGTGTCGTCACCCTTCGCCTTGCAGTAGTTGGTGATGCACTTACGCATGAGAGTGTTCTTGCCCATGAGCACGACGGATTCCGGGCGGCACGCCTGCGAGGAAAAGAGACACTCTCTCGGTCAGTGCGACGTTCGAGGACGAGACGAGACGGAAACGCGCACAGAAAAAAATAGCCCGAGCGATATCGTCGAGACGCGCGGTCATCGGACGCGCGATGCGACGGTGCGCGACCGAGATCGAGCGCGCGCCCCGCGTTAGGGCTTTACGAGCGTCATCGAGTCTCCACGCACCGCACGAATGTCCATGAATTGCTTGGAGCCAACGTTATCGGCGCCGACCAAGAAGGCGGTGTCGTAGTTGTCCAACAATTCGCCCACGCGCTTGGCGTAGGCTGCTTTCTTGATGGCCGCAGCGGACGGCATGATCAAAGTCTCTGAGAGTTTTTCTAAGTCACGGCGGGACCAAGTACTGCTTCTGATGCAGCAAGGAGAGTGTGAGCGTTTTACACTTCTTTAACCCGTGCGCCGCGTGGGTGTGCGATAAAGTTAAGTCTTTACCGTACGCGTGCGTTCGCGACGTCGAAACCGAGCGTCGCAAAGAGGCGGAAGACGTGAAGTCGCAGGGTTAGTCCCATCCATCCACGGATTTAGCCAAGGGACTCATTCGAGAGTTGTGATTGGTGAATGTGTTCTTTGACGAGAGTTTCGTTTTACAGTATGCGTCGGATCTAAGGCACCATGGCGGCGGTCGTTTCGTTGAACATGTAGTCGGATTGGTAGTCGAGCATGAACTGCGTCGATCGTTTGACGTCTAAGAACATGCCGTACACCTTGGAGACGTCCTGGACGTCCACCTTGGCGGACTTTCGACGACTCGCCTTGAGCGACGCGGCGGAGATGAGCTGAATGGCGTAGCGAAGACTCGTCTCGCACGCAATTTTACAGAGTAAATCCTTGGCGTCCTCGCTCAGTTCGACGTCCTCTTCCTCGCATCGAATCTCTAAGATGGCTTTGAGTTCGCGCTCTTCGTACGGCTCGGTGTGAATGATCAGGAGACGATCGAGAAGGTCGATCGGTATGCCGTGCGGCGAGCGGAACTCGGTGCCTCGAATCTTCGTGATGCCGCGGTTGGTGGCGACGACTAAAATGGGCGCCAACTCGTTTTCCAACGCGCGGTTCAGGAATGAGAAACATTCGATGTCGAGCATGTGCACCTCGTCGATGAAGAGCACGCCCGGGATGATCTCCGCCTTGCCCTCTTCCTTCCACGCGGAAACCTTGCTGTCGATTTGCTCGCGAATCTCCGCGCGAATTTCACCGGTATCACCGGCGAAGAGCGCGAGGAACCCTTGAGTGCGAGAGTTTATGACGTCGATTTCGTGCAGAGACACGGTGTGCACCTCCTCCTTGCGCTTTTGAAGCTCCCCCTCCGGGCAAGCGACGAACTTCGTCGTCGCGCCCATGGCGTCGTAGTCTCTCGATCTTGAAAACGACCGTCCAAGCTTTGTGATGCGCCCGCTCGCCTTATCGATGTTGATCACGTCGCCCGCGTTCACTTTGGCCTTACTGATCGCCTCTATCATCTTCGTGCCGAGATCATACACCGTCTCCATGTCTGTCGTCTTCATGGTCAATTTCCCCGTCTTGGCCGTCGTCGCCGCGTACGCCCCCACAGGTTTATCAATCTCGATCTCCACCACCTCGCCCTCGATTATCTCGTTCTCCTCTTTAATTCTCACCCCGATCGCCTTACGAAACGCCTGCGTCAACGCCTCCGTCTTAGACATCTCCATGGAGAAGATTTCGCTCGCCGCCATGGACGCGAACGGCGTCTCTTCGCCCAGCGTCTTCGCCATCCCTTGCGCGATCGCCGTCTTCCCCGTGCCCGGTTGACCCGCGATCAGCACGCCGCGTCCCGCGATCGTTCCATCTTTGATCATGTTCGCGATCACTCCCGCCGCTTTTCTCGCCCGCAGTTGTCCCACCAAACCTTGGGACGATTTCCTCGCATCCAAGCCGTCGTCCAATCCCAATCCTCTCACGTGCGAGTGCGCGCCCACGCGCTCGACTCTGGTGAGCGTGCTCGCGGAAGATTGCGGAGGTAAGCCTATATCACTCATCGCGCGCGCGTCGGGACGAAGCGGTCGATCGAGGTCGCGTCGGCGTGTGCGCACGAGGTTGAAATCCGACGCAATCTCGAGCGCGCGTCCAGTCAATCGGGGCGGCGATGTCTTCCTTTTGACCCACTGTATGTCGAGTCGTGAACGGTCAAAGGTCAACCAAAAAGGCGTGCAAAGACTGTTCGGCGCGGCGAGTCTCTTTGGACGCGCGCGCGGTGGAATGCGTGAATGAATGAATGAATGAATGAATGACGCACGTTTCACGGTATCTATTTTCACGGTATCTATGGCTAGCGACGCGCGCGTTTGGACGATCTCGTGACGCGAAGTTGAGGGGCGTCCTCGACGGAGACGCGCGGAGACTTGGAGGACGATTTCGGCGTCTTCGTCTTTTTCGAGGATGAAGATCTGGTTTTGGGCGGTGGAGACGGTTCCTCGTCGCTTTCGTCGTCGTCGTCGTCGTCATTCTCGTCGTCGTCGTCGTCGCTGTCGTCGTCGTCGTCATTCTCGTCGTCGTCGTCGTCGCTTTCGTCGTCGTCGTTCACGTCGATATCGCCCTCGTCCTCGTCGGCGTCGGCGTCCTCGTCGTCGAGCTTGGACGGGTCCACGGCGTTGGCGTCGTCGTCGTTTATCATGTCGGCGTAATCGTCCGCGGAGGCAAACACGCCACCGCTCGTAAAATCTCCGACGGCAGTGTCGTCCTCGTCCTTCGGTCCCTCTTGAACGGCGCGTTTGATCGCCTTGATCGCCTTGGCTTCCTCCTCGCGTTCTCGCTCCGCCGACTCGGCGAGCAAGTAACCGGGCGGTTTACCGTACGCTTTAGCCAACGCGTCGAGGTTGAAACGATCGTCTTCGATGCCTTCTTCTTGGCGCTCGGATCTGAGGAATTCTTCATCGGCCTCTTCATCGAAATCAACGTCCTTGAAGTCGTCCTTTTTAACCTTTTTGAGGGACACCGCCAACGCCTCGTCGTCAGAGTCGGAGGCTTCGTCGATGTTGATTTCCTCCACCGCGAGCTCGTCCTCGCTCTCTTCGCCTTCGGATTCGCTGTCGTCGTACTTCTTCTTCGGCAACTCTCCGTCCGGATCGGATTCGGACTCGGCGTCGCTCGCGTCTTCCGTGGTCTTCTTGTCAACCTTCTTCTTCTTCGCCGCCGCCTTTTCAGCCTTGTTGGCGAAGTACCGATGGAAGAAGACGTCGGATGGATCGACTTCGGACTCCATGAGCGAGGCGAATTCTTCTGTGCCCGGCATATACGCGTCGCTGACGTCGGCGTTCGCGGCGCGCATGACGTCGGAACCACCCTTGGACCGTTTCTTCGGCTTCTTTTGCAACCACTTGTCTAGGAAGACGGTGAGCGTCATGTCGGCGAGAGGATCGCCGTCGTATTCGATCGGCTTACCCTGAAGGAGCGTGCGCGACATCGCGGCGACGGACGGGTGTGCGTTGGTGGCCAACACGTTGAGTTCCCACCAGCACGACGTCTCCGCGCGAGCGTACATGGGTTCTCGTTTCTCCATGTCGTACCGCTCACTCGCCGAGGCCACTCTCCTTTCGGCGCCCAAACCGGCGTCTTCGTCGCCATCCGATGATTTCTCGCTATCGCTCGCGGGTTTCAGCTTATCGTGTTCCATCTCATCGCCCTCGAATAGACCGGTGCGCGCGTCGTCGTCGTCGTCGTCATCGCCTCTCACATCGCTAAAATGCTCGACTCCGTCGTCCTCCGCGTCTCTGGGTTGTCGAATTGCATTCCAGTGCGATGGTTGTTTCGCCAAGAATTCACTCACCGACATGAGCGCGCCGCACGCGAACGTGGCGGGCGCTTGTGAGGCTACCTGCAGAAGTCGCTTCACCATGGCTGCGGAGCGCTTCGGGACGACGTCTTCGCGAAGACTCTTGTAAATCAACGAAAGCACCTGCGAGGTGTTCGTCGATCTCGCCAATCCAGGATGGAGCAGCAACGCATACAAGGCTCTGTAATATCGATCGCTGACGGACGATCGCGCCGACAATAACTGGAAGAGGAGCATCATCGCTTGGAGTGCACCTCCCAGATTGGGCGAGTGCGCGATCGTGAAGAGCGCGGGAGAGATGCGATCGATGAGAGCGTCCACCTTTTCGCTCGCGACGTAAGGGAACGCGCGGTTGATACCAGTGAGCAGCGCCGACACGACTCGTGCGTCCACTCCCGCACCGATTTGCGCTGGTTGTTCCTGTTTCTTCGCATCTTTGCCACCTCGACCGCGTCCCCGCCCGCCTCGGCCTCCGCGCCCGCCTCGGCTGCCTCTCCCACGACCACCGTCTCTGTGGCGGTGCTTCTCCTTCTTCTTCGGCTTGGGTTTCGCATCTTCTCCTGCATCGTCGACGTCTTTCTTCAGAGACAGCTTGTACAAGTACTGGAAGAGTCCAAAGTACGCCTCGATGAGTTGCTCGGCCAACGCCGGTCCGTCCCCTCGGTGACTGAGAGAAATTTGATTCAACATGACTGCGGCGTAGTACTGCGCCTTCAACCCGACACCGCGTCTGAACGTGAACGCCTCAACTTCCCGCGCGACGATGCGCTTCATCGCTGGATGCGCTTTGATGAGCTCCAGGCACAGATACGACGCGTTTGAAGCGATTTTTCTCGACGGATCACCGAGTTTATTGACGAGAATGTTCAACAACTGACGCTCGCCCTCCGGTTTCGCCTTGAGCAACGCGTACGCACTCTTGAGCGCCTTTTCCTTGAGAATAGGCAGAGGATCTCTCGAGAGCTCGTCCAGAGCCCCGATAAATCTCAAATACATTCGCTTAATGGAATCTTCCACGTGCCAGTACATCAAACGCTTGCGTTCATGCGGTGCGTCCGCCGACGCCGCGAGAGGTTGCTCGCTAAAGTACTTGAGCTTTCTATCGGGCAGTAAACTCTCACGGAATAACGTCTCGAGCGCGGTGATCGATTGTACCGCCCCGCGTTTTCCACCGCTCGCCCGTGCGCGCTCGACGAGTCCTAGTAAATTTTCCAACGCTTTCAAATTCGCCACCGGATCCTCGGTGACGCTCAACACGTTTGCCGCTACCTTGTCGCTCGCCGTACCGCTCGTGCGCACCATCTCCAACCACTTGGCGTTCGCGTCGCTCTTACGCTGTAACCGCTTCGCGTACGAACCCACGCGCTCTTCCAACGCGCTCTTCGCCATCTTCTCCTTCGCCTCGAGTTCGCCTCTCGACGGCGACTTTGTCTTTGTCTTCGCCGCGCCGAGCTCCGCGTTCAGCGCCTTCACCGTCTCGTACCACGCTCCACCCGACGCTCCCGCGCCATCGCGCGCGCGTCCACCCTTCGCATCACCGCCGCTCTCCTCTTTCGTCGGCATCGGTCCAGCGCCCGGATTCCACGGTCGTTTCTTCCCCGACGCCCGTCTCGCGTCCGCGGCGTCTCCCTCGTCTCCCTCCGAGACTTTCCCTCGTCCCCGTCTCGCCTCGGTCGCCGTCTCCGTCGCTTCGCCTCCATCGCGCGCTTCCGTCGACGCCCTTTTCGCCCGATTCCCTCGCACTCGACTCTTCCCGTCCGCGTCCTCACCCGCACGCGTCGTTTTCGTCGTCCCCGCCGCCGCGCGCGCTTTTCGTCGCAAATGCTCGGCGCGAAAGTCTCGGTCGTCGAATCCGCGCGCGACGTCGCCGGACGCCGCGCTCGGGGCGAATCCGAGCGTCGAGGCGAACGCCTTGACGTCCGCGCCGAGATCGGCGTCGACGTCGGACGCGCGAGGCATCGCGCGCGCGTCGCGATGACGACGACGACGAACGCGCGGGGAGGCGGCGGGCGAGCGAGCGAGCGGGCGAGCGAGCCCAGAGCCCAGCGGGTCGGGTCTCGCGCGTCGACGCGCGCGCGGATTCGATGTCCCCGAAGACGGGCGGAGGTTGGCTGAAAAATGTGTGTGTATGTGATGTTTAAAACGTGCGTATGCCGTGCGTGCCGCGCGCGTTCGTCGTCCTCGTCGTCCTCCTTAATAGACGCGCGCCTTGGGCGGGATGACGTCCATCTCGGCGTCGAGCGTGTAGTCGTGCACGGGTCTGTAATCAATCTTTACTTTACCGTTTTCGACGTACGCGAGCGTATGTTTCATCCACGCGTCGTCGAGACGGTCGGGGAAGTCTTCGCGCGCGTGCGCGCCGCGACTCTCCTTGCGGCGCTCGGCCGAGTGCATGGTGGTTTGCGCGTTGGGCATGAGGTTGTGGAGCTCGAGCGCCTCTACCAAGTCGGTGTTCCAAACCAACGATCGGTCGGTGAGCTTGAGGTTGTCCAACTGCGCGGCGACGTCGTCGATGCGCGTGCATCCGTTGGCGAGTGTCTCTTGCGTTCGGAAGACGGCGGCGTCCTCTTGCATCACCTTTTGCATCGTCTTGCGAAGCATCGCCGTCGGCGCCGTGCCCTTGGAGTTGCGAATCTTTTCGAGACGTTCGATGGCGTTCGATCCGGCGTCGTCGGCGATCTTACGGTGCGGCGCGCCTTGTTTGAGCTTGCCCGCGACTGTGTTGGCGCATGCTCGACCGAAGACGACGATGTCCAACAACGAATTGGCCCCTAGTCTGTTGGCGCCGTGCACGCTGGCGCACGCCGCCTCGCCGGCGGCGAGCAAACCCGGGACGATGGCGTCGGGGTCACCGTTCTTCGGCGCGACGACTTCGCCCTTGTAGTTGGTGGGAATACCGCCCATGTTGTAGTGAACGGTGGGAATGACGGGAATGGGCTCCTTGGTGACGTCGACGCCGGCGAAAATGGCGGCGGTTTCGGAAATCCCTGGAAGACGCTCCGCCAAGAGCTCCGGCGGCAAGTGGTTCAGGTGCAAATAGATGTGATCCTTATCCTTACCCACGCCTCTTCCCTCGCGAATCTCGAGCGTCATCGATCGAGAGACGACGTCTCGACTGGCGAGATCCTTGGCGCTCGGCGCGTATCGCTCCATGAAACGCTCGCCCTCAGAGTTGCGCAAAATGCCACCCTCCCCGCGAGAACCCTCCGTGATCAAGCAACCGGCGCCGTAAATACCGGTGGGGTGGAATTGTACAAACTCTTGATCCTGCAGAGGCAAGCCCGCCCGAGCGACCATGGCGTTGCCGTCGCCCGTGCACGTGTGCGCGGAAGTCGCGCTAAAATACGCCCGTCCATATCCCCCAGTGGCCAAAATGGTCTGGTGCGATCTGAACCTGTGAATGGTGCCGTCCTCGAGACACAGCGCCATGACGCCCACGCACTCACCCTTGTCCATGATCAAATCCAACGCAAAGTACTCCACGAAGAATTGCACGTCGTGCTTCAACGCGGCGCCGTAGAGCGTGTGCAACATGGCGTGTCCCGTTCGATCCGCCGCCGCCGCGCATCGATACGCCTGTCCACCCTTACCGTAATCCAACGACTGACCTCCGAATGCGCGCTGGTAAATCTTCCCCTCGTCCGTTCTCGAGAACGGCATGCCGTACTTTTCCAATTCGATCACCGCCTTGGGCGCCTCTCGACACATGTACTGAATCGCGTCTTGGTCTCCGAGCCAATCCGCCCCCTTGACGGTGTCGTACGCGTGCCACCGCCAATCATCCTCCGTCATGTTCCCTAACGCCGCGTTTATACCTCCCTGCGCCGCCACCGTGTGCGACCGCGTCGGGAAAAGCTTCGTCACGCACGCCGTCTTAAATCCGTGTTCGCCCAAACCGATCGCCGCGCGCAGACCCGCGCCTCCCGCCCCGACCACCAGGGCGTCGTACTCGTGATCGATGATCTCGAACGACGGCGTCGCCGACGCGTACCCTCGATTCGCGCGTCCCCACGCGCTCGCCGTCGACGAAGACGAAGACGTCGCGACCGATCGATCGCGACGCCGATGATGTCGTTCATGACGATGCGCGGACTCGTCCGTTCCCGTTCCCGTTCCCGTTCCCGTTCCCGTTCCCGACGCCGACGCCGACGCCGACGCCGACGCCACCCCTCGACCCTCGCTCGCGTCCCACACCGCCCGCGCGGCGCGCGCACACGTCGATCGTCCCACCGCTCGACGCATAATCATCATCCCGGCGCGCTCGCCAGCCGTCGATCGATGACGTGACGGTCGGTCGCCGGTCGTCGGTCGTCGCGTCTCGGGACGGGGTGGAGGCACACACACCCGGGAGAAGAAAGAAATGTCCAAATTATCGGGGAGTACGCACATCGTGCCGATGGAGACCCGTCTCTCCGTCGAGCGAACCGAAATCCAGACGAGTGGAAATAGAGTTGTGCGCATTTCATTCAAAATTATGCGCATGACTACCTACTGTACTAGTACACTACATTGTGCGCGCGACGACACGTTTAATGCCACACGGCGCGCGGGAACGCCGCGCGCATCGCTTCATGTTCAGCCTTCAAGTCGTGGCGCCACGTCTTGTAAGAAGGCCTCGGTACCGTGAAGCCGTAAAAGTGCACTTCGGCGCACTTCGGCGCAAGTGCAAACACAGCCAGTGCCCCCGTGGACAGTATCGATTTCTTTTGACGGTGACGTTTTCTTGTAGGATCATCCGCCGCTCGCACCGCTGCTAAAGCGCTCATACTCATGGTGTACGCTGCCTTCGGTACGTAACTGCAACCGAAATTCGTGCCGAGCTCGCTCTTGGTGTATTGCGTCTTCCTCTTGTGGTGCGCCAGCTCCAGCTGATTACGAAACATACAGCGATGCACCCGTGCGAACTCACGAACGAAATCTTCTTCACTCCACAACATGAACACGAGGTACGTCACCTTGTGCCCATAGTGCGCGACGTCCCCGACGCGCGTGTAAAAATTATTTAATCGTATCACCTCATCGTGCGCGTCGATCGATGCCCCGAGTCTGCCCAAGTACGGGTCGTTGGACACAAACGCGCACGATCCTCTTCCGCGCGGAAACGTGTCGTTCGCCATCGTCCATCGCGATCGGTCGAAGGAGCAGTCGTCACATTGGTGCAGACCGCCGTGCCCACGGTGCCCACGGTGGTGCCGACGGTGATGCGACGTGGTGACGACAGTGGTGCGACCGTCCCACTCGACGCGCGCAACAACCACGGCGAGCGCGAATGCGAGCGCGAGCGCAACCGCGGCGCGATGGCGGCCGAGGGCGCGCGACAGGAACGCGGGACGTTCGCACGCGTGTTTTTCCTCGCGCACGCGCAGGAGCGGCGATTTCTCGTCCACGGGCATCGACATCGCCGCCTCGGCGAGTGCGGCGAATCGGCGCCGACGCCGCACGCAATTCCTCGGCCAAAGTCTTTCGGTCACAGCCCCGCACTTTGGGATTTTGACTCATCTCAGTCACGAAGAGTAGGGTTTCGATGACCGTTCATGTCAATCAGACCGACCCGAGGGTGCGCAGGGTTTTGGTTTAGGGTTTAGTGGTGACGGCAGGA
>Ga0208410_1000350_pt1 | contig 27704 bp, 21 predicted proteins | sample ETN02SmetaG_3_FD_185787 | JGI IMG/M metagenome (GOLD analysis project Ga0208410, IMG submission 185787) | Marine microbial and viral communities from oxygen minimum zone, Eastern Pacific Ocean - ETNP2014F10-02SV257 (SPAdes) (version 2) | ecosystem: Environmental > Aquatic > Marine > Oceanic ... | reverse complement strand
GACTCCATCGGTTGATCTTACTCTAGTGGTCCTCAAACCAATGTAACTAACATCGCCCCATTTTGAATAGGTCCCGCCTAGGCTCTTCGGGAGTAGAATCCTCTCTCCCTCTCTGAATGGTCTGTCAATTATGATGAAAATACCAGCAATTACATTCTCTACAGTATCTTGTGCCGCAAAGGCTACTGCTAATCCTACAAACCCTAAACCGACAACTAAACCTGTGACATTTATTCCGAATTCATTTGCTGCGGTTAGGATAACAACCGCCCATAATACGACATTTGCAATTCGGAAAAGAAAATTTTCCAGCCCAACATCAAAGTCAGTTTTATCGAGCAACCTTCGTAAATATCTCTTAACTATTCCAATCAAAGGAATTCCAAGTATCAAGATTAGAATACCTGAGGCTGGTCCTGCCGACATAGAGTCTTGGAAACAAGAAAAACTTGGTTCTAATTGGTCGGGAAAATCTTCTAGACAATTGGACATTAGATTCGCCTCTAAACATGAAGGAGATAATTGTTAGCAGTCATGGAAGGGTGAAGAGGCGATCATCATCATGCCCGTCCATCAAGCCAATCCTCACCGCCGCATCTATCCAGGCATGGGCGTAATTGATTGCTCCAAAGGCTCGGACCAAATCTCCCTTCTCCAGGAAATGCTTGGCATCTGCTTGGTAATCATCACACATTCTCATCATTGAATCGAGTCTGGCTACATCTTCTTCAGACTCTGCAATCGGTGTTGCTTTTCCTCGTGCTTCTGCTGTTAATTCGAGATACTTCTCGACTTTTTCTTTCGTTACCGTAGAACCTTCGTCTGACATTATGCAGCCTCCTGTGGAGCTCCGCGCAAGTGCTGATTTGCAGCCTCGCTGAGTTTGAAGTATCGAGTTCTTCCTTGTTTCCTTACTGATAGAAGCCCCTTGCGTCGCATTCCATTGTATATCTGCGAAAGACGGGAACGACCGACTTCTAAACGGGCTTGTAATTCATTATCCGAAGGAGAGACTTCACGCATCGACGAGGCCTCGACAATCATTCTCTCGGCCTCGGTCAGTGTTTGCAAAACGATTGGGTTGAATGGCAAATCTGGTTCCCATATCGGACCTAATGAAACTGGAACCTGGACTGGAACTTGTACAGGCGTTGGTGGCGGAGCAGGTGTCGGTGTTACAACCGGAGTTGGTGGTGGTGTGGCTGGAATTGATGGAATACTAACTTGGGGGAGTTCCGGCTCAAAAACAGGCTCAGGAATTGGTTCGAGTTCTTCTTCTGCAGGTCCATCATCGACGAACCATTCAGTATCAATTTCTTCGACAACAGGCTCTGGCTCTGGCGCTATTGGTTCGAATACCCTAGGATTGTTAGGCAAGGTAGATTTGGAATCTGAATCAACCATCCAAACTGACTGGTCGTCATGGAAAACGGACTCTTCTATACCAGACTCTACCGATGTATCGATTCTTGCAGTCGATTGTTCATCCTCTACGCTTTCGGGAGGCATTTCCTTTACCGGAGTTCTTGGCACCAAACTCTTGTGAGGTTCAGCGACCTGAATTGGTGTATCATCGCCTGTTGTTGGCATCCTATCATTGGCTTGTAGTGTGCGACCTAGTAAGCGTCCAAAATTGCCCTTAGATTTCCTAGATTCGGGCAACTTAGGTGGCTCTGTTCCTTCTTCAACGAAATAGAATCCAGACTCATCATCAGCTCTCTGGTACACTTCGCTAGGTTCAGGTTCAGGGATTTGCTCTGCTTGATGGAACCTTTCCTCTTCAACTTCTAGTGGTTCGGGATCCTCAGGAGTGGTCCAAATTTCATCGGGTGCCTCGAATTCATCGTTCCATGACTCTTCTTCGTCGTCATTATCATCCCAAAGATCATCCGGTTCTTCTTCTAGTTCAAAATCATCTATTTGGGAAATTTCATCTTCTGACTCTATTTCTACCTCTTCGAACTCTTCAGTAGATGGCTGTATTTCGGGTTCTATCTCCACTTCTTCGAATATTTCGGGTTCCGATTGGACTGGTGGAGCTCTCCAGGTAGTTAACCGATCTAAGACACCCCCGTCGACTGGATTATGTCTCTCATCGATTAAGTCCCTCAATAGGCGAATTACCCTACGCGGATTACCATCTGTATGTTGGTGAATTGCGGTTAGAAGACTCGGCCTGATATTCCACTTTTGATTGGCGGCGCGAGAGATTCTACGATTGCTAAGAATCTGAATTTGTTTTTCATCTAAATTCCGTAAATGATGAGGTTCGTCGAAAATATCCAACACCCCCTCGTCTAACCCAGCCAATTGAGAGGGAGTAACTGCGACCACGATAAGTGCTCGAAGCCTCTGTAGTAAGGGCGCTAATCGAGATAGCATATGGTTCAAATCTACATTAGCAGGATAATCCAATGCGACTAGGGGCAGAGTTCCTGTCTCTTTGTCTAGAATCTCAACCATCTTGTCAGAGGCCTGTTGGATAGATGGTGGGATATCGAAGCCGCCGAGATATACTGACAACTCATGGATTATCCCCTGAACAGGGTCATCGTCTTCTGGCCAGAATTGTCCGATGAACGGGCGGCGAGATGTTGTCGAGGCAAGGGCGTTGAGGAATGACGTTCTACCCGATCCACGATTCCCGACCAATAGTAGCATTCGTGGAGTTTGGGAAATTAGATGCTCACGACATTCCGCCAGCAATCGATCCCGCCCCACTAGATACTCTGCGCGATTTGCTTCGATAGGACGTAGATCGAAGGGGTTGCCTCGTAATGGAGGCAAATCGAGTACCGATGCAGGCCCTTCAGCCATTATCGCGCACGTGAGCCTAGGGGTACATAATATTCACGTATTCTCACGTATCAATCATGCGAAATTAACGTATTATTGGATTTTTTCAGATAGATAAAAAGTTTAGTAGGCTCGCAGTAATTTGAATATCAGTAATCAATATTAACGCTTTACTAACGCGTCGTAAATACGTTAACAATGCGTTAATGGCTAAATTAACGCTTTATTAAGGCTAGAAATGAAGCTATTCGGTTTGACTTTACCCCAATTAGAAGGTGATTATCAGCATTCTTGGCTTAGGCCTCATCTGAGTCTAAAATAGGCGATTTGGGATTAGGCGCCACGAAGTGCTTAGAACCGGAAGGTTGTCGCACGGTTTGGTGAAACAATGCCTGTTGACAACAGCCGATTGAGTGGATTCTACAAACTATCAGTTCCAGAACGAAGAGCCATGCTCGCAGAACTTGCTGGCCTCAGTGATGAACAAGTCCAGGCTTGGGCGGATGCTGAGCTGGACGAAGGTACAGCTGACAGAATGATTGAGAATGTAATTGGCAGATACTCACTACCCATCGGTGTTGCGACTAACTTCATTATCGACGGAGATCACTATGTCATTCCATTTGTGGTCGAAGAAGCCAGTGTTGTTGCAGCCGCTTCAAACATGGCCAAGAGATGTCAGAAGAATGGTGGCTTTGTCTCAAACAATACAGACCCAGTCATGATTGGACAAATTCAGGTAGTAGGCTGTGAAGACCCAGAGGCATCTCGGGATGCAATTCTTGCTGCTAAAGACGAATTGATACAATCCTGTAATGAGGTCGATCCAATATTAGTGAAATTTGGTGGTGGATGCAGGGATGTTGAAGCACGAATAATCGATACTGATTCAGGCCCGATGATAATCGTTCACATCCTGGTAGATTGTCGAGATGCAATGGGGGCAAATGCAGTCAATACAATGGCAGAAACTATTGCTCCAAGAGTAGAAAGTATCTCTGGAGGAACTGTGATTCTTCGAATAATTAGCAATCTAGCAGTTCATAGGTTGGCAAGAGTCAGCGCTACATTCACTCCGGAAGAGATGTCCGATACCGGTGACGACCCAGCCAGGGGTACAGAAGTGATTGACGGTGTCTTACAAGCCTACCATTTCGCGGCTGCAGACCCATTCCGTGCAACCACACATAACAAGGGAATAATGAATGCAATATCACCTATTGCAATTGCCTGCGGACAAGACTGGAGAGCTGTAGAATCTGGTGCTCATTCATACGCATCACATGAGCGTAGATATGGGTCTATGACTCATTGGGAAAAGGACGCAGATGGAAATCTAGTCGGTTCTATTGAGATTCCAATGGCAGTCGGATTAGTCGGAGGGGCGATTACAATCCACCCAGGTGCCCAAGCAAATGTAGCACTACTAGGCATTAACTCCGCGGATGATCTAGCGAAGGTAATGGCCGCTGCTGGCCTTGCACAGAACCTCGGTGCTCTTCGTGCCCTTGCTACTGTTGGCATACAGGCAGGTCACATGAAACTACACTTACGCAACATGATTGCCAGCGCAGGCGCCTCCTCAGATGAAATCGAGCCTGTGGCTGCTATCGTTCGGGAAAGTGGCGAAAGAATCACCATGGCTGCAGTTGAATCTGCATTGGAACAGGTTCGTGGTGAGTAATCACTCGTCAGCTTGAGCCGCTTCCATCGCTAGCGCCTCTTCGGACGGTGCTTCGGAGAACTCTTCGATAGTCATCTGTTCATCAGAAAGTGATGCGGCTAACTGTGCACTAGTAAGTCCGGCCTTTCCGGCTTCTGCCCTGAACCATTGGCGTACTTTTTGGTATTCGACTTCAGGGCAACCGAAGTATTCAGCGAATCTTCGAGTTGTTGTTAATCGACGGGTCAATCCATCCCTGCGTCTATCGATGAATCCTAATCCGGCTAATTCCCTGACCCGATCGTAGGCCTTAGGCCCAATCATATCGACCAATTGCGCTTGCTTCATCGGTTGATGGTAAGCGATTAGTGCGGCAGCTGGTAGCAATCTTGCTGGAACATCCGGCCTAACCGACTCTGGGAGATGAGAGGAAAGTGTAGGTCTAACTTCGAAAATCCATCGGCCCGCGACTTCGGTTAATTGCAAAGCAGAGTCTCTACGGCGCTTGATAGTAGCACGTAAGTTCTCCAAAGCACCGGAAACCTCTGTGCGAGTTTTACCAGTTTGCTCCATCAATTCTTCAACAGTCATAGAGCGGCCGGCACTGAACAGAATCGCTTCAAGAATAGTGGGCAATTCAACAGAATCAGACATCTACTTCTACCCCCATCTCTGGCTTGGGATTAATCTCCTCAGTTAGCACATCAAAATCATTGTAATCTGGGTGTAAATCCTTTATGGAAATCAATCCATCACGGCCTGATTTCTGAGTTAAATCTGCATAACCTCTGTGAGTCAGGAATAGTGCTGAGACCAAGGCAGTAACCTGTGCTTCGGCCTCCGCTTCATCGAACTCCAAACCACCTTCCACTGATTTGTCTCTAAGGTAAGTTGCAATATCCTTCAGGTCGACCGCCATATCGCCTTCATCAGATCTATCTCTAAGGGCATTCCAGGTTCTTCGAAGATCTGCTTCCAAATCTTCGATGTGAAGGCTACCGGAGAATCTAGCCCTTGCCTTTGCGTGAGCTTCTCTCCTCTCTTTGGCGATTTCCTCTCTGAGTTTCAAATCCTCTGAGATTTGTTTAGCACTCTGTAATCCCATTAGCAATTCCCCGAGAGTTACAGGGCGGCTTTCTCCTCGATGAATTCTACCTTCGAACATGGAAGGAAGTACATTGTCTGCCGCACCTGTCATAACCCCGACAGAGAAGTTGTAATCGTCCTCAGTGAATTCAGTCTCCCAGCCACTTACATCAAAGTCTAGGAATTCTTCATCGAGTTCATCCCATGCTCGATCTTGTCTCTCGATAAGTGTGGATGATTGACCTCTTAGAATCTGCCAAGCCATTCGGATAAGTCGACCACAGGTTGGTAAATCGATATTGTCAGCAGTTTTGATTCGCTGCTCAAACATCTCTAGGAAGCTTGTAAGGTCTACATCCCAAGGGTCGAGATCCTTAGATCTGAATAATTGGAACACCAAAGCGACCGAGCGGTCGAATGGGTCGATCAGGAATTGATGTTCAGCCTCTTCTAGAGCCGCTAACTCTACCAATCTGTCTAGATAACGACTAGTTTCGAGGTCCTCTTCGCCTTGCAGTAGTCGTGCGACGATATCGTCCCTCATAGCAGTGGCATCGAAGACTGTCATTCTTCTCTCTCCAACTCCTGCTCGACAACCGCCTCGCTGTCAATCTCTTCTTCATCGTCTTCAGTAGGAGGAATTGCCGCTTCCTTCTCTGCGATATCTTCGCTCCATTCATCAGTTCTTTCCTTCAGCGAAGACATCGTTGATTCGTTAGATTCCGAGTTATCTTCTTCAGCATCCTCAGATACTTCGACACCTGCCCTATCTGCAAGACCACCAAGACTCAACGGACGATCCATTGGTTCAGGCACCTTTGGCATAGTCTCCGCACTCGGCAAATCAGTCATGCCTTCCTTTGCACTTTGTGCTTCCTTCAGCGCCTCTTGCTCCGCCTCAAATTCTTCTCCGAGTTCTATTGCTGCAGCTCTGTCGAAGTCTGCAATTCGGCGGCTACATCCATCTCCAGCGTGGGTTATTCCAATGTGGTGGTCAGCAAGTGTTAGGCTGACCTTCCTTAGAGTCACCATGATGAATTGAGCGTGGGTGCTGCGAATTCTACAAAGTGTAGCAATTCTCTCAGCATTGAAAGGATCTAGATTTTGATCGACCTCATCAAAGTAGTAGAATGGACTTGGTTCGTAATCCTGGATTGCGAAAACGAAAGCTAGGGCCGCCATCGATTTCTCTCCTCCTGAGAGGAAACTTCGACGAGTTCTCTTGCTCTTACCTGGTGGAATACAAGCCATTCTGAGTCCTCCTTCAAACGGATTCTTAGTATTCTCGAGTTGCAATTCGCCCTCGCCACCGGGCTGTAGCAGCCTGTAGGCTCGAGTGAAGTTTCGATTGACTTCGTTGAAGACTGCCAGAAGTCTTGTCTTTCTCTCTTCTTCAAGTTGTTCTGCAAGGCTGACAAGCATTGCGTGTCGCTCCTTGCAGAGTTTTCCATCAGCGACGAGGCCAGCGATTCTCTCTACAGTTATGTCGTAGTCTTCTATCGCTAGCATATTCACGTCGCCGAGTTGGCCGAGGCGGCGATCTAGGCCCTGCACCCCCTTCTCCGCCTCGGCCACTGTTGGCAAATGAGTGTCTAATTCTGGAACTTCAATTTCGTTCTCGCCCAATTCATCCTCTAATTCGGCCAGGGTCTCTTGTTTGTTCCTTATACTCTCAACGAGACCTTCCAATCTTGACTTGATTGTTTCACGCTGAGTCTGCATCTGTTCTACATGAGCGCGAAGGCTAGCGCGTTCGTCGACAATTTCGTCCTTACGCTCGCTGAGAATTTGATGCTCTTCATTAAATTGTGATGCTTGCAATTTGAGATCCTTGAGGCTCTCCTCTGCTTTATCGATTAATGTCTGAAGATTCTCAATCGCACTTGTGGCTTCTGTAATGATTTCGTTTTGCCTCTCAACAGACCTAGTGAGTTCGTTCTTTCTATCCTCAAGAACTTTGAGTTTCTCGCCACCGGTTACAATGTCTGACTCAGCTCTCAACTTAGTACGCTCGGCCTCAGTTCGTATATCCTGAGCGCTTCGAAGAATTTGTGAAAGATGATCAGGTGTGTGATTCTGTAACGCCTCCGCGGCTAATTGGCGAGCCTCAAGAGCAGTTTCGTGTTCCTTTTCAGCAACAGCGGCCGACTCAATCGCTTGTTGGCTAGCGGCCTCCAATCTCTCATATTCATTACGAGCATCGATAACCTTCTTCCTGGTGTCATCTACTTGCTTCTGTGCAATCTTAACATCAGCCTTCCAATTCCTCAGTCTTACTGAGTGGTCACTATCATCGAGTCCATGGATTTGGTTCCGCACATCATTCATATTGTCACGGATTTCTTTTAGTGCAGCTTCCACTGTTGAATATCTAAGGTTGGCTCTATTCACTGCTGATTCGAGATTCTCCATTCCAGCGCTGGCAGCTCCTGCGCCACCAAATGATGGACGTGAGCCCTTTGCTGAAGAGCCACCTGTCATCGCACCAGTTGCTTCGACTATCGAGCCGTCAAGAGTGACCATTCGAACGCCACCCATGTTACGGCGTGCCACATCCATTGACTGAACAATCAGTGTGTTTCTACAAGCGAAGCGTACTGCGGTTTCAATTTGTTCATCATAATCCAATAAATCATGAGCGAATCCGACAATTCCGGGATTTCTAGCGACCATTAAGGCTCTACCCTGAGCACGAGATGCACTAATCTTGTTGAGGGGGAGGAATGTGGCTCTACCACCGCCATTTGCACCAAGCCACTTGATACAACTTGCAGCGACCTCATCATCGCTAACAACGATTGAATTCATACCTCCGCCTAATGCGAATGCTAGTGCCTCCTCGTGAGAATCATCCTTTGGTGACGTCAATTCTCCGAGTGAACCAAGTATCCCCTTGATTTCTCCACTCTCTCTTAGTTTGGATAATGCGCGCAAAGTTACTACAGAACCTGGTTTCGAAGCTCTTGCCTCCTGTGCGGCACGAGCGCGGTCAAGTGCCCGGTTGGCTCCTCTCAATTGCTCCTCTGCACTATCGCGATCACCGCGAAGTGCGACCTCTTGTTTCTGTAATTGAGTTAATTTAACAGCCAATGATTCTCTATCCTCGACCGGCTTTTCTTCTTGTAAATCCTCACCAGTTAGTTCGAGGTCATCTCGCTCAAGTGACATTACCTCGTATTGTTCCTCCAAATCCGCTAGATTGTCAGAGGCTATTCTCACTGCTTGCTCGGCTCTATCTGATTCTAGTCTGGCTTCAGCCATTTTGTCATGTACCTTGGATAATTCCTCATTTGCCAGACCTAAAGCTCGATTCAAATCCCGGGAATGCTTGTCTCCGGATTCTATTGCTTTGCGTGCCTCGGCCTCATCTCTTTCGGCCTCCTCAAGGGAATTGTCGGCATCTGTCACGGATTGTTTGGCCGCCTCAATCTCCCCTACGAGTGTTGTAATTGCTGCCTCGGCTGATTCTAAGTCGGATTGGAAAAATTCGATTTCCTCGGCCGCATCTTCAGAGGCTCGGTTTTGGTCACCAATTCTGTCTCGGCTAGTTTCGACCTCAATTTCCAAGGATCGAATCTCATCCATAACCGCTTTCGATTCTCCTGTTGCCATATCTTCGAGTTCACGAGAAACGTTAACCAATTCTTCTTCAAGTTCTAAAAGACGAGATTCATTACTTCTGACACTTTCACGAATCTTGTTACCTTTTTCTTGATATTTCTCATGATCTTCGTTCAGCATACGAATCTCGTCGACTCGATTACGATACTTGGCCTGGGCCAAGATGATTCTAGCTTGGTCTAACTGTTCTTTGAGATCGCGATACTTGAGAGCCTGTTCTCTCTCTTTTTCCAATTTCTTCAAACGGGCCTTTTGGTCCGACTCAAATAATTCGATAGTCTCGATATCGTTTTCAACCACTTTACGTTGATTATTGGCCGAGCGGATTTCGGAATCATAAGCGGTCACACCAGCGACCTCCTCAAGAACGCCTCTTCTCTTCCAATCCGTCATGGTTGCAAGATTAGTTACATCTCCCTGGAGGACTATATTGTATCCATCACCATGTAATCCAGCCTCAGCAAGTGTTCTCCTCATCTCGGTTGCAGTAACACTTCTTTCGCCAATTCTGTAGGATGAAATCGGTTGGTTCTTTCTGTTCAAGCGGACGGACCTTGTGAATGCAACTTCGTCCTCAGCGATACGCAGTCTTCGTCGCCCTCCTAATTCGGGTTTGTTCGCGAAAACGAGTGTTACCGACATGTGACGGGCAGGCTTACCGCGCTTTCCACCATTGAATATCAAGTCAGCAACATTGTCTGCTCTCATTACTTTTGTTGAACGTGTTCCGAGTACAAATTGAATCGCGTCGCCAGAATTCGACTTTCCAGAACCGTTTGGGCCGGTTATCGCAGTAAATCCTTCATCGAAGGGGATGGTAATCTCACCGCCAAAAGACTTGAAGTTCTCTACTTCTATTCTCAGTAAGTGCATCCCATCACCTATTTGACGAAGGAAATTTGCCCAACGTCATTCTCGCGCTGCCCTCTTCCAAGGCTATGAAGGTTGAGGCATCACAGCGATTTGGAGAGTGTTTGCAGACACTATTCCCAATAACCGAAGAGTGGCTGAAGAATGGTTATCTTCAATGCAGGTTAGTATGAGGAATACACATGGCAGAGGATGCTTCCAATCGCGACCTGCCGCCAGTCGACGTCGCGGTTATCGGCTCGGGCATCGCTGGACTGTTTCTTGGCTTGCGATGCTTTCGAGCCGGACTCTCGGTTGCAATCGTCACAAAGAAAAGTCTCTCGACATCTTCTACCAACTGGGCTCAAGGAGGAATTGCCGGAGTTCTTGATGTCGATAATGAAGCGGCTTTGGAGGCTCATGTTCAGGACACTCTGGCTGCCGGAGGAGGTTTGTGTGATGAGGCGATTGTTCGTTCGGTTGTGTACGATGCCGCAGATCGGATTCGTGATTTGGTCGAACAGGGAGTGCAATTCGATTTGAGTACGGATGGCATATATGACCTGACTAAAGAAGGCGGACACTCGGAGAGCAGAATACTGCATTCTCGTGACCGAACGGGAGCTGAAATTGAGCGAGCCTTGACCGAAGGAGCGGCGAATGAGTACGAATCCGGGCTAATGATTCTAGAAGACTGGATGGTTCTAGATCTTGTTCGTCGGGATTTGAATAAGCCCGAAAAAGGAGTTGCAGGTTTGTGGTGCCTAGCCCCAGATGGAAAGGTCTACAACTTGGCATCGCGCTGTGTTGTGTTAGCTTCTGGAGGAGCGGGTATGCTTCATCTTGCAACCACAAATCCAATGGTTTCTACTGGCGATGGTGTAGCTATGGCGCATAGATTAGGAGCAGATATAGGTGACATGGAATTCATTCAATTCCATCCAACCGCATTAGCCGTCGATTCACAAAATCCGTTTTTGATTACAGAAGCTATGAGGGGGCATGGGGCGATTTTGATGACCCGTTCCGAATACGATAAATGGAAGGAGGTTGGCGACTCTCCAGATGATTTATCCTACATGAAAAGATATTCAGAAAAAGGATCACTGGACACCAGAGATGTCGTTGCAAGAGCCACTGATAGAGAATTGAAGAAAAGTGGAGACCCTCACGTACTCCTAGTAACTGAACACCTAGATGTTGAGGAAATTCGCCAAGATTTTCCAACGATTGCAGATAAGTTGGCTGAATACGGAATCAATCTAGGACCCGACCCTATTCCTGTGCGCCCTGCCGCACACTATCTTGTTGGAGGAGTCAAGGTTGACGAGAAAGGCAGGTCAATGCATGAAGGCAAAGCTCTACCTGGGCTATACTCTATCGGAGAAGTTGCCAGAACAGGACTTCATGGCGCTAACCGCCTCGCTTCCAATTCGCTACTAGAGGCAGTAGTGTACTCTGAGAGAGCGGCTACCGATATTATTTCGAGAGCAGAAGATGGATTGCTTCCAGATATTGTCGAAGACATCACTTATTGGAGAGGAGAAGACCTTGAGGATTTAGCAGACCACGGAACTCTCCAAAGTGATTTATTGGCGCTTAGAACGATGATGACAAATGATGTTGGTTTGGTCAAGAGTGATTCTCGATTAGAAAATGCCAGAGAGAAGATTGCACAAATCAGAGCTGATGTAGTTCCTGTCTGGCACGCGACTAAACCTACTCAAGCAATGGTGGAATTACGTAATCTGATTATTTGTGCAGAACTGGTTATCGAAGCCTCGATTGCTAGAAGGAAGAACGTCGGACTTCACTACAATATCGATTGCGAATAATCAGGCGAACTCGCCAGATCTTTCGATACCTTTGACCAATGCATAGAGAGACTGATTGGCAGGGGTTGGGACCCCAACCGACTCTCCCCTTTCTACAACAGCGCCACAAAGTGATTCAATTTCTGTGACGCGTCCAGCCATCACATCTTGTAACATTGAGCAACGATTGTCAGAAGTTGCCTCGACTACCTTTCGTAGGTGTTCTTCCAAATCCACATCGCCTAAATCGACCCCAGAGGCTCTACCCACTGCCGCTGCTTCTAGCATAGCGGCCATTGCTTGATTCCAGAGTTCAGGTACATCGATAAGAGCACCATTTCTAACTCCAGCAATCGCACAGACTGGATTGATTGCAACATTCAACAATAACTTTCTCCAGACTATGTTTTGCACATCATCCGACCACATCGGATTCAGGTTTGCATCCTCAAATACTTGCATTAGAGCTAAGGCCATCTCGGCGCAATCTCCACCATCCAAGTTGCCCATTCGAATGGCACCTCGACCTACCCAATGAATTCCAGTTTCACCATCCTTCCAAGCACCATGAGTGATAGAACCGCCAAGTACTCTTTCTCTACCTAAACGATGAGCCAACATCTCTGAGTGACCAAGACCATTCTGTATACTGATTACGAGGCCATTTGGAGTTAGGACTTCTTCAGCGATTTGCGCTAAAACAGAAGTAGAGGAGGCCTTTCCACATATGATAGCAACATCACAAGTACCTCTAATTTGTTCAGGAATGGGGCCTTCTTGGCTATCGACGACACTAAAACGGTCTGGAGGAATCATCTCTATCGAACCCTCTGGAGTATGTAGAATCAAGCCAATCATTTCCAGATTGCTAGCAGCTTGACCACGGGATACTGCCACAAGGTCTACATCTGTATCCGAAAGGGCGCCGAGAACAACTCCACCGATTGAACCGACTCCAAGAACTGCGATTCGCATCTATTCACACCCATCAACAGGACACCGAGCGGCTAGGTTAACTGTGATTTCACCCTCATCTACAGTTACCCAAACCGCTCGATACAAAGCGGTTGTACCTGCAGTCTCCAGAAGCATCATCAAATCTGAGTTTGGAGAGATTTCGTCTGGTATAGAGACTGTCCAAACATCTGCTTCGGGCGAATTTCCAGTCCAACTCACGGCAATTGGAATTGTCTTGTTCATGCGATTAGAGATTATGTATTCAGGGAAAGCCAAATGCATCCCGATATCCCCTCCATCTAAAATTACATCATCCCCCTCGGCAATCATATACGAGCGCAGCATGACTCCTTCCTTACAGAAGGCTAACCAACCACTAGAACCGAAGTATAGAGTTCCCGAACCTAATTGACCGGCTGGAATTCTAATGGAAGAACGGTCGGAAAAAGTCCAATTCCAACTACCCCCAATTTCCATCTCAGGCATTATTTTAGTTGATGGACAAAATGCAATTCCTTGGCCACCGAAAGTTATCGTATAATCTGTATTTGCTGAGTACCAATCCGGTATTTGCCAAGCACCATCAGAAATCTGTAATTTGGCTTCGGTTCCATTCACTGGCAACCACCAAGTCATTCTCTCACCATTCTCGAAATCTAGTGCCAGTGCTGGACCCATGACTCGTCTAAATTCATCTTTGTATTGTGACGATTGCAATGCGCCTTCGTAGCCTCTTAGACAAACGTCGTAAAGACCTGGTTGAGTCAGATTAGTGTCGTTCTCAAACTCCCAAAATGGATTTGTTAGAACTAAAGAAGCAGTCCTATTATCCACCTTCTGAATACTCATACAAATTCTTGGAGTCTCAGTATCCTCAATCAGTAACCAAAGAGGATCTATTGGAGAGGTAGTTGCGGGATTCCTCAGAACCGTGAGGTGCTCTTCGATATGGCCTTCGACATCTACTAGAATTCTCAACCACATAGAGGCGTCAGAAACTAATGTTGGATTGTTTTGAGCAATGTCCAAAGGAGTTATTGTCATACTAAGCATGTCGGGTGAATTTTGAGTCACCTGATCAAACCTGTAGATTCTATTTTCGTTGAACTGAGATGAATTAATATCCCATAATTGGGAGTATTCTCCCTCTATTCTAATCTGTATCCATCCGGACACCGGATTGATTCCTTCTGGAGTTAACTCTAGAGTTAGATTATACGACTCTGAGACATTAAGTTCGACCTCATCAACCCATCCAGAGGTGTCCAAGCCTTCGTCCCATTGGTTGATTGCAAAGGATGGACTCAACCCAGGGAATCCTAGGATTAGAATGAATACAAGAAGCGTGACAAATCTGCTGCGTTCCTTGTTAGAGGGGATTATTGACTCATCAACAACCAGAGGTGGAGGAGAGTTCTCTGGACTGAAACGACGCATCGCAGCCAAAGCTGCAATTAACAGCCAAGGCATATACTCGGTATTTGCAAAGATAATCACCATTACACCGAGCATCAGAATGAAAATCCCTGTTTGGCGGTTTGAATCGGACATCTCAGCGGGACCGATTAAAGCGTGCAATAATCGGTCGCCGGGGAATCCTGGAATGGGTAATAACAAAGTCCAACCGATTAGAGTCAAACCGATTCCAGCAAGACCTGTAAGGTGAATCCATTGTAATTTAATGAGCAAATCTTCACCCATCCATTCTAAAGTTAGGATTGAGATTAGGATATTATTGTCGAAACCAATAGGCGCAGATGATAATTCAGGAGGCTCAAGAGGAGTCAAATACAAACCGATTAGGGTCAATAAACTTCCACCGAAGAATAGGATAAGTGGTGCCGCTAATTCGATTATCGCAAGAGCCCTTCGGTTGGGGATTGGAAGTAAATCTGCTCTATGTTGGCTCAATATACCAGCTAAACCAAAAGGCCAACTGACGGCCAAAATAGGGAAGGCTATCGGCACAACATGACCTATTTTCACACCATATTGTAATGCGATTCTTCTGCGAACTTCGCTAGCTAAGGCCATGACGAGCATCATTGGAATTGCCATGTAAATCATTGATTCTTGCAGTAAATTAGAATCTAGTGCGGTAGCGCTTGAATCGAACTGCATTAGCCAAGCGCTACCAATCATCGTAAGGAAGCCAGCCATCATTAGCCAAACAGCAGATAATTGCCAATTTGCAATGATTTGCTGACCTTCTGGATAATTAGCAATACTGAGTATGGGCGGATTACCCCTGTCTAGCATCGAAAGATAGCCCAAGGGCTCCAGTTCCTTGTTGAGTTGGATTAACGCCTCTGAGTCGCTTCTACCACTTTTCGCCCTTACTTCCCAAGCCTGCCCAGCCATTACTTCGTTACCTAAATCGAAGTAGCGATGAATGATGTGGAGGATCAATTCCTGCTGAGTCCAAGCCGAGTGATCGAGGACGATTGGTTCGGCTTCCGGCATACTACGCAACCACCTTCGGTGGTTGCGAACTCATGCACCCACCTATCAAACCGCGTAATGCGCAAACCGTGATGCAAAGATGCTCTCACTTATTCTTGAATCGCTTCAAGCGGAAGGTCTCTTCACGCTCCATTTCTTCCAATCTGAGCTGAATGAAAGTCTGCGCTTCTTTCATCTCTGGAATAACCTTGAACTCAAGTGCGTTGACACGGCGCTTGGTTGCTTCGATTTCTTCTAGAAGTCGCTTCAAGGTAGCCTCCATCTCGGCGGCTTTGACTATATTGGCGATTAGTGAGGAGTAGGCATCTGCTGCCTCATCAATGTAGGGGGAACCTCCGATTAGACCTGTGCCGCGTTCTTCGATCGTCGAGGTTAGATTCTGTCCTTCTACCTGAGGAACTACAACACCCATGATGTTTCGGCGACTAACTTCAACTTCCGGTGAGGCGGAGTTAGCAATAGCGGCACTCTTTACAACAAGCCCACCTTCGATTGCGCTTGCTAAACTAATGGCCTCTACCGCTTCGCGATAAGTGCCGACAAGTTCCTCTCTTGCACTGATCATATCAGACAACAGAGTTCGGAACTCGTGGAACAATCCGTCACGCTTCATCTTCAGTAGATTGTATCCGCTAGATGTCTGCTTGATGCGTCGCTTGAGGTTGATCAACTCGGACCTGGTTGGTTTGATGTCCAATGCCACTTTTTCACCTCCTCATCGACTTAGTTCGAGAGTTTCACTCCTTCTTCTCGGTTGGATGGTACTTGTCAATCCACTTCTGATCTAATCGAACGAGATACTTCGTGTCGATGTTGGTTAGTAGATTCCAAGCAAGATCGAGTGTACCTTCACCGATTGATCGGTCTTCGTCACGACTCTGTCGTAAGAACTCATTTTCGAATATATCTGCGAACTTCAGCAACTGAAGATCACGCTCATTCAATGCGTCTTCACCGACAATCGCAACTAGTCCTCGCAATTCCCTACCTTGAGCGTAAGCAGCGTACAACTGGTCAGATACCGACTTGTGGTCTTCACGAGTCTTGCCATCACCAATACCGGCATTCATTAGCCGACTTAGCGAAGGTAGAACGTTAATTGGTGGATAGATACCCTTCTGATGCAATTCACGGGAAATAACAATTTGACCCTCTGTAATATATCCTGAAAGGTCAGGGATTGGGTGGGTAATATCATCACCAGGCATAGTTAGAATAGGGAATTGTGTGATACTTCCTTTCTTGCCCTTGACCAGACCTGCGCGCTCGTAGAGCATTGCCAAGTCAGTGTACATGTATCCTGGGTAACCGCGTCGTCCAGGAACTTCTTCACGGGCGGCACCGATTTGTCTCAAAGACTCACAGTAGTTTGTCATGTCTGTGTAGATAACCAGTACGTGATAATCGTGCTCGAAAGCAAGATACTCAGCGGCAGTCAATGCTAGACGTGGTGTAATAAGACGCTCAACTGCTGGGTCATCGGCTAAGTTGACGAACAGAGCTGAATTTTCCAATGCACCTGTTCGCTCAAGATCGTGGACGAAGAAGTTGTATTCCTCCGCTGTGATACCCATAGCACAGAAAACTACGACGAAATCATCGTCACTGCCAACCAGCTTTGCTTGCCTAGCAATCTGAAGTGCAATGTCGTTGTGAGGAAGACCAGCAGCGCTGAAGATAGGCAGCTTTTGTCCTCTAACAAGAGATGTACATGCGTCGATTGCGGAAATTCCAGTCTGGATAAATGACTCCGGGCTTTCACGAGAATATGGATTAATTGCAGCTCCGATGATATCGGCCATTTCATCTGGAACGATTGCTGGTCCACCATCACGAGGTCGGCCCGCACCGTCTAGAATGCGACCTACTAGGTCTTTGCTAACAGGTAGGCGAAACACATCGCCTAGGAACTTAACACCGGTTTGTCGATCAACCGACGATGTTCCTTCGAAAACCTGTACGATAACTTGGTCATCGGATGTATCGAGAACCTGTCCGTTCTTCATGGTGCCATCGGAAAGTCGCAACTGTACAATTTCACCGTAAGCTACAGGTTCGGTTTTGTTTAGGAACACAAGCGGCCCCTTGACGTCAGTAATGGTTCGGTACTCTTTTCCACTCATTCATATCCCTCCTCAGTTCTCCTCCATGGTAGCAGAAATCTGCTTGCCCATTTCTTTCACTAGTTTCTCGATACGCTCTTCGTATCCTTCTTCGAATCTTCCCCTCATGATATCAGTCCTAGCCTGTACGTTAACCACAGATTCTAGGTCTGCACCACCAGCAATAGCCTTCTTTGCTTCATCTTGGAATGATAGAATTGCTCTAGCCATTGTATATTGTAGTTTGAGATTGCTGTAAGTATCCACATCGTGGAACGCATTTTGTTGAAGGAAGAACTCACGAATCATACGAGCGACTTCGAGAGTTAATTGTTGGTCGATTGGTAGAGCATCGGAACCTACTAGTTGGACAATTTCTTGCAACTCAGCTTCAACCTGTAATAGAGCACTGATTTCAGTACGAATCTCGGGGAAGTCGCTGGCGATATTGTCGCGATACCACTGGTCCAATGCCTGTGGATAAAGAGAGTATGAACTCAGCCAGTTAATCGCAGGGAAGTGTCGCTGACGAGCAAGACCTGCGTCAAGTCCCCAGAACACCTTGACGATACGTAGTGTACCTTGGCTGACCGGCTCGGATATGTCACCACCAGGAGGTGATACCGCTCCGATAACTGATACAGAGCCGTCGTCTCCAGCGAGAGTCTGAACACGACCTGCGCGCTCATAGAACTCAGCCAGTCGACTGGATAGGTAAGCAGGGTAACCTTCCTCACCAGGCATTTCTTCAAGTCGAGAAGAAATCTCACGCATTGCTTCTGCCCAGCGGCTTGTTGAATCAGCCATTAGAGCAACATCGTAACCCATATCACGGAAGTATTCCGCGATAGTGATTCCAGTATATACAGAAGCCTCACGAGCAGCAACCGGCATATTGGATGTGTTTGCAATCATAGTGGTTCTGTTCATCAGAGGCTTTCCTGTGTGCGGGTCGATTAGGTGAGGGAACTCAGTAAGTACCTCAGTCATCTCGTTTCCTCGCTCACCGCATCCAATGTAAACAACGATTTGAGCGTCAGACCACTTAGCCAACTGTTGTTGTGTAACGGTCTTACCACTTCCGAATGGTCCAGGGATACCAGCGGTACCACCTTTAGCCAGAGGGAAAAGGAAGTCGAGGATCCTCTGACCTGTGATTAGTGGAACATCCGGTGCGTACTTTCGAACGAATGGGCGCGGTGTTCGAACCGGCCATTCTTGCATCATGGCAATTTCCGTACCATCATCGAGAGTACAAACAGTCTGTGTGACATCGAATTTACCAGATTTGATACTCTTGATTGTACCACTCTTTCCTGGTGGCACCATCACTCGATGTTCGATAGTCTCAGTTTCTTGTACTGTACCTATTACGTGACCTGCGTCGACCTCATCTCCTTTCGAAGCGGTAGCATTGAACTCCCACTTCTTCTTGAGATCTAAACCATCTGCATCTACACCACGTGTGATGAAGGCACCCATAGTCTCCTCAAGGTCCTCCAGCGGTCGCTGGATTCCGTCGTAAATCTGCGTAAGCAGACCCGGACCGAGCTGAACAGACAGAGTCTGCCCCGTTCTGATTACAGGCTCACCTGGCTTGATGCCCGATGTTTCCTCGTAAACCTGGATAACCGATTGGTCTCCATGCAATTCAATGACTTCACCCATCAGTCCTTCATCACCGACTCGTACAACCTCATACATTCTTGGGGTAATACCTACAGCGGTAACTACTGGTCCTGAAATGCGATAAATCAATCCCTTTTCCTCACTCATTTTTTCACTTCCTTTTCTTTTTCTGGAATTACTTCCATAGGTCAACTCCTAGAGCTGACTTAATGGACTCGCGAAGGGTGTTATCCTCCTCTGTCCCAATACCCAATACGGTGGGCGTGATGCTCTCTGAGAGTTGAAATCTCAACTTCTCTGGCATCTGTGTGAGGTCGGAGCTGTCGATTACGACAATACCGACCTCGGGTGTATCCATCAGACTTCGGAGCACATTTGCTGTCTCCTCTAAATCTGCTGGATTGTGCAGGCGGGTTACGCCAGCGAGTTGGAATCCGAGGGTGAATTCTGGTGTTCCGACTACTGCGATATCCATTTTTTCACCTCAGATGTATAAGTGCGCTTCAATGACCTCATCGGAGAGGCCTGCCGCCTTACCGCGCACGAGTAGGCGTAGGTTCTGAACTTCCAGAACCTTGGCTTGAATGTAGTAAATAACAGGGAACGCAGAGACAGGATTGAGGTATGAAAATCTCCTAAGCATCTTCAATCTCTTTAGCCTTAGTAAGTTGACCAGCGGGTCAAGCGTTGAACGCTCCGCTGATTCTTGTAGGGCCTCATCGAAGCCTGAATCGTCGAAAGAGTTCGAACGACTGAGAGCATCGAGTAAAGCCTCCTCTGTATCTGCCTGTGAAGCAGCTCTGATTACAGCATCCGCAATTTTTCCACCTGAGATATTGATTTTCTCACGTGTTTCAGTAGACAGGTTTTGTCTCAGTGCTCTGAACTGGTTCACGATGTTCCTATGATCTATTTCGATTTGCAGATATCTGATTAATTGAGGGCTTCCTTCTTTGCCTCGGGATGCTGCGAGTGAATCAGTAAAGTACTGTCTATCCAAAGCATCCTCCATCTCAGTTAGAGATGTATCTGCATCTAATTTTGCTAGGCACCTCCCCCAAGGAGAGCCTTGCATTGCGTCTATGGCTTCTTGAACGGTTTCCGTCGTACGGACGATGTGCAACCAATGTGCATTACTCGGATTTTCTTCGGGCAATATCTGATCTGCAATCATCTCATCTGATGCGCCCTTTGATACTGACCTCAGAACTGTCTTGACCTTCTCATATTGGAATCTCTCAACATAAATAGCGACAAGATCCCTTAGGTTTCCTTGACAGAAACCAAGTACAGAATTTAGGTCATTGTCTAAATTGTGAGTTAGAGCGGCTTCAATAGCATCTGAACCAGACATCCTTGTAGAATACATATCCATTTCTTGCCTGTATCCGAATTCACCGATACTGGCTCCTATTGAATCTGTACCTTGTTGTAGGAGTTGGCGAATCCTTGTGCCATCAATTAGCGAAGCTTTGCGAGTTTTTGCTCTCGCTCCGGCATTGGAAATGTTAGAACTTCCAACCGCTAATCTTGCCATCTAATCACCTATTCAATTTCCAAACATTAGTTTGTTTACTGCACCGAGGTTGGCTTCCCAAACCTCTTGTAATCGTCCATCGAATCTGTAGTCCAATAGTATTGAACCATCTGAGGATTCGAGAATAAATCCACCTAAGCCATCTACATCATCGCCAAGATCGAATCCCTTTCCAGTTAGTGCCTTTCTGTCGGTATTTACCGGGTGAAGAATCATATCTCCACCTGCAGATTTAGCCTCTTTTAGTAGGGAATTCAGTATGTCAGTACGACCAGCTAGATCGGCGGCGCCGACTTTTTCTTGCACTTCTTGCCATGTTTCTTCTAGAACTTCACGGCGAGCAATTAGCTCTCGCTTCTGATTTGCTTGGCGCGCTGATGCTACAACTTCTACGGATAGTTGGTCGCTTTCTCGCTTTGCTCGAGCAACAACCTGGTCGCGAGCAGCCGCATTAGTAGCGGCTGATTCTGATGCGATCTCTTTGGCTTGCTCTCGCGCGGTCTCTGTGATTGCTTCGCCTTTGGCTTTAGCCGCGGCTGCAATCTGTTCTGCTAGCGCTTCAAGAGTCATATTATCAACTCGTTATTTCATTCAAAATTCAATTTCTTTGCATTCGCAATCAGGCGAGGCCTGGCATAACGAACATTGCAAGGAAACCGAATAGAACAATTGTTTCAGGTAGAGCTGTGAACAAAATTGCGTGACCAAGTCGTGACCTGTCCTCTGCAATCATTCCTACAGCAGCAGCGCCGATTGGACCTTGGCTCATACCAGTACCAATAGCTGCCAGACCGAGTGCTACACCGGCTCCGAGAGCGGCGTAACCTGCTGTGGTGTTCTCATTGTCTGCTGCATCCTGAGCCTGTACGCCGGTTGCAAAAGCAGCGACGACAAACAGGACGAACAATAGACTCATTCCTTTTATTGCGGTTTTCTTCATTTTTCTTCCTCCATTTTTTTCCATGCTGACAGCCGGCTGATTACTCACCCTCCACATATTGCGAGGTTCCGCCAAAGGGCGAAAACGGCTGACCGCTGGAATCGTAATATTGCTTCATCCACTCTACCATGTGCAGACGTGCTGCGTGGATGTTTGGACTGAATACACCTAGCAACCAAGCGAATGCTTGGACTAGGAGCCAGCCAATGATTAGCAAAACTGCCACCAATGGCTCGTCCATTGAGATTTTATCAAAGAACATGTGATTGCCGGTTTCAGCAATCTTAACTCCGACAATTCCTACTGCGAAAAGTCGAACATAGGAAATCACTGTCGGCATTAGTCCAATGGCTTCGACTGGACCCATTAGGACTGCAACGAATAAATCCAAACCATGGTATCTGTAAAGAGTCCAGATTAGGCAAATCGTTGAGAATGCGATTAGTGATACTCCTGGGAGCAGTAGTTCGTCGTAGCTGCCAAGGAATCCATGAGCAAACATGAAACCTCCAACCATTAGAATCATCCATACTCCTTTTTCGAAGAATGCAGCGACTAGGCCCACTCCTCCGTGCCCATTTCCAACTAGCAGGATGTCACGGAACCCCATGATTAATCCTAGAAGGACGTGGAAGCAACCCATGTATAGGCTGATGATGATTAGATCAGTCATGTGGCTTCCAACTCTGTGGAATGGGAAAGCAAGTGATAGGCTGAAACCATAGGACGCTTCCCAACCGTATCCATGTTCGATATCAAAGGGGAAGTAAAGTGCGCTGAGGAAGGCGACTGGAGATTGATTGTCAGTATACATGTAATGACCTGCTGCATCTTTCATGTAAGTTCCATCAGCATAGGTCATTTTTTCGTACAAGAATATTTCAAAACCGGCTATTTCGGCATATAAGTAGCCGAAAATTAGGGTAGATACGCCTATCATTTGGAGGAATCTGCCACCTAATTTCAGGGTGTCATTTGTTCCTGCTCTACTGTATAGGAAGGTACCTAGACCTACAGTTGCAAGTCCGTACGCCATATCTCCTAGCATTACACCGAAGAAAATTGGGTAAGTGAAGAACATGAATACAGTAGGGTCAAGTCGCCCATATCCTGGCCTACCTACCATATCGGTAACTAGTTCCATTGGCTTTGTCGTTGACCTCGGTTGATAGGCAATTGGTGGCATCTCTGGTTCATGATGTTCGTCATCATGGTCGTGATGAGCACCACCTGCTTGAATTACGAATGGTTCGACATCTACTACTGTGCATATATTACCTAGAGCGACCTTGATGTCGGCTGACCTATCCATTTCGACCCATCCATCAATTACGAAAGCATGGGCTGATACTGCTACTTTTACTGGAGAGGTAATCAACTCGTGATCTCTTTCTAGAACTTCAAGACCACAAATGAGTTCTTCGCCATTATCGTCAACCCAGTTCGATACAGAATTGGATATTTCCTCACCCTCACTCTGCAGCGCCAATCTCTGGTTCATCAACTCGTTCATTCGAGATGACGGGTCACCCGAACCTTCTGGCAGTTGAATTTCAGCGTATCCAGCTTCCGAGAGTGCTGATGAGACTGAATCAGCGTCGTCGTTTCGAACAAACACCGCGACGACATTGGTCTTGCCGGATGTACCACTGACAAACATTCCATTTCCAGCAGCGGTCTCTGCTGCTTTTAGGTCGTCAACTGTGCCAACGAAGGATGTGATTGACTCGAATCCGGATAGTAGTTCGATATCTATACCCAAAGGGGAGAGAAGAGACAATACTGACTCTTCTTCAGATTGTGAGGAAATACTATTCTCAATTTCGTCCATTCGACTAAGATCGCCTAGTAGTGTGTCGACTTTATCTTCGAGCCCTTCATCAATTGATTTTCTGACAGTGGCAAGTGAAGCCGCTTTGCTAGGACCTGAAGGTTCAACTTGAGCAGCAGCGGCTCTGGTTTTGTTCAGTAACTTTGCAATCTCTTCTGCTTTGTCATTTGGTTTCCCAAGTGATAAGTCATCCTCTGACCCGTCGTAATCAATGAAATGTAGCGCCTTTAATCTTGCAAGAAGGCTAAGAGCGTCATCGAGTTTGTCCAAAGTTCCAGCAGCGGTCAGACGACCCATCTGCCTAGTCTGAACCTGTGACATCCCTAGCGGCCTCCTTAGGTTAATTTCACGCTCGGAAAGAATCTAGAATTGTATTGACCGCCTTGTCACGGTTCTTCTTCCCGCTACTGTGAATTGAATCGATAGTTGCGTCTCCATCGGCAGATACTGTTCCCGCTTCCTTTTCAGCGGCTTTACGGGCATCTGCAACAATTTTCTGTGCTTCTGCTTCTGAATCCGTACGTCCTGTTTGAAGTGACTCAGCGGCTTCCAGTCTTGCCTTTTGGACGATACTTGTAGCCTCTGATTCTGCCTTCGATATGGCCGCAGCAGCGGCCTCTTCTGCTTCCCTTATGGTGCGGAGTACATCTTCGTGACCCATTTGTTCCACCTTTGGTGAGGCCGGCGACCAGAAATGGGTATATCATGCTAACCTTCGATACTTGAGAAATGCGTCAGCCGATACTTGGCGGCACCGCTCCCCAAACCAACCAAATATAGGTCCGCATTCCCCGCCATTCGTGGACCACGAAACCATCGGCTCTGAAGACTGGGAAGAGTTGATTCTAAATCTAGAAGCAACCATCCCTGTTTACGACCGAATAAACCGCTTCGCAACTATTGGTCAAGTCGACAAATGGAGACGTATGGTAAGAGAAAGGTTGCCAAGTGAAGATGCCAAAATCCTCGAAGTCGGATGTGGACCAGGTAGCTTTGCTGAGGATGTTTCTGGAGTCGACCTAGTATGCCTAGACCCTAGCGTTTTGATGCTTGAGGCTGCTAAGCCAAGAGTCAATTCAAAACGGCAAGAGCGAGGCGACTCAGAGGTTGAATTCGTTCAAGGAAAAGCCGAGGAATTACCCTTCGAAGACAATTCCTTCGATGGTGCGTGTTCTCTTTTCTCATTCAGAGATTGGTATGACAAGAGGGCTGGTCTGGGTGAGGCAATTCGAGTGTTGAAACCTGGTGCTAAAGTGGTAATTGTCGATCCCGCTAAGATAAATCGAATCCATGGAGTCCTTGGCTGGCTTTGGATGAGAGTTTGGGTAGGCGCTTACGCACGGATTATTTGTGGGGTAAAGGACCACCCTTGGAAATGGTTAACCAAGACTTACGTAACATTCGGAACTACTCGCGATTATGTCCGAATGATGGAAGATGTAGGTTTCGAAAATGTCACTGCTAAGGTTGTATTCCCCGGAATGGCGACTATTTGGGAAGGAACAAAGCCTGAATCATAGGGTACCCTATGACTCGGTGATGAGTCACTGGGGTTTCAAAGAGGCCTCTTGAAGTAGAACACCTTGAGTTTTCCCGGCTTTTTGCCTCTCGTTGAAACTAATTCCCAACCCTGACTGCCTAAATCATTCAACATTTCAGTAATCTGGGTCCATGATGCATCTGAATTTTCTACAATTCTATACTCCCACTGTGTCATGAATCTGGATAGGGCTCGCAAACTTCAATGTTACTCATTCGCTAGGCACCGAAAGGGCGGATATATAGCCGATAATTTCAGTCCAGGGATATCAAAGGGCTCAAGCAAAAACCCTTTGATTTAATCATTAAACGCTTAATCCGTACTTAGATTCATAATATCCTACCTTCTCGACCAATCAATGCGTATCATAGCACCAATGATGATGCTACTTATTCTTCTATCGCCTTTGTCTGGTTGCGTTGGCGATGATAGTTCAGAGGAGCTGGATACTGTTGTTCCAATTCCGGACTTAACCGCACCCAACCAACACGGTGAGAATGTCAACCTCTCTGAGTTCCGGGGGACTATGTTAGTGATTTTGTTCAATGCTGCTGATTGGTGCGGTTACTGTAATGATGAAGCTAATCGGACAGAGGAATTGTTGCAATCAATGGAGGGTCTCGACGATAGGTACACCGTCAGTTTTGTTGAACTTCTCAATGATAATGCAGAAGGGACTAAGATTGCATCTCAGGAAGACGCAATGAACTGGTCTGAGTATAGTAACAACAGTCATTCAGTTCTTCATGGTCAAGCCACCAGAGATTACATCGAAGAGACGTTTGACAGAGAAGATATCCCCGGTTTCCCATCATATCTAATCGTTGATCTAGATGGAGTAGCACGCTCTTGGGTGGTTGGAATAAATGAACCAATAGTCGCAGAGGACGTCCAAGTCCAATACGACGCGTATCTCCAAGATTTGAATCAAAATTGAGGGAAATCGCATATGGGGCGATACGATTACCCCTGATCTGATGGATACCCTTTGACACAGTATATTAGACATACATCATAAACTGGGGACTTCACGAAATTATCATGAAGTCAATCGGTGAAATCGAAGAAGGCCTTGCGGACAAGACTGAACCAATCCTTGGATTTAGACCCTCTTCAAAGATTAAGAGAGGGCCGATTGGAATAGTTATCAGCATAATCTGCATAGTAATTGTATTATTAGAATTGAATCGTTCTGGCGTACTCTAATGATATGAGTAATTCTCAAACTCGTATCGAGCCTCTATGCGAAGAGCCGATTCGGACGAGGAGCGAGAATAGATGACATCATAGAGAAACTCAGCAAGAAGATAACCGAAAAGGATAGGGAAATTGTCATAAAATCCGATCGTGGAAATCCTCCTGTTGCCATCATCGAAACTCCGAATGAAACGTATCCAGAGACGAACATTGCAAATAGAGTTTTGAAAAACATCTTTGTTACTTCCGTGTCACTTTTTTGTGTTTAGCTTAATAGTGGTGTAATTGTCATTGCGGTAACCGCAAACGAGGCATAGCTGACAATCAACATCACAAGTACTGTTCTTGGGTTCATACCTTGCCGATTGGAGTATGGGTTATCAAGAAATGTATCTTCTTTCATTCACCGCATATATACTCATGTCTTAGACTCGTGAATTTAGCGGATGGAAATAACTCAATTCAGAAAATAATGAATGGTTTTCTACAGGTAACAAAGCGCCAAACAAAGGGCTTAGTGAGGGGGTTGAAAGCAAGATTGAGAATCCAATCTGGAAGCCTCATAATCCAACTTCCTATCTTGAAGGATAATTTTGAATTCCGCATCACTGAACCCATCTGCCTCTTCCATTCTAGTTCATATTCATGTAACGAAGTTTCGTTTTCTAAGTGAGAGACAATCGTCTGACCAGCGATTCTTCCTCCAATCATTGCAATGGTAATTCCGGCGCCATTAGACGGTAGGACCATACCGGCGGCATCTCCAACAAGAAGATGATTTTCTTTGACGAAACAATCGATGGTTCCTGACATCGGAAGCGAACCAGCTCCTGCGAAAGTTACTGCGTCTCCATAGCGTTGTATGAAATCGTCGGCAAACAGATTCAATGAGCGACCTTTGGCAAATTTATTCTGAATACCAACACCGATATTTGCCCCTCCTTGCTTTGGGAACATCCAGGCGTACCCACCAGGTGCCATAGAACCAAAGTGCAGTTCTACAGCGTCTCCAAAGTCACCGTCCATCAGAACGAATTTTATTGGTATTTTGAGGCTTGATTCATCCCAATAACTGCGGCGCAATGGATCATTATGTCCGCCTGCGCCGACAATAATTCTGGCTGTAAATTCGCGTCCGTCTCGAAGGCCTACTTTTTCTCCGTCAACCGATTCAACCCTAGCACCGGTTAGGTAATTCGCACCCTTCGATTTCGCTAAATCTACAAGCCACTCATCGTGGGCCACTCGGTCTAACATTAGACCTTCAAAGGGGTAGCGAAGTGGTCGGCCAGATGGGGGTACCAAGTGCATTTGTGAAGTCCTCATAGATATCGCATGTTCAGGGGTTTGAAGTAGATCGTCAACCTCTGGAACATTTGGACATAATCGCTTCATTTCCTCATTGCTTGGAACTAATTCTCCGCATTGAAGAGGGCTACCTATGGAATCTCTACCATCGATGACTAAGACGTCTTTTCCACCCTCTGCAACATAACGAGCGACGGTAGAGCCGGCGGGCCCTCCTCCAATTACAATAACATCCCAATCAGTTCTTTTGACCATGGGAATCACCGCTCAGCGCGTTTTTTGACAACCTCAGGCACGTCGGCCGCGAGATAGTTTTGCTATCTCGATCATCAAGGATTTCGCATCCGAATCTGGTAAAGACTCGAGGCTTT
>Ga0208410_1000348_pt1 | contig 27723 bp, 21 predicted proteins | sample ETN02SmetaG_3_FD_185787 | JGI IMG/M metagenome (GOLD analysis project Ga0208410, IMG submission 185787) | Marine microbial and viral communities from oxygen minimum zone, Eastern Pacific Ocean - ETNP2014F10-02SV257 (SPAdes) (version 2) | ecosystem: Environmental > Aquatic > Marine > Oceanic ... | reverse complement strand
TTGAATATAATATTTTAGAACAACAGAGGTTCTAATCATACTCCCCATTATTGTTTTATCATTTATTTGCTTAATTCTTGAAAAACGAGCTCTTTTCTTTATTATTATATGGGGATGGGTTATAATCCAAAATAGAGATCTGATTATAGCTGTGGCATGTTTCCAATCAAGGATAATAATTGAGTAAAAAAAAGCAATAATTTCAAAAACTAATCGAACTGGCCCAATTAAAAGTATATTTTTCAATGAATAGTTCCCAAATAGCATCAACAATGAGTTCCTATGATTAAGATAATATTTTTTATGAGAGTACATAGGGAGAGTTAGTCCATTTTTATGATAGACAGTTGCCTTTGGGTCTACCCAAACTTCATATCCCATGGCTTGTAACTTCCAACAAAGATCTATTTCTTCCATATGTGCAAAGAAAGAATTATCAAATCCCCCAGCCTCAAAAAATAATTTTTTCCTTACCATAAAGCATGTGCCTGATGACCAAAAACATTTTTCTTTATTATCGTATTGACCTTCATCATTTTCTTGATGAGTAAATAATCTGCCGCGTGCTAAAGGAAAACAATAAATATCCATATGTCCTCCAGACCCACCAGCATAATCAAAAATCTTTCTATCGAAATAATTTAAAATTTTTGGCTGCACCGCAGCAATTTGAGAATTTGATTTTATTGTAGAAAGCAAAGAGGATATCCAATCTGGATTCTGGATTGTATCATTGTTCAAAAATACTAAATATTTCCCTTGAGCTAAATCTGCGCCAATATTACAACCGCCAGCATATCCATCATTTCTATCGTTTTCAATTAGCTTAACATCAGGAAAATTAGACTTGACATATTGAACACTATTATCTGTTGATGCATTATCAACTACAATTACTTCGAAATCAGGATAGATTGTAGAGCCAATCGATTTTAAACATTCAGATAAAATCTCTACATTATTCCAATGTGGTATGACAATACTAACTTTTGGTATAGAGTCAGACAATATAATATTTATTATTTACTAATCAGGATTGCGAACTTCTTCTAATAATTTTTTCGCATTTGAATCGTTAGGAAATCGAGAAATCCAGTCAACCAATACTCCCTCAGCCTCATTATTTTGATTTGTTGATTTGTATATATAAACCAAAGATGAAACTATATCAGGGAAGGCTTTTTGCCATTTTTCCCAGCTATTACTTGAAATTGAAGAAAGGCCTTTAATTTTTACCATATTTTCAATTTTAGAATACTCGTTTTGCAAATCAGACAGTATCCTAACAGCGGTTTCGGGGTCATCAAGCTCACGGTAATAAACATTGGCATACTCTACTTTATTACTTGGAGATACACCTTCCATCGCGATAAGGTCTTCTATAATATTTTCCATAGATTCTTTTCGATCTAAATCTCCGTATAACCTAGCAACCTGATAATGCAAATCCTCAGAGGTAATTGGTATAGTTTCTTCAGGAATATTGAAACGCATTTGATCTAACACAGCAACAGATTTTGAACTAAGATCTGCGAGTATATAATCATCGGGGTTCTTTTTTCTTTTTTCTTTTTGATAATCCATATAATACGTGACTGCTAGTTGCATATATGCGCTACGATAATTTTGAAGAAGTCGAATAATTTGATCATTATAATATATTTTTTCATTCCCTAGATTACGATACATATACCCTGGCTGATAATCTCTAGACCAATTAATATTTTCTTCATTTACATCGGATCTAAATTCTGAAATATCAAACCCAGTTGACCAATTATCAGGACCTATTTGAGTCATCAAATTCTTGTACATCATATCTTGGTCCACAGGATCTGTCTTATGACTCTTAAGTTGAAAAGTTAAACCCTGCATATCTAAATAAGAATCTAATCCAATTCTATTTGACTGAGAAACTGTGACAGCAAAATATATTGGCACTTTCCAGTTTGCATCTTTGATAATTCTAAGGATCATTATATCCTGGACTCTCAGAGCTTGCCCGGCAAAAGTAGGTTTTAAATTCCACTCAATGTACCCCTGATCATTTTTTGGATCATTATTAACAGGTACTTGTACTTTCTTTTCTTCCCACCGTTGGAGCCTAGAAGTAATAGCATCTACTTGATTATCGGAAAGATTAATAAACTTTGTATTTTCAGGCCTCGCCTCTTTCCACTGCTTAATGTACCATGGTGTATTTAACAAACTAAGGTTTACTACTGCTACATCTTTTCTTACATTTTCTACTTCCTGAAGATACCATAATGGGAAAGTATCATTATCTCCATTCGTAAATAATATTCCATTTGGGCCCACAGACTGCAAAATATTATAACTGTAATCCCATGCGACATAATTACCTGACCGATCATGAGAATGATAATTTACACTCATCATAACGCCAGGCATGAAGGCAATTACTAAAACCAACATAATAGATAATAATCTATTTCTAAGATTAGTCTCACCTATTTTCTTCTCAATGAACTCACCAATAGCAGAAACACCTGCACCTATCCAAATAGAGAAAGCAAAAAAACTGCCTACATAAGAATAATCTCTTTCTCTGGGTTGAGGGTCATCCTGATTTAAATATATAATTATAGCATATCCAGTTAATATAAATAAAGACATAACAGAGAATGACATCCTCTGATCTTTACTACCATGGTAAAACATACCAATTAAACCAATAATTAAAGCTAATGGAAGCCCAAATTGAGACCAATGTACTCCATCCTCTCTACTATTTGCACCCATCGCTGTAACGCCACTTTCTGTTGATGGACCTCGCCCAGCAAATTGCCACAAAAAGTATCGATTATACATTTTCTTAATCTGGTAATTCCAGAAAAAATCCCATTGCTTATTCATATCAATTTTTCTGTACTGAGATTTTTGTCTTGAAGAATATTCTCCATTACTTGATGGAGGCCCTACTACCTCATACATTTGTCGAAGACCCTTAAACCTCCTGGGGAATTGTCCAACACTACCGTATTGCTCTCTTTCAAGATAAGAAATCATTGCTTCAACAGTTTCAGGATCATTTTCATCAATTGTTGGGTCTTGATTTGAACGTATGAATATCATAGTATAGGTAGAATAGCCCAATAGAACTAAAACCACTGATGTTGCTGCAAAACTAATAAGATGTTGTTTATTTAAAATAGCCCATACCATTAGACCAAAAATAGAAAAAATTAGAAATGCTGTCCCCCAAACACCTAAGAAACCAGCTGCCATTTTAGGTAAGCCTTTGATGATACCATTATGGATAACAAAAAATATTACAGCAGTAATTAAAACATTAATCCCAAAAGTTTTCCACTCAACCTTATATTTTCTAAAATAAATAATCAGGGTAATAAAAGGGATTGCTAAAAGGTTTAATAAATGAAGCCCTGTTGCTAAACCAATCATGTAAGCAATGATTAACAAGTATCTTTCGTGCCCTTTTTGATCAGCTTTTTCATTCCATAAAAGAATAAGCCAGACCACAATTGCAGTAAAAAAAGTACTGAAAGCATAAACCTCCGCCTCAACTGCATTAAACCAATGACTATCGGTAAATGCAAAAGCAAGTGCGCCCGAGACTCCTCCTCCAAAAACTATTAAACTATCTGAAATATTTTTTATTTCACCACGCCAATGAGTAACTACCTTAACTATTGAAAGATATAAAAGCATTACCGCCAGAGCACTGACTAAAGGAGAAATAATATTGACTCTAAACGCTATATCCTCACTAAAGGGTAACATCGAGAATATGCGACCCAAAAGAAGAAAAAATGGACTCCCGGGCGGATGAGGGACTCCTAGCGTGTGAGATACCGCAATAAACTCCCCGCAATCCCAGTAGGAGACTGTTGGAGCCATTGTATCAAAGTAAACAACAAAAGTTAATAGAAAAATAAAGAACGCAATCAATCTATTAATATTTATATAATTATTTTTTAGCACTTCTTAATCTTTCTCGTTTGGTTCTTCAGCTTTTGACTGCCCATTTTTGTATTCACTATTTTTCTCATTAATTAAATCTAACTTTAACTCACTAATCGTGTTAATGAGCATTTGTTCTTCATAATCACTAAGGTTTTCTTTTGTTTTCTCTTGAATTAAATCAAGAAGGTCAACATAAAATGTTGCCTGCTCTATATTGATATCAGTTGACTTTGTCATTGGGTTTTCAGTTTTCCCAAGTGCAATCCTAGCACTAGAATGAAAAGTTCCAACGAGATAAAGAAATAATTGTTCCTTTTTTGATAAAATGTCTTTTTTCACAGATATTATTTTTGATGAATTTTAAAACGCGAATTTATATGATACTATTAATACAAAAAATGAATTAAAAACTTAATTTAAATTCACAAGATTCAAATTATTTTTATAATCATTCAAAACCCTTTCTTTCAGTTTATAATGATTATCTAATAAAGGATCTTCTTTTACTAATTCAGCAGCTAAAACTCTTACTTTTCTAATTATAGCACCATCCGTAATCATATTCGCTATTTTATACTTAACAAATCCACTTTGCTGATAGCCAACATAATCTCCAGGTCCTCTTAATATTAAATCCTCGTCTGCAATCTTAAACCCATCATTAGTTTGTTCCATTATTTCTAACCTTGATAGTGATAAATCATTAGAACCTCTGTTAACTAGTATGCAATAACTTTTTTCTTTGCCTCTACCAACTCTTCCTCTTAGCTGATGTAACTGTGTTAACCCAAATCGTTCTGCATGCTCTATTAACATCACCGTCGCATTAGGCACGTCGATACCTACTTCAATCACTGTTGTAGAAACAATAATTTTGACTTTATTTTTTTGAAATTTCTGCATGACTTCTTTTTTTTCTTCAGGAGTCATTTTCCCATGAACTAGGCCAATTTGATGCTTAGAAAAAGTACTAGTTTTAAGTTTTTCGTACATCTCGACAGCAGCGGCTAAGTCACTTTTTTCAGATTCTTCAACTAGAGGATACACTATCATACATTGCAAACCTAAATCAATCTGTTTTTTCATAAAAGAGTAAACTTTTGGGAGTCTACTTTTTTCAATTATTTTTGTTGTTACCGGGATCCTATTTTTAGGTAACTCATCAATTATTGATAAATCCATATCTCCCATATATGTTATTGAAAGTGTTCTGGGTATAGGTGTAGCCGTCATTGATAACAAATGAGGATTAGAGCCTTTACTTGTAAGCTTACTTCGCTGCTCCACTCCAAACCTATGTTGTTCATCAATGATTACTAAGCCTAAATCCTTAAAAACCACATCCTCTTGAATTAGCGCATGCGTACCTATAACAACTGAAATATTCCCATTCTCAAGATTAGATAACACATCCGTTCTATCCTTTTTTTTCATTTTACCAACAAGTAAACAACAAGTTATTCTTGCTTGAGACAATTCATCTTTGAATGATTTAAAATGCTGACTAGCTAAAATTTCAGTTGGTGCCATTATTGCAACTTGTGAATTATTACCTACTGCTAAAGAAGCAGACAATATAGCAACTATAGTCTTACCTGACCCTACGTCGCCCTGGAGGAGTCTATTCATTGAGTATTTTTTTTTCATATCTCCATGAATTTCAGCAATAACTCTTTTTTGTGCATTTGTTAACTCAAATTTCAAACTGTCTCTGATGATTGGGAAATAAGGACCTATATCTTTAAAAGGCTTAGAGCTGGAATGCTTAATATTTAATTTAATTAAAGCTAAAAAAATCTGAAGTATCAAGTGCTCATCAAACTTTAATCGATAATAAGCATTACTTAATAGATCTGCATTTTCTGGAAAATGCAATTGACTTAAAGCATCTTTGATATTCAACAAATTATAAGATGATATAACTTTATCATCTAATATTTCATCATATGAGCTTACTTTTTCAATTATTTCTTTCATGCATTTTCTAATTAAACGCTGTTCAATTCCAACTTTTTTAAATTCATTTGTCAGTGGATAAATTGGGATAATAGCTCCAGTATTAAGAGAATTTACATTTTGGTCAAGGACATCAAATTCAGGATGACTTATTGAAAAACCATTGTACCATTCTACTTTACCGTGAACAGCAATTTGATCTTTTTTCTTTACTAAACTTTTTATGAATCTAGATGAATTAAACCAAGTTAAAGTTAAAATTCCTGTCCCATCTGTGATAATAACCTGAAAAATCTTTTTAAACCTTGTTCTTTTTTCTCCGCACGTTTCTACTTTGCCAACTATATTGTACTTATTACCGGGCTGAACGTCTTTTATTTTTGTAATATTTGATCGATCTAAATGTTTTCTAGGGAAATAATATAATAAATCATTAAGCGAACTAATTTGATGATCAATAAAGACTTCAGCACGTTTGGTACTAACTTGATTTAACTTTGTTATTGTGTCTTCAATATCAAAGCTTTTCATAACTCTAACCTAAGTTTACAACTTTTTAAAAAAGCTGCTTTATTTCCATTCTTTTCTATAGGTATATGTTATGTATTCTTTTTTACCTGGCTCGACATCAATTATAAAGTGTATCGTGGAGGCATCTTCCTTTATATAGTCATGAGATTGTTCTTTAATTACCCAGTCTCCATTTATATGCTCAACTACTTTTATGGAAGAAGGTTCTGATTTTGTATTATTTATAACTATTTCAATTACAGCCTCTTCACTTTTTCTCTGCCTATCATAGTTCAATACTTTCCTTTTACCAATTATATCAAATGCATACCCAGCTTGAATTTTAGATGATTCACCTTTTGGAATTTGACCCATTTTATCCGACCCTATAAACTCAAATCCGCCTTTATTTGAACTGGTATATATATCAACCTTACCGGCTGGAAGAACTATTCCTAATCCATCTTTTTCAGTATTTGAAAGTGTATATTCAACTTTTAAAGGCTCATCTTTTTGTTGTCTTTCGAAATTTTCAAACACATATATCTTTTCATAATTGACATTTAATGGACCATAAATTCCTACAGTAATATTCTCATTTGAAGTAAAATTCTTTACTCCCCCTGCTGAGTAGATATGATAATCTCCTAACTCAGTGGAGGCGCTTTGTGGCGCTACGCTACGTGACATTGATAACTTACTATAATTATTCACTTGTTCAGTTTTAATATTATTTATTTCCCCTTCTACAAGATTAATACGGGTATCCAAATAATCTTTATTTGAATTATTTGAGATAACGGCTTCCACAACAAGCTCTCCTTTTGTCTGCCCATTTGTTGTCAGCCTATATATCGCATCCCAAGAAATATTACTAAGCTTATAAACTAAATTTGCTTTTAGCTTACCAGCTCTATTGTTTTTGACTTCCCAACTAAGATAAGGCGAAAAATTTGGATTGCTCAAGTTATCTTTTGTTTCAATATACTCAATGTTATCTCTATTAAAACTTCGGACACTGTATTTAGATTGGATGGTAATTCGTTTACTTGAAATTTCTAACAAACTCCCACTAACAGCTTTTTCATTTTTTAATTTTACTGTTATGGGTGTCCCCTTTTTTGAAGAAAAATATTCGTCAGAAGAAAAAACCTTCTCTACAAATTTTTGACTTAAAACCTGAGCATTTTCGATACTAATAAAAGGCGTATCCTTATGTATGCTTTTTGGGATATCATCATAATCTAAAGTACTTTCCCCTTTCGATACCGTATTCCAAACTATCTGCTGCTTTACTAAGGCTGTACCATCTTTATAAACAGTTATTACTGATTCTTTTGATGATTGGGCATAAATAAAATTTGTTAGAAATATAAGTATTAATAGTTTCATGATAATATTTCAAGATTAGAATTAATCTTTGTTAACTCATCTCTTAAATTAACTCCTTTTTTTCTTTCTCCATCTACAACATTTTCAGGAGCATTATTTATAAATTGCTTATTTGACAATTTTTTGTCGATACCGATAAGAAGTCCTTCAATTTTAATTTTCCTCTTTTCTAACTGCATTTTCTCTTTATCTAAGTCAACTAACCCATCAAGGGGGATATAAAGCTCCATGCCATGGACAACCGCTGTTGCTGATTGAGGAGGTCTTTCCATGGAAGATCCATAATCGTAAGAGTCAATCTTCGCTAGCGCCATAAATAATTTTTTATTTTGTGAAATTAAATCACTCTGATCTTTGCTGCACTTAATTTTTAATTCAACATTTTTTGAGGGCGCTATATTCATTCTACTTCTTATTGCTCTAATCGATGTAATTAACTCTTGGAGTACTGTCATTGCACCATCTACATCATCATCAAAATCATAATCCCCATTTGGCCACATTGAAACAATTAAATCAGGTTGGTTTTTATCCTTAAAAAAGGACCATAGCTCCTCAGTAATAAAAGGAGTAAAAGGGTGCATTAATGGCAAAATTATTCTAATACACTTCAAACATGTGCTATAGGTGATCATTTTACTTTCAGCATTTTCAGAATAAAATCTTGTCTTAGCGATTTCAATGTACCAATCGCAAAAATCATTCCATACGAAGTCATAAAGTACCTTTGCAGCCTCATTAAAGTGAAGCCGATCAAGCTGTTTATTATATTTTTCAATTGAATTAAATAATTGATTAAGAATCCACTTATCTGCTAATTCTAGATCATCTTGTTCTACAACAAAGTCATTACTCCAACTTCCCGGGGTATTCATTTCAATGAATCGACATGCATTCCATAATTTATTCATAAAGTTTCTACCAATTTCAAGTCTATCTTTTGAAAAAAGAACATCCAATCCTTGAGGTGCCATTAACATAATACCAAATCGAACCGCATCTGTGCCATACTCATCAAAAAGATCTAGCGGGTCTGGAGAATTTCCAAGTGACTTACTTAATTTTTTACCTGTATCATCTCTCAAGATCGATGTAAAGTAAACATCTGAGAACGGTTTTTTGCCTAAAAACTCATAACCAGTCATAATCATTCTAGCTACCCAGAAAAAGATAATATCAGGACCTGTTACTAATGTATTAGTTGGAAAAAATTTATCTAAATCTTTACTTTTATCTGGCCAGTTATGAACACCAAGAGGCCAAAGCCATGAGCTAGCCCACGTATCTAGGACATCTTTTTCTTGGACCCAATTTTCAATATCGTCGGGCCCCTCAACAGAGACATGTAATTTTGAATTATCTTCTTTGTGGTACCATACTGGAATTTGGTGTCCCCATATTAGCTGCCTACTTATGCACCAGTCTTTTATGTTTTTCATCCAATGATTATATGTTTTAACCCAATGTTCAGGATGAAATCTAATTTCTCCAGAATCGACAGCATTAATGGCCGGTTTAGCGATATCTTTCATTTTCATAAACCATTGCTTAGACATAAAAAATTCTATTGGGACGTCACCCCTCTCAGAAAACCCGATTTTATTTTTATAATTTTCTGTTTTATGTAAAAGATTTAAATCATTTAGGTCTTTTACTATGTCTGCTCGAGCGATAAATCTGTCTTTATTTTGATATTTGGGAGGAACATTCTCATTCATAGAAGCGTCCTCATTCATAACATTAATAAATTCTAAATTATGCCTCTCCCCAATTAAAAAGTCATTAGGATCATGAGCTGGTGTAATTTTTACACAACCAGTTCCAAACTCTGGATCTACATAGTCATCTGAGATAATAGGTATTTCTCGACCGACTAAAGGCAAAACTATTTTCTTCCCTATGTGGTCATTATATCTACTATCGTTTGGATTAACAGCGACTGCTGAATCACCAAGCATAGTTTCTGGCCTAGTAGTTGCAACGATTAAATATTCATCCTCATCTTTTATAGGATATTTAAAATACCAGAGGTGACCATCTACCTCTTTATGAATTACTTCTTCATCACTAATTGCTGACTTTGAAATTGGGCACCAGTTCACTAACCTATGCCCTTTATAGATTAGGCCTTTATCATATAATTTCACAAAGCCTTCTAACACAGCGTTAGAATAACCTTCATCCATTGTAAACTTCTCTCTATCCCAATCACAAGAACATCCAAGCTTTTTAAGCTGATTAATAATTATACCACCGTATTTTTCTTTCCACTCCCAGGCATGCTGCAAGAACTCTTCTCTAGATAAATTATTTTTGCTTATACCTTGCTCTTCAAGCATTTTTATTACTTTTGTTTCAGTTGCTATAGAAGCGTGATCTGTACCAGGAATCCAACAAGCTTCCTTACCTTCCATTCTAGCTTTTCTTATAAGAACATCTTGAATAGTGTTATTTAAAACATGTCCAACTGTAAGCATCCCTGTTACGTTTGGCGGTGGAATTACTATAGTATAAGGCTCTTTATCTGAACTAGCATCAGCATGGAAATATTTCTTTTCGAGCCAATGCTTATACCACTTATCTTCTACTGATGATGAATTATATTTATTATCTAAGGATGTTTTTGACATTTTATTTTACCAATGAGGTATAAATATTAACTTTATTTAAATTATTCTGCTCGTACTTAATCTATTAGATGCATTGATTTTATAAAAACATATGGAAAGCTTTAAAATAAAAATATCTGGAATGACATGTTCTAGTTGCGTAGAGACTGTTACAAAGTCTATTGAAAAAATTAATGAGGTCATTAAAGTTGAGGTGTCTTTAGAAAGTAGCACTGCAGAGATTGAAGCAAAAGATCTTATTTCTTTGAACAAAATTCAATCAGCTCTGCCAAATAAATTCAAAGCTGTTAGTCATACTTCTTATAATAATAAAACTGCAGAGAAAAAGCCGTCTTATTTTTCTCAACTATATCCATTGATTCTCATTTTATTCTACATTAGCACAACGACTATTATAATGAATTGGGGCTCAAATTTTGAAGATTTTATGATAGATTTTATGGGGATATTTTTTATTGTATTTAGTTTTTTTAAATTTCTTGATTACAAAAGCTTTCCAAAGTCATTTTCTATGTATGACCCGCTAGCAAAGTTGATTCCTATTTACGGTTGGTCTTATCCGATAATTGAGACCATCTTAGGTTTTATGTTTCTTTTTCGATTCCATTTATTTGCTGCTATTCTTATAACAATATTTTTACTAAGCATAACTACCTATGGTGTAATAAAAACTCTAAGAAACAAGAAAGAAATTCAATGCGCATGTTTAGGAACAGCTATCAAATTACCAATGACAGTTGCAACCCTGATTGAAAATGGGATTATGATTTTAATGGCTATAGTTTCATTTATAAATATGTATGTATAAAATAATTCTTTGTTTAAAGGTTTTATTATTAATTCATTCATTTTTACCATCACAAAATTTTAATTTTAAAGGGCAGTTCAATACTAGCGTTTTAACAAGTAATGATGCTCCAGATAATTGGCATACTCATGAATCTATATTGGGTTATTTGCCTACGCTATCTTTAAAAAAAGAAACCTCAACAAATAAGCTTTTTGATTTCGAATGGGCTTACAATCTAAAAAGGTACTATGTTGGTGATTCACTTTATAATAATAATGAAAATAACCATCGTTTATGGATTAGATACTCATATGATAAAATAGAAGCGCGTTTTGGACTTCAAAAAATTGTTTTTGGGCCTACACAAATCCTCCGACCTCTATCATGGTTTGACACGTTTGACTTGAAAGACCCTACTGGACAAACTAACGGCGTTGAGGCACTTAGGCTTCGCTGGTTTCCATCTAATAATATTGGATTATCTTCATGGATAATAAATAATAAGATGGATACACTTACGTTTGGAGGAAGAGGTGAATTTACTACTTCGCTTGGCGATTTTGGATTTACATATCATAAAGACCCTTCAAAATCAAGACAACTAATTGGGCAGATAGGTAGCCCCATTATAAATTCTCATCAAAGAATAGCATTCGATTATAGGTTTGACGGCTTCATTGGATTTTGGAATGAAAGTGCAATAATTAAATCTAATACATCAAATATTAATCTGATTTCTGTTGGCGCGGACTATACCCTGCCATTTTTTAATGGAATTTTAATTATGACAGAATCAATGTATATCCAAAACAAAATTAAAAATTTAAAATCGAATCAAACTCTTTCAGCTTTCATGGCAAGCTTACCGATTGGTATGATTCACCAAATAATGTATATTTCTCAAATAGATTGGGAAAAAGATAAAACCTATCAATACCTACGTTGGAGTAGCACATATGATGCTTATAGCTTAAATATTATTGTTTCTATTAATCCGAAACGAAAGCAATATGATATACCCTCAGAATCGCTGCCTAAATCTCTATCTAATTTTGGTACAGGAATACAATTTATGTTTATCTACAATCACTAAGGAGTTTTAATGGAAAACAAAAACGTAATTAACATAAAAAATTTAGTTAAACAATTTCCGGTTGGAGGAAATTACTTCACAGCACTGCAAAACATAGATTTAAAACTTTCTGAAGGCGAATTTATTGGCTTGGTTGGCCCATCAGGGTCAGGAAAAACAACTCTTTTGAATATTATTGGCGGTTTAGATTCAGCGACAGAAGGTAGCGTAAGCGTTCTTGGAAATTCAATGGATAATACATCTCACAATGAAAGAGCGATAATTAGACGAAAACACATGGGATTTATTTTTCAAAGCTATAACCTGCTCCCAGTATACACAGTATATGAAAATGTAGAACTCCCTTTAATTTTAAATAATATGGAATCAACTGAAAGAAAGAAAAAAGTAACCCAAGCAGTTGAATGGGTAGGCCTTAAAGATAAAATAAACTCAAAGCCAGCTGATATGAGTGGCGGAGAGTGCCAACGTACAGCGATAGCAAGAGCCATTGTGCATGAACCAGCATTATTGCTTGCAGATGAACCTACAGCGAATCTAGATGCAGAAAACTCTCACAATATCATGAAAATATTATCCAAACTTAATTCAGAAATATCAACCTCTTTTGTGTTTGCAACACACGATGAAAAAATTATGGGCTACCTTAGAAGGATTATCCATTTAGAAGATGGAAAAATTATTAATGATGAAAAAATATCTAACCCAAAATCTGCATAAATAATGCTTTTTAATATTGCAATAAAGAATCTTTTCGGAGCAAAGCTGAGAACTAGCCTAAATGTATTCGTTACGTCGATTTCTTTTTTCTTAGTTATTTTTATATCAGGTATGTATGACGGAATGAGAGAATATGCAAAAAATATAACAATAGAAACCGAGGTTGCCGGCGGAACATACTGGCACCCAGGATATGATTCGATGGATCCTCGAACATTTGAAGACTCTCATTCAATTATCCCTAATCAAATCAAAAAATTAATAGACCAAAAGTATGCTTTCGGGGTACTTATTAGTCGGGCATCTATCTATCCAAATGGCCGTATAATGCCTGTGGTCATGAAAGGCATTACCCCTGATCAAACTATAGTTAATATGCCTACTAATGTACTTGATCAACATAATGATATTGCTATTCCTGTTCTTATAGGGAGCGGAATGGCAAAAAATGCAAACCTTAAAGTTGGAGATTCATTTACAATACGCTGGTTAGATGCAGATCGGACATACGATGCGGATGAGGGAACCATTGTTCATATTATGGAAACAGAAAATTTTAAACTTGATCTTGGACACATATGGATACCTCTTTCAAAAGCACAGTCAATGCTAGCTATGAAAAATCAGGCAACCTACGTTACATACGCTAAAGATCTTGAAGCGATAAAAGATATTGAGGATTGGATTCACCATGATGTAGACTACATGATAAGAGACATGGAGGCAATTATCAAAGCAGATGAGCCTGGCGCTCAGGTTATGTATTCAATACTAATAGCACTAGCTGCCATGGGGATTTTTAATGCCCAGGTATTATCAATATTTCGGAGAGGGAAAGAGATAGGAACACTCATGGCCCTAGGAATGACTCGATCTAGGGTGGTTTGGCTTTTTACCCTTGAAGGAGGATTAAATGCATTATTAGCAGGAATAATTACTCTAATTTTGTTTGGCCCAGTTTTATTTTACTTTGGGGAAAATGGTATCCCTTTGCCTATGGATTACTCAGAAATGGGTATGCTAGTTGCAAAAAGATTGATTCCTATTTATTCATTTAGCTTAATCATTTCAACAACAATTTTAATATCAATTATCGTACTCGTAGTTAGCTATATACCATCCAGGAAAATTACAAAAATGAAACCAACAGATGCTCTAAGAGGGAGAGCCGCTGTATGATAAAATTTTTAGCAAAAGGATTAATCAGAGATCGCTCTCGTAGTCTTTTCCCATTATTAGCAATTATTATTACTGTTACACTTGTCATATTTGGAATAGGGTTTATGGAAGGAGCGATGAATAATTTTCTACAAAGTACTGCTGTTATTTCAAGTGGTCATGTAAAGGTGGTTACAAAAGCATATGAAAAGGAAAGCAACCAGCTACCTAATGATCTTGCACTATTTGAAACTGATAAAATAATTCGAACTCTTTATAATATGTACCCAAATTATTTTTGGAGTCCTCGAATCACATTTGGCGGATTACTAGATGTCCCTAATGAAAATGGAGAAACGAAAGAACAAGCACCAGTTTTTGGAATCGGAATTGATTTTTTTTCAGAAAAATCTCACCAAGTAGAGATATGGGAACTTGAAAAATATCTGATAAGTGGCCACCTTCTAAAAAATAGAGATGATGCACTAATTAGCTCAAAATTAGCTGAGCAACTAAATGTCAATATTGGGAGTGCAATAACACTAATTAGTTCTACGATGGACAATGCTTTTACTACATATAATTTTAATGTAGTAGGAACATTTAATTTGAATAAAGGTCAAGCAGATAGGCAAATGATACTGGTTGATATTTCTGGCGCAAGACAAGCTCTTGATATGGAAGATGCCGCTTCAGAAATATTTGGCTACCATAATTCTCTTTATTATGATGACGAAGACGCAGTAAGAATTCGAAGTGATTTCAATTTAACATATAGCGATAGTATCGCACAGATGCTTCGCAATGAAGAATCATATAATGCTCTATCTTATATGGCAGGATGGAATAAAATCAGTAACGCTGAAAAAAGAAAGCTACCAAAACAAAGAACGGATGCATTATCTGACAATCAGATGTATGACAATATTGATGAGTGGGAGGATTTATCTGTAGAAGACCCAGCTATCTTTACCCCCAAAATGATTGCTCTAAGAGATAGTAGTCAACTAGCAAGTATGGTTGATTTTAGTAATGTAGCGATGAGCGTCATGGCAGCAATATTTTTGGTTATTGTTATGGTTGTTTTATGGAATATGGGATTGATGAATGGTTTACGACGCTACGGTGAATTTGGGCTTCGCCTTGCAATAGGAGAGTCTAAGGGGCAAGTATACCGATCAATGATAATTGAAGCAGTACTTATTGGATTTGTAGGAACACTATTAGGAACACTTTTAGGAGTATCTCTTACTTATTACGTACAAGAGTTTGGCATAGATTATTCAGAGGCTATAAATCAAATGTCAAGTGAAATGGTATTACCTAATGTTTTCTATGCTAAAGTAACATCAGAATTGTATTATATAGGGTTTATCCCTGGCGTTTTAGCAACAGTACTAGGAACAATGCTTGCTGGTCTTGCTATTTATAAGCGTGAAATGTCACAATTATTTAAGGAGCTTGAAGCATGAAAAATGGTTTGATTTTATTTTTTCTTTCCTATTCTTTTTTATTCACTCAATCTGATCAAATGAGTGCAGATGATATAATGAAAGCAATGGATCAAAACCTCAATGCAGAGTCTAGGATAATAACCAGTAAAATGGTTGTTAAAGGCAGGCGAAGTAATAGAACAATTGAATCAAAAAATTGGGTGGTTGGCACTGAACTCGCATTCACCGAATATCTATCCCCTCCAAGAGAAGCTGGAACAAAAATGTTGAAAATAGGAGAAAAGTTGTATACCTATTCTCCTCAAACTGACCGAGTTATCCAAATTTCTGGTCATATGCTCAGACAATCAGTAATGGGATCTGATATGTCATATAATGATATGATGGAAGACCGCCCAATAGATGAACTTTATAGCGCAACTATAGAAGGATCAATTATGTTAGATGGTAGAGATCACTGGATTATGATATTAGATGCAAAAGTAAAAGGACTCTCTTATCCAAAAAGAAGGTCTTGGGTTGATAAAGAATATCTACTACCCAAAAAAGAAGAACTATATGCAAAGAGTGGTAAACTTCTTAAAACTGCATCATTAGAGGGCATTAAAAAAATAGAAGGGCGATGGTTCCCTTCAAAATTTGTATATAAAGATGAGTTAAAAAGAAATAGTAAAGGGACAGAATGGATAATAGATAATATCCAATTTAATAAAAAAATTCCTAATTCTAGATTTTCAAAGGCCTTACTTCGAAAGTAACATAACCGTCTCAATATGTGGAGTATGTGGAAACATATCTACCATTACTGTGTTTTTTATTTTATATCCACACTCAGAAAGTATTTGGACATCCCTTGCTTGAGTTGTTGGGTTACAAGATACATATATGATTTTATCGGCTTTCAATTTATGTAGATAACCTGACATATCAGGATGCATCCCTGCTCGAGGAGGATCAACAATAACAATATCTGGCTTGGGCACCTTTCTTGGTAACTGTCCAGACTTAAAAAAAGTATCTAAATTCGCTTTCAAAAAATGAGCATTGTCAATTTTATTAATAACAGAATTTTTTTCTGCATTTTCTAATGATGACCTAATTACTTCAAACCCATATACTTCTTTCACATGGTTTGCTAGATATAATGCAATGCTACCAGTCCCACAATAAAGATCATAAACAATCTCATCACCTTTTAGGTCGGCTGCTTTTTTCACTTCCTCATAAAGAACTTCACCTTGATACGAATTAGTCTGAAAAAATGAATTGGCAGATATTTCAAATTTTAACCCTCCAATTTTTTCTTCAATATACTGGTTACCAAAAATTAAATTCTCAAATTCTCCATATGCTACATCCGCTTTACGAGTATTGACGTTATTAACCATTGAGGTTATTTCTGGTACCTCTTTTAATAATGTGTCAATTAATGGAGATAATTTATTTATATCATCATAAGCAGTGACTATATTTACCATTAACTGCCCAGTTTTTGCCCCAAACCTCAACATTAAATACCTGAGGAAGCCTACGTTTGTTTTTGGATCATATGGTTTTAATTCTCGATGATTAATACATACATCTTTAGCAATCGATAGTATTTTATTCCCTAATTCTGGCTGGATATGACATTCATCAACATCTAAAATTTTATCATACCTACCTGGTATATGTAAGCCTAAAGCAAACGAACTATCTACGCCCTCAGCCTCAGATTCAAGTATCCAGCGACGAGAGGAAAATGTAAACTCCATTTTATTACGGTAATTATAAAGTTTTTCGGCACCTCTAATATCATTTAATTTGAAATCTGAAAATCCACCAAGCCGCTGAAAAGCATCCTCAACCTGTTTCTCTTTTTCTTTTAATTGCTGATCGTAAGAAAGACCCTGGAGTTTACTACAAATCCAATGATGACTGCATTTTGATTCAGTAGCATATGGAGATTCATCAATAATTTTTGTAACCCTTGCTTCAGCAAAACCTTTTTTCTTTTTATATATAAAAGCATTTACATGTTGCCCTGGGATACCATTTTTTACAAAAATAACAAAGTCGTCTAATTTAGCTAACCCCATTCCACCGAACGCTAGAGATTCAATTTTCAGTTCTATCTCTGATCCTTTTTTTACTGTAACTGGCTCTCTCATTTTTTCCTTTAATTTATTTGCTATGTACAACTAATATAATTTTTTGGATTTGTTATTATATTAAATTCTTAATTTGCAAGACAAGTTCTTCGGCTTCTTTTCTAGATGGAGCTTCGGCATAGATTCTGATAATGGGTTCTGTGTTTGATGACCTAAGGTGAATCCATTTTTCATCCCAAGTAATTTTTAATCCATCTATATTATTTTTCTCACCATCATGATAGTATTTATCAACTTTTGATATAAAATCATCACTATTTATCCCTTCAACACTTACCTTATCTTTAACTATTTCAAACTGGGGAAGAGAATTATAAATTTCGCTAATCGGAGATATAGACTGTGCCATTCGATTTAAAACCATAGTGACCGCAACTAATGAATCTCGCCCTAGGTGACATTCTCTTAAAATCACTCCACCGTTTCCTTCTCCGCCAAAATTTGACCCTACTTCATTCATTTTATTCACTACATTTATCTCACCGACAGCAGATCTTTTTACTTGGCAATTTTTTGACAATGCTAATTTGTCCAATGCTAACGAAGTAGAAAGATTTGAAATAAAAATTTCATCTTTTGCCCCAAGTGTATTTATGTAACCATCAGCAGCTAGGACAAGAGTATACTCTTCACCTAAAGGATCCCCTTTTTCATCAACTACAGCTAATCTATCAGCGTCTGGATCTACAGCAAAACCTACGTCAGCTTTATTATTGATTATTTCTTTTGAAAGCCCTTTAAGATTTTCAGGGAGAGGCTCTGTACCTCTATTAAAAACACCAGTTGGCTCACAATCTAGTTCTATAATCTCACATCCCAATAAGTCTAACATCGATGGCAATGCGTCAGCCCCTGCACCATTAACAGAATCAATGACAACTTTAAATTTTTTACTTCTAATGGTATCTAAATCAACACATTTCAAAGATGAACATTTGACAGAGTGCTTGTAAATGGCATTTTTTTCCTCCCATAGCATTCCTTTCTCATCAGGATATTTTTTCATTGAAGAAAAATTATCAGCTATTTCAAATAATTTTTCACAATCTTCCTTATGAAAAAAAGTGCTATCCTCTCTCAAAAATTTTATGCCATTCCACTCAATTGGGTTATGACTAGCAGTAATAATAAATCCGCCAACTGCTTCACTAATATGAACCATATATTGGACAGTCGGTGTTGGAACGATACCACAATAAATAATTGTGCGGCCAAGTCTAATTAGTTCATCTATCATTAACTGTGCAATTTCTTCCCCAGAGGGCCTGCTATCTCTTCCTGCATAAATAACACCTTCTGGAAGATACTCATTAAGAGCATTTGCATAGTTAATAATAGCATTTTCCTTTAGATCTTCATTTACAAGACCTCTTATACCGGATATACTTCTAATTAACATAATTGATTCCTAAAAATAAATAAATAATATTAACCATTTACATAAAAAAAGGGCCCAGAAAAACGAGCCCTTAATAATCTAATAACTATTGAAAGTTACTATGTTTATCGACTGCGGCGTGTATCCGTTGTGCGCTTTTTTCTTCTTCTAGCGCCTCTTGGATTATTCCTTAAAGCCTCTATTCTAGCATTCCTAGCCATTCTTCGAGTAGCTTTTTTTCTAGCTTCTCTTTTTTCATCACTAGGTTTTATATAAAATGCTCTTCCACGAAGCTCCCTTAGGATGCCCGCTCTTTCCCATTTCTTTTTAAAACGCCTTAAGGCTCTTTCAAGAGATTCTTTATCTCTAACTTGTATTTCTACCACTATATTCACCTCCTAAAGTGCAAGTGTGGTACATTAAAATTGCTGCGAATCTTAATTGTGTATTGTCATATAATCAAGTATTAAACTAACATTGCAAATTCTTCTATTGATAAAGTCTCTGGCCTCCTTGAAAAATTAATTTTCTCTTTTACTTTATCAGGAATATCCCAACCTTTAAGAGAGTTTTTTAACATTTTTCTTCTTTGGTTAAAAGCCACTCTTACAACATTATTAAATTTTACATATTTACTGTCTTCTACTAATGCGTGTTTTTTCTTAGTAAACCTTATAAAGGCTGAATTTACTTTTGGCCTAGGGATAAAAACTGTTGGTGGAATAGAAAAACAATATTCAACATCTAAATAAGCACCTACAACGACAGTCAACCTACCATATTCCTTTGTAGATGCCTTGGCAACTAACCTTTGAGCGACTTCTTTTTGAACCATAATAAATGCATCTTCCCAAAAGTCTAATTGCTCTATTAGCCAAAAGATAATCTGGGAAGTAATATTATAAGGGATGTTTCCAACAACGCGCACAGGGTTAATGATATCCAAATCATAAATATTAGTTTTTAAAATATCATCATGAATAATTTTTAGTGACCTTAAGCTATCATTTCCATATAATTTTTCAATAAGCAATGGATCAACTTCCACGGAAATCATATCCTTCACAGCAGGTAGAAGAATTTGAGTTAAAGCACCATCTCCTGGACCAATTTCAATAATATTATCACTGCTTATCGGTTTTATTGTATTATGTATTTTATTAATAATATTTGGATCAACTAAAAAGTTCTGACCCCACTTTTTCCTAAATGAGTGTGGTGATTTCCCCATTAAAATAAAAATAACTTAGGAAAAATTAAAAATAGCTTTAGCATTATCAGTTGTTACATCAGCAACTTCATTTATAGTTAAATTATGTAATTGAGCTAAATAATCAGCTACAAATCGCGTTCTACCAGGCTCATTAGTCTTCCCTCTATATGGGACAGGACTTAGAAATGGAGAATCTGTTTCAACAAGTAAACTATTAATAGGAAGTTTTTTTGCTACATCAGGTAAATGACTATTTTTAAATGTCAAGTTCCCAGAAAAAGAAATGTAAAACCCCATGTCAATTAACTTTTTCGCTACTTCATACGAGCTTGAAAAACAATGAGAGACACCAACAACATCTGGATATTCTGATAGTATCTTTAGAATATCATCATCGGATTCACGATTGTGAAATACTATTGGTTTATTAATTTCTTGAGCAAGCTCTAATTGTTCTCTAAAAATTTTTTTTTGAATTTTTCTATCAGAAATATTTTTAAAATAGTCTAACCCAATTTCGCCTAGAGCGACCACTTTATGATTTTTAAGTAGTCCTTTTATTTGATCTAAATAATCTTTTGGCACCTCTTCAGAATCATGCGGATGCACGCCAGCAGTTGAAAATATATTTTCATAGTTTAACGCTAAATCATAGCTCTCTTTTGAATCTTCGACATTCGTACCAACACAAATAAATTTTGTAACGCCTAGATCAGAAGCTCTAGAAAGCACCCCCACTAAATCTTTTTTTAGCTCCTCAAAAAAAAGATGACAATGTGTATCTATCAACATTATTTATGCTGAGAATCTATCCTAGGAAATAAAGCAGAAAGAGTTCCCAGCTTAATAGATGATTTCAGCCCCCCCCATTTTCTATCTCTAGAATCTGTATTTAAAACTTGAAATAATTTTTTAGTCCTTTCAGGCATTATTGAGGATAATAATACTGCAGAAATTCTTAGTGCCTCTGCCCCAGTGTACAATATAGTTCCTGCTAGTTCTTTATCTTCTTTTACAACTTTCCATGGGACACTATGCTCGAAATATTTATTTATACTTCGGACAAATTGAAGTACTTCTTCAATAGCATCATTAATTGCCATATTTGACATATAATTGTCAAAATTCTGCACTACTTCTTTTGAGGATTCTTCAATTTTTTTATCATTAGACGAAAGGCTAGATACCTCTGGAATCTCCCCGTCGTAATTTTTATTTATTAACGTAGAAACTCGACTTAAAAGATTGCCAAAATCATTTGCTAAATCACTATTATATCTATTAATAAATGATTTAATAGTAAAATTTGCATCTTGCCCAAGTACCATTTCTCTCATTAAATAATATCTAACAGGATCAACTCCATATTCATCAATCAAGTCCATAGGATTGATTACATTACCAGTCGATTTACTCATTTTTTCATCCTCCATTAACCACCAACCATGTGCAAAAATAGTTTTCGGAAGTTCAATACCAGCAGACATTAACATCGTTGGCCAATAAACCGCATGAGTAGTTAAAATATCTTTTCCAATCAAATGCATGCTAGCAGGCCAATACTTATTAAATAAAGTTTTATTATTTAAAAAACCAGGTGCTGTTATATAATTGATTAAAGCATCAAACCAAACATAGGTAACGTAGTCTGAATCAAATGGTAGCTCAATACCCCAATTCAACCTTGACTTAGGTCTAGAAATACAAAGATCATTTAATGGCTTTTTTAGAAACCCAAGGATTTCATTTTTCCTGTGTTCGGGCTGCAGAAACATTGGATTAGATTTAATATGAGCAATTAAAGACTTTTGATATTTGCTCATTTTAAAAAAATAATTTTTTTCTTTTAGCTTCTTTATATCTCGAAATTGACCAGAATCAGCTTCTTTTTCTGTTATAAATCTCTCTTCAGATACCGAATAAAGACCTTCATATTCATCTTCGTAAATGTCCCCTGCATCATATACTGTTTTTAATATTTTTTCTACTACAACCTTGTGCCTCTCTTCAGTCGTTCGAATAAAATCATTATTCGATATATGCAGCCTATCCCAAAGTGATATAAAACTCTTAGACATTTCATCGCAATGATCTTTTGGGCTTACACCTCTTTTTGTTGCTGCCTCCTGTACTTTTTGACCATGTTCATCTAATCCAGTCAAAAAAAATGAATCATTTCCTAATTGCACCTGATAACGTGATAGGACATCTGCTAAAATTGTTGTATATGCTGTTCCTATATGGGGATCATCATTAACATAATATATTGGCGTGGTAATGTAGAACGATTTATTCATTAACAAATTTTTGTATGTCTAAAAGCATATTTAAAAGAATAAGAGGCATATATAAATTCTGACGTGCTTGCTGTTTAACTTCCTCAATACATAAAATGATCTGATATATATTCGCCTTTGAAAACTTACTATTAAAAGAAGTCATCCTATTATGCAAACTGGTTTTTTCAAAGCCACTATTCAATCCTTGTTTCAATCTATTCGCGCCTCTCAACCAAATTATAATCAGGTTCATATGATAGTTAAAATCTAGCTGGTTTGTATTAAAAAGACGACTATAATGAGAGGTAAAATTACGCCATTTTTGTGAGTTTTTACTCATTACAGTTGTGGTTAATTTTTCTATTATATTGATTATCCCTTCAACTGATTGAAGAGATAAAGCGCGGGCTAAATGGATATTGCCCCTACAAATAGAAACTATAAATTCTGCGTCATTTTGAGTTACTTTTCTTTCAATTAACCATTTATAAATATCATCATTTGATAAACTTGGTATGTCAATATTTTGACAACGAGATATAATCGTTTCAAAGAGCATTTTCTTATGATCAGTAACTAAAATAAATGTGGTATTGTCTGGTGGTTCTTCGAGTAACTTTAACAAAGCATTTCCAGATTCACCTTGACCTGCACATAATAATTCAGAATTAAAAATGATTACAAAACTTCTACCGCTACCTTTTTCATGTTTAAAATAAAGTTTCTTTTTTAAATCTCTAATTGATTGAATCAATATTCGCGTTGCTTTTGGAAGAGCAATTTTGTAAAAAGGGTCTTTTGACTTGTCACCCAAAGCATTAAAGTATTCTTTAGGAATAATGTCCGTGCTACTTGAAGTTTTTGGAACTGGTAGCGGCACAATAATATTTAATTGCTCATGCTGTAATGTATTGAATTTTAGACATGAATCACATTCATGACATATATTATTGGAATGAGATTTGCAGTTTATTAATTGCGCAAATTTTAGAGATAATCCCTCTTTCCCACAACCTATAGGACCATTAAATAAATACGCACTACCAATTTTATCTGAATTTGATATATTTGATAACTTTTCCCAAGTCTGGCCCTGGGCTTTTGTAAGATCAGTTATCATTAAATTACTTTTTCATTAACCACTTCTCAGGGTCAAGCTTTTGACCTTTACCCCAAACTTCAAAATGTAATTTAGAGCCATTCACTGAACCAGAGTCTCCCATGTATGCAATTACATCCCCAGACCTTACTTCACTATCTACCTGAGTTTGAATATTAGTCACATGACTATACACAGTATAAAAACCCCCTCCATGATCAATTATTACGGTCGTTCCATACCCCCTAATGTAAGTTATCGTTGTAACTACTCCGCTCATAGTAGACCTAATAGGAGAACCAGGTTGGCCTTTTATATCAATCCCAGGATTATCAGTTGTAGTCTTTAAACGAGGATTCCATTGTTTACCGAACTTTAAAATAACTCTACCCTCTGTCGGCCAAGGCAATTGGCCTTTTAGCAAGTTAAATTCTTTTGTTTTTAATGCCTGCTGTTGCTGCCTGATGCGTTCTTCTCTCTCAGACCTGGCTTTATCTTCTAAAACCTTTTTTATTATAGATTCGAGCTGCTTAACACCAGCAGATTTTTCTTGCATATAATTAGCTAATGCAGATTTGTCCTGTCTAATTCTATTTAGCTCTTTTTCTCTTCTAATTCTCATTTTACGGAGAGAGGTCATTTGTTTTTGTTTATCTCTTTTTAGAGAAATACTTTGCCTTAAAAGCGATTCAAGCTTTAGCTTATCTTTATTTATTGTTAATAAAATACCTTCAATTTCTTTCGTCATTGTTTGTTCAATAGAAGATATAATTTTTAAATATTGCGTTCTATATACGGCCTGCCTCCAAGAAGTTGATGATAATACTTTTTCTAAATCAGATACTCTCCCTTTCAGATAGGTGTTTCTAATCCTTTGCTCATACCTTCCCCGAAGCAATTCTAATTCATCTTCTTTTATTTTTATTCTGCCTTTTAAATTATTTACTTTTGTCCTGTTTGAGTTTTCTTCTTTATTTAATGATTGAATCAATTTATTGACAAGCGCAAGTTCTTCATCCAAGTTTGTGATTCTTTTTGATGTTGTAGTCTCATTAATATTTGCCTTCCTTAATTTTGAACTTAATTCTTCAATTTCCTTCTTCATTTTATTTATAGCATCATTTTGATATCGAAGCTCTTCGCTATAATCTCTTTGTGAAGATTGTGAATTGACAGTGCCAAAGAATAAAAAAACTAATATTGTTTTATTTAATATTTTCATCTGATTAAAACTAGTTAGATTATTTAACTGATTACAATGTACAATATTTATCTTTTTAAAAATCAGGATTCTTCAATCTTAAATAAAATGAAATCTTTAAATGATAATTCTAGTTTTTTACCCTTTAAAAAATATATCCAAAGTTGTTCTTGTTGATTCAAATTATTAGAAATAATAACGTCATGTGGTTTACCAAGTAATTCTTCTATCAAAGGTAGAGTCATACCTATTGTAAGTCGAGGAGATCGAGCTATCGCTTGCAAATATCTTGCTTTTGACATTTCATAATCAATTATCTTATCAGACTTATAATTACCATACCTAGTTAACTTTTCATTTAAATCGCTAAGCAACTGTTCATTCCTAGAACCTATACCAGTAGATAATTTTTTTGCTTCTTCAAGAGATTGGATAGCTAATATTATCTCATCAGACTCATCTACTTTATCAGCTAATTCTACTAGTTGGATTCCCGCTTTGTATTGTAAGGCTTTTATTTTCGATTCTAACTCATCGTTAAGCTCTAGAGCCATTGAGTATTTTTCTATTGACTTCCCAAGAATTAATATTGATTGTAATTTTTCTCCCTCCTCAAGAATTACATAAGATTTAAATTTATTAATAACTTTTTCATCTACATCTGAAAACGAAGAAACTTTCTGTGCGAGCTTTAGAGCGTCTTTATAAAACCCCCTATCGAGCAATAAATAAGCAGAATTAATCCATTTTCTTGCAATCTCATTAATACGAAAGTCTAAGGACTCAATAATTAACGTGTCATTTGTTATTACTCTAGCTCTTGCCTTAATATATTTATCGAGAGCTTTTTCGGATTCGCCTATATCATCAAAATATAAACCCTGCTCCATTATCTGATATGGAATCTTTCTATCGCAGTTTTCAATGAATTCCATTGCTCTATATTTGTTAGAGTGAGTTGGGTATGTATTTATAAATTCTGTAAACTTACTTTTTGCACTTAAGTAGTCTTTACTGTAGTAAATATTCTTCGCCTCATCTCCAATAGTCTTTTTACCACCATAAAATGTTGCAAGGGTAAAGTATATCCCATAATTAGCAAGATCAAACCTGTTTACCGGGGCTATGTTTCCATCATCACTTATTTTATTTATTTTTGTATATGAATGCCTCAAATCAATACCAATCGAAAAACGATTTGACTTACCTGGGTCAATAATGTATCGAAATCCCAATCCTATATTCATGGATGTTCCACTACCTTTTATTGATTCATTAATAGATTCAGTGTCTTTATCAAAATAAAATTTTGAAAATGCCAACCCATAGCCATATCTAAAATTCAAATACCAGGAATCAAAAGGCTGCCATTGTAATGAGTTTGTTATTAAATATTCACTGACTTCCGGTTTAAACTGAATATTATTAGGCTCTAGAGACGTACCAACTTTCCAATCATCAGGAATACTTTTAGGTGAGATTATAGAACTAGAACGATAATTTATCCCGGTTAATAAATTCATCCAGCTGGTCTTCATTATAATATTAGGAATATTTATCATTCCAAAATCAATATCCAATGAAGTCCCAAGGATATTTTCTATTCCTTGGTCTAACGGAGTAACATCATTTTCAAACCAGATCCAATTATCTAAGTCACTTGCCGATGGAGAAGATGAACTTCCTGAAAGTTTACCATTAACACCTAGCCCATATCTTATTTCAATAGGCATATAATTAACTGGAGCCGCAAACTCTCTAAATCGGAAAATTCTATCATAAATTGGAACTTTTTCATTCTTGCTATCGTTTGGAATTTTAATCAGACCCCATAGATAGCTCTTTGGTTCTTGTTTCATTCTAACTTGGGAATTAAGGCTTGTGGTTATTACAAGAACTAATAATATCCAATTAAATATTTTTTGTTTTATCATCGATACAAATTTAAGTATTCATATATCATTTACAATAAGAGACTAGGTATATTATGCTCTTAAATTCTCAGTTATTTTACTATGTATAAAAGACATTTTATAACCGTTCTAATTTTGACCAATATTTTATTCTCCCAAAAGTTTAATATTGCAAGAATTCAGTATAGTGGCGGAGGTGATTGGTACTCTGATCCAAGCAGCTTACCAAATTTATTAGATTACCTCAGAACATATACACCAATGAAGAAAGCGGGTAAAGAGGTAAGAATAAAACTAACAGATAGTGATGCAAAGCACTTTCCATATCTATACCTAACAGGGCATGGTAATATCAACTTTTCTGATGATGAAGTCATTTCATTAAGATCAATCCTTTCAAATGGAGGGTTTTTACATGCGGACGATAATTATGGCATGGATAATTCTTTTAGAAGAGAAATGAAAAAAGTTTTCCCAAATAAAGATCTAATCGAGCTCCCTCATGACCACCCTGTTTTTTCATCATATTTTAAATTTAATAATGGACTGCCAAAAATTCATGAACATGATAATAAACCTCCTCAAGCATTTGGAATTTTTGAAAAGGAATCGTTAGTTGTTTTATATACATATGAAACAGATTTAGGTGATGGCTGGGAAGATGAGGCGGTTCATAACAATTCATGGGGACTTAGAGAAAAATCATTAAAAATGGGTGTGAATATTATTTACTTCGCATTAACTCAATAAAATGAAAATTTCAAACTATATAAAATCATTAAGATTAGAAAAAGTAAAAACAGATTTATTAGGTCTGCTATTTTTATTTATTATTTCAA
>Ga0208410_1000347_pt1 | contig 27737 bp, 39 predicted proteins | sample ETN02SmetaG_3_FD_185787 | JGI IMG/M metagenome (GOLD analysis project Ga0208410, IMG submission 185787) | Marine microbial and viral communities from oxygen minimum zone, Eastern Pacific Ocean - ETNP2014F10-02SV257 (SPAdes) (version 2) | ecosystem: Environmental > Aquatic > Marine > Oceanic ... | reverse complement strand
ATTCTGTGCGAGGAAGGTTTAATGGCTAACTTTACTATTGCAAAATTAACTACTGCTGTATCGGATAATGTAGTGATGGATGGAGTAGATACAGTAGGACTTACTACAGCGTCTAACTATACTACCTCTAATGGTACTATGACTGTTGCTAGGTCTAATAATTTTGGTAACTTTAATGAATTAGATAGGAAGACAGAGAGTTATAATGATGATAAGAGGCCTAGACAGGGAATAATGTATCCTCGTGGCGGACAGTAATTGAATTACTAAATAGTGATGCCTCAAGTGGAACACTATGCCCGAAGAAGTAACGGAAGAAAAGAAACCTGAGAAAAAGAAAGGTCCTCTTGGAAGACTAAAGGAAAACTTACTTCCTGATCAAGAAGAGCAAGCTGCTATCATTAGTACATTTGTACGCATGGGCGTGTTGGTTTGGTCCGGCGGAATTTTGACTTTAAATTACGTAGCCATACCTGGCGTACCACAACAGAAAATAGATCCGACATTTATAGCGTCAGTTTTTACAGGCGTGCTAGCGAGCTTTGGCATTCAAACTGCTAGTAAGAAAGGTGACGGTACTATGAAGATGGATGCTAAAGCTAAGGCTGCCGCTAATGGTGGTGTATCTGGTGGAACAGTTCAAACAATTAGAATTGAACAGATGCCACTGAAGATCATTGCTGCTGACATCCCTGCTACATTGGCTCCTGAAAAGAAAGAGCCACCAAATCAACCTACGGTATAAAATTATGAAAATCCCAAGTTTTAATAGTATCGCCAATGTTCTAGCATCAGTTTCTGCTGTTGGACTCGCTGGTATTGTTGGTGCTGGTACATACGTCTTTGTAAACAAGGATGCAATCATTGACAACATTAAAGAACAGGCTATGGAAGCAGTCCTTGGTGGACTTAGTGCTCCATCTATAGGTGGTGATTCACTTCCTGTAGGCGCCCCTGATCTTGCACCTCCTGCTGATCAAGCTGCAGCACCTGAAGCTCCTACTGGATTTGGACTCCCTCAATAAGGTTTGTCCAAAGTGTGATGCAAGATGGTTTGAAGGACAACTCTACTGGTCTAATGGCAAAGAGGGTTGTCCACATGATCTTGCAGGACTAGTTTGTAATGATATAAATTCTAGTAGGTGCATTAACCCATGTAAAGGATCCACTAGTGGACAGACATGGGAACAACGCAGAACATATCTTTCGTAATATTGCTGACACGAGGAGACACTGGAACTAATGGACGTAAGAGATACGGTTACTGGTATTACAGCAGCCGCAGTAGTAGGAACGGGCACAATCGTAGGTGGAGGACAAGTCCTCGACAATATGAATGATGGTCCCCAAAAAAGAAGAGAAGCAGAAGTCACTGAACTACAGATGATAGTTCGGGAGGAGGTTCGTGCTGCATTTAAAGAAGCATGGCCTAAGAACTCAGGCCCAGTAACCAATCTTGGCCCAAACCCTAACGGTAATTACCGTGATATAGTACAACCTAACAGGACAAACAAATGAATGATCTAGAACAAGCACCTCAAACATTGACAGAAACAATCGAGGCAGCACCTGTTTTACCAGCACCAGAGACTAATAATAACTTGCGTGATGCAGGTGTTGTTGTTGGAGTTGTAGTTGCAGCAGCACTTTTCTATAAGTTATACTTAGCAACATCTAAAAAATAATGGATAACGATTATCATGCTCTTCAACGAGAACAGAATGAACGGATCAAGTCTCTAGAGACAAAGGTTGACGATCTTGAGGAAGATAATAAACGTCTCATGGGTGAAGAGAATGAGAGATTGAAAGGAAGGATCCGTAAGTTGGAGAAGTGGGTTGCTGGTGCCGCTGCTGTGATTGCTGCTGCGGTTGCAGGTCTAGGACTAATAGAGGCAACTGACTTTGGTATGGCAAAGACTGCCAAACAGGCCCAAGAACACAGAGATTACTTTGTAAATATACTTCATCCTGCAATGGAGAGATCTAATTGGTTGGGTCAAGACTATTCTAATTTAGAAGGTGAGAAACCACCTGAATGGATTAAGAAGAAGTAATGGATCCCATTCGTGACATCCCTGTTATTAATAACCCTGTACCTAACATTCAGGTTAATGGTACGGGGATTCGTTTTATTGGAACGAAAAGAATATACAATCCGAATACGATAGTACTAGAGGAAATTCCTGATAGACGTATCTGGGAAGTAAATCCACCTCAAGCATTGCCAATGGAACCTCCTGTTACTGTCAAGGCAGGTACTCCTATTGTTGATATGCCAGGGTGTGTTGTAGTTAATAAAGAGAACGCAAAGAATCCTACGAATAGGAATAATCAATTAGTAAATGATGATCCCAAACAGAACGTTGCTCTATGTGACGCAGGGATGCCATACTATGAACCACCTAATTATAAACAGAATGAATTGTCATGGCAGACTGTCTATGGTGAACCAGAAGAAGAGGAAGAGGAAAGAAGAAATGATGATGATGGTGGTGGAGGTGAAAGTGGTGCAGGAGCGGAAGAACCACCTCCTTCAGATGAACCAGAGGGTGATCCCGAATGTCCTGGCCCTCTACAACCACGGTTAGGATCTGTAGGACCTAATGAAAAAGAAAAGGTATCTGGATTCGAGTTACAACCCGATCCAAATAACCTTAATAAAAAAATATGTGTAGTACTCTATGAGGACATAGGAGTAGTAGAACAGTACTTGCCTAGTCCACAGGTTGCGACGACGACGGCTGTGATTGCGAGTGTTGCAGCGTCATCGGCCCTCCTAGCAAAGCCGCTGGCTGATCTTCTTCTTCGAGTTGTGAAGCCGGCGATAAAGCAGGTGATGACCAAGGTAAACGCCATCCTCGGAAAAACCCCTTATCGTCCGACTCAGAAGGAGCTGAAGACGAATGAGTATCGTGTGAAGAAGGGTCTTCTTGGGATAAATTTTGCGAAGGAGCATCAGAAGAAGATGAAGGCGGAGAAGAAAGCTGAGAAAGAGAAGTTGAAGTCTGAGAAGAAGGATCAGAAGAAGAATCAGAAGAAGGATCCTTAAAGTCAGGTTGAGGTAACGTGTGTGAGTGAGGAGTTATCTTACCGCCTGGATTAGTAACTATAACATCAGCACATATGGATGCATATGGTGAAGCAGGGTGGAAGAATATGCCAGCCTTTTTAAGTTCTCCACAGTTCTTAAGTCGTGCAATCTCAAAGTCTAACCTTTTGTTAGATGTCAATTGATTCTGCATGTTTATCTGTGCTTGTGCTGCAGCGGCACACTTACGTTGCATACCCCTGTTGAGTGGTATTGAAAGCGTAGCAGAGAGTCCTAAGTTGAAACTCTGATTCGCCCTCATGTCAGTTCTTACAGGTTTATACCATGATGGTGTGAGGTTGCCATCTTGTACTGCATCAGGTACGCCATCTCCAGCAGGTACATCCTGAATGATTGTCATATCATCTCCATCGTCAAACCATCTTACAGTATTACCACTCGCATTAGTATATGTTCTTGTGTCGTACCATTCTTCCCAAGGATAGTTCTTAACAGTGACACTTTGTTGTACTGTTCTACCTGTTAGGTCTGTAGTATTATATTGTGGTTCGTTATAAAAATCTTCCCAAGGATCCTTTCTTGAATCTGCAAACTGAATATACGGTGTCATGTTAAGAGTCGTACCTTGGCAGGACACTCCACCACCGTAGGTGTTAGTTACGTATGGGCCTTGGAGCACCTGTATGGCTTGATTGGTTACCGAGCCAGAGGAGTTAGCTATTGGATTAGCTGTAGCTGATACTCCACCTACACCTTCCGCTAATGCGGCCGTCGGACTTACTAACGATAGTACTAATGTACTTATTGCGTAAAGGTGCTTGTTGTGTCGGTGACGCTTTCTATAGATGTGACTCTTTGAATTATTGTCTGATTCGTAAGGCCTGGCCCTTGATATGTCTGGGTAAATTGAAAGTTCCCGTCTGGATCTGCGATTGTAAAGTTGTTGGGTTGTGAGAAGTCTAATGAGTCGAATGAACTTGTCACGGTTCCTGTTACGGTTGCTCCGTTTGCACCCGCTGCCGATGTTCCGCCTGGCGTTACTGTCACTGTTGATGTAGTCACTGGGGGATTCAATGCGGCACCGTTGTTCTTGATACCTACCCCCGTTACGCTGTATTCCCATCCTGTTCTATAATCAATTGAGTTTATGGTTTCTGTAACCGTGCTCTCAGTCTCGGTATGACTGGTCATTGAGCCCTGCTGGAAATTGGGCACGACTGGCACGGCCGAGACTGGTGCTGCTATACTAAGCAGCGCAATCGCTGTCAGTATGCGTTTCATTTTTAGCGTACTGTTATCTCAGATACGAACTGGCCCGTAGCAGATGTGCCTGCGCCGCCAGCTGTTAGCGTCATGGCTCCCGCTGAGGTAATCGTACCAGCCAAAGAGCCGGCTACGCCACCAGATGAGGTAAAGTTTGTACCGTATGCGGGCATGTCAGCTACGACACCAGCGGTAACGTCAACACCAGCTCCAATTGCAGCAATCGCATCTCCTTGAGTATAACTTTCAGAGAAGCTGAAGGCTGAGCCAGCTGTATTTACGTCATAAGTACCAACGTCTAGTGTTGGTGCAGCAGTAGCACTACCAGCTGTGAGTGCTCCAAAGTGTCCACTGTTAGAAGTATCAACCTTGATATTAGATCCAGAAACCGTATAGGTTGAGCCTAATCTAGTTCCACTACTATAAGCCGCATCTACGGATAACTGAGTTGATGTTGTCAAACGGTGAACAAGGTCTGCCTTAACAGGCGATCCAAGAGATCCGACCACTGCCATCATAAGAAAAGGAATAATTCTTTTCATGTGAATCCACATAAGTTCAGCCGTATTTATACAACTTAACGTTATATTTACCTATACCCTAGATCTAGTGTTCTATGTCTGCCAAAAACGCAATTGATACGTACTTAAATTGATAGTTCCTCTTGCTACCATTTGACCGTTGCCATTGTCATGACCAGCAGCAGTTATGATAGTACCTTGAGACTCTTTGTAGTCTGTATATGATTTTGCGAATCCTGTATTAACAAATCCCCATCCAGGCACGTTAGGTGTATCTGATTCTAGTGTCATAGTACCACCTTTATATCCAGATGCCTTTATTAAGACTGGATCTGTTCCTACTTCTGCATACCAAGTTGCACTGAACTTTAATTCTATCTCATTATTTTGAAGACCTAGTTGTTTTAATGCAGCAACATCAATGTATATGCCTTCGTATCCAGCTGTATCTGTAGTATTATCCTTACCCCATTGCATATATGTTATGGATCCACTACCGTTTGTTATCTTGTCTAACTTTTCTGCACCTACTGTTTGACCTGCAAGTGCTGTAGGTTTAATAAATTCACATCTTATATCTAAATCCTTTCCATCAGTCCACCACCAATAGAACTGTAAGTAATTACAGTCAAATACGGCAGGGTCAAAGTCAGCCCCTCTAGACTTACCAATTCCAAATGCTAAAGGTGACATATCAAGCTACTATTGTGAGGGTTCCAACCATACCAGAGTGCATTGTACACTGGTATACCAGAAATAATGGTGCATCAAATGGTACTGTGAAAACTTGTGTGCCTTGTTGAGAACCACTTATATATGTTGATCCATATCCTACACCACCACTTGAATATCTAATGGCAAATGGGTGTGCAGACCCAGTTGTATTATCAAAGACGTATGTTTGTCCCCTCTGCAGGAAGAGTTGTGGGTTATCTGTTGTATTAACTAGTCCTGGCCCTGCAAATCTATATGCAGATGAACCATTTGCAGTTACTTTATACTTGATTGCAAATGTTTGGTCACTACCATCCCCAACAACTCTATTAGTTGTTACGACTCCTCCTTCAATAGTGCAGGTCTTTCCCGTACCAACGGTGATTTTTAAATTGCCAGGACTTTCTAGTGTTGGATCGCCAGTGGCTCCAACCATATTAATATCCTTGACACCGAAAGATTTTTCTGCCATTAACCGAGACCCTTTTTAGTATTTATTAGGTAAATTTAATTACGAAGCCACTCATCTTGACGCCAGCTGAATTGGACAACTTGAGTTGTGGTCTTGATGGTTCCTTATTAGAACCAGTGGGAGCATCCCATATGACAACGGCATCACCACCTTGAAGACTGTGTACGTCATCCCAGTCGGGATTGTCTGCACCTACACAATCATTGCCTTTATAGAATTTCTCATAGTCTTGGATTCCACATTGATTATTTAACCAATTTTTTATATCTCTCCAAGTCCATTCTCTATTGTATTGTAGTTTAGTTGTTATCCATCCAGCACAGGTAGGACATGCAGAACTAGTACCGCCAAAGTCTTTATCATATGGAGTAAGACCTAATCCACTATAGGTTTCTGGGTGTACGAAGGTTTGTGTTGTATTTTCACCGTCTGCAGTAAGAGTATCATCTGCAGCACCATAACAATCTATCCCAGTACCTTTATCACTATAGTTAACTATACGTTCTTTGTAGTCTGTGTTATTTACATAACCACCTGATGATATTTGATCATCCAATGCACCAATATTAATTGCTGAATACTCTGTACCTGCCGTAGATAAACCAGAAGTAGTTTTCCCTAATGATTGTGGCCACCCTCTTCTATTGAAGGTGTTATACATTGTTAGTCCAAACTCTAAGTGAGTTGCAGAGTTTAATGCTTCACTATCATTAGTGGCCCAGTAATTATTAAACTCTGGACTATCGGGAGCACATTGGGTTTGGTTACTGTTACCAGCAGCACATACAAATATAACACCAACATCTGACATTTCTTTTCCACTTTCACTAGTAGAGTTATCTACCATCTCTCCTTTCATTCTTCCACTGTCACCATATCCACCAAGGTATCTAAAGAAGTGTGCCCCTGCATAGAATCCTGCTGTATATCCAATACCAGTTACACTACCATCAATTGCAGCTGGTCTATACCAGTAATGTGTTCCACTTGTGAAACTTGTACTTCTATAACCCCAACTATTACTGGATAGTGTTGGGTTCTTATCTGAATTTTGTCTACCTCTTTGACCTTCTGAACGATGGTCATAGTTTGGTTTATAGAGGTGGAATATTTTTAGGATATCGAATTGTCCGTTGTCATTTATACCACAATTAGAACCACCGATAGAGTTTAATACCCATCTGTTGGCATTATAAGCAGAACCATAGTTCTTACCAAATACTTGTCCAGCACATTGAGTACCATGATTAGTACCGTTGGTTGCCTTATTATTGTTATCGCCTAAACATACTGATCTTGAATATGCGTTACTGAATCCTGTTACGGTTCCTATAGTAGAGAATCCAACAGACCTTGCATTAGAATCAGACCACCAACTCCTTGCAGCCGAATCTGTGGGAACAGTAGTTCCATCCCAACGTTGTGTTAGTCTTCCAGCTGGATCTGCATTGAAGTAGTCTGGATCAATATAATATGGCCCATCTAAGAGTACATCTAATACACCACAAGTACCTGCTGTAGTTGAGATCCCACTCCATGTTAATGCGTTGCCTGTCTTCCAAAGAGGTGGATTTGTGGCACCACAGTCTACAAATTCTGGATGTCCAATCCAGAATCCATCATCAGAAACGACTGCATCTACACCTGTTCCATCTCCTAATTGATAAATGTCTTGTTCAAATATGTGGTGATCATAACCAGATAGTCCATTGGTAGTTGCATCCCAAGGATTATTTTTTTGTAAGTGTCTTAATAGTTGATATCCACTTCTGTTTACATCGGTTGAACCTATACCAGCCTGAGATGTAGGTGGTTGTGCATCAGATGGAGCAGTATTAAATGCTCTGTAGTTTGATACACTCTTTTGGAACCTCGGTATATTTCTTACAGGACTTGCATGAATTTCGCCTGGGTCTGGTTGGAATGTGCCAGGGTATGCAGAGTAATCTATGTTGACAAATTTAACTTTAGCATGTTTCTTTAAGTCTTCTGCTTCTGCATCAGTCAACATGTATGTTCCTCTGGTATCACTATGAAGTTTCTCATCAGTGACAGTGATACTTCCAGAAGGAATATTATCTTCTAAAGATCCATCCTTTTTTAGTTCAGTATGAATGAATTCCCAATCTGATTTCTGATAACATCCAATAGAATATGCTTTCTTGCCAGTGCCAGGAGGTACTGTAGCAAGACCTGTACGGTCTAGTTTTACTGTATCAGTTGTAATCATTGTTACCCTACTTTATATGGACACATGAGGGAGTCTCTCAACTCTCTAGCATGTAGATTGTGTTCACATAATTTATTCATCCAGATTCTCTCATCTAGAGTGACTTCAACTCCATCTGTAGTCAACATACGACAACAGATGTCAGTAAGTTCTAGTCTATACTTAGTGCTTAACATATCAAATATTTTGTATAAGGGTTTTAACGAATCGGTATGTGGAAAGTCCAGAGATTCCAGATTCAGGAGTTACACTTACCACTACGTTTGTACTTACAACTGCAGCAGAAATTGATACCTGTTGTTCTGGTGAGTACATAATGCCATACTCTTGAGAGAACGCTGTGGTTCCATCATGCATGACAAGTACTTTTTGTGACTGTCTGTATGTTCCCAACCCAATCATAAATGTGTACTCTCCACCAGAGTAACTTGCCATTGGAATTGAGTCTATTGCAACTGGTGAGCCAGGTGATGCAGTATATGTTCCGAATCCAGTGGTTGAAACACCACCTCCACCACCACCTGTGGCAGTGACTGTAATGGTTGCACCAGCACCAGAAGCAGTTGCTGTAACACCAGAACCAACGAAGTTGATGAACGTTACACCAGAACCAACGACGGTTCCTTCTTCTTTGATGATGATGCCAGATGCAGCACTAACACCACTTAATCCAGAACCATCACCGATAAACTTGGTTGCAGTAACAACACCTGTTACTATAAGTCCACCAGAAGATGCTTCGAGTTTGGTTGCTCCACCCCACTTCACCTGTAACCCAGAGTCACAGTCAAGTACAAGTGCGCCTGTTCCTGTGTCTGTGATGTGAGAATTATTGCCATCATGCCAGATGGTTAGGTCGTTTCCAGCTCCGAAGAATAATTTCTTATTATCAGGAACGAAGATTGAACCACCTACTGATATGTTACCAGTAAGAGTTGATAGTCCAGAGACATTCAGTTGAGTTGCAACTAGATCATTGAAGGTTGATGTTCCTGTTGTACTAATACCATCAACAACACCAGAGGCAGCAGTAACTGTGACTACACCAGCAGATGCAGCAGATACAGATAGGTTTGTACCGAAGTCAATTGTTCCAGCAGTACCAACTGTACTACCACTATCTTTGATGACTACTCCTGAACCTGATGCTGTTATACCTGTTAGTCCTGATCCATCTCCAACAAATCCTGTTGAAGTAATGATTCCAGAACTTGTTATATTTGAAGCGGTTAGTTGTGAGACACTTACATTTGGATTACCAGTTAATCCTTCTGCTACGGTTGCGATACCAGCAGTGTTTGCATAACCAGTAGCAACACTGAGGTTGGTTAGGTTTGATCCATCTCCATATAGAGCAGTCGCAGTAAGAACACCAACTCTATAGTATTCTGTTCCAGTTCCAACTGTACTGTCAAGATTGTGACTTGCTAATTTGATCCAACTACCAGCATGTGCGAAGTAAGCACTCTCTGTATCATGTACATGAGCAAACTGTCCGTGAACAGATGATGCTGAAGGTAGTGCTGAGTATGAAGACCATAGGTGAGGTAGTATGTTATCTGTTGCAGTTCCATCTAAACGACCAGATAGACCAAAGTTACCTACAACTTTTAGTTTATAGTCTGCCGTGGTAGTACCAATACCAACATTACCTAGTGTGTTGATACCAGTTGCATTTTGTCTCCAAATACTATCAGTAGATGGTAGGTTAGTTAATCCTGAACCATCACCAGCAAACTTAGATGCAGTTATAACACCAACAGTCTGGTAGTTACCATACATGTCTTGGTGAAGTATCTGTCTCCAACCATTGTAACCACCCATTGTGGTTCCACATGAAATGTATGCCCTGCCAGGGTTGTTAGAGTAGGCAAACATACCTCTCCACGATGTTGCAGTAGGCATGTCACCTGTTGCATCAAAGTCGAAACGCATTTTACTTCCTTGGCCAGGGAAGGTTACAATACCAATTGCAGAATTGATATTGTCAATAGTAATAGAGGGAGTTCCAGTTAAGTTCTGTGCGTTGGTTGCAATTCCAGCAGTGGTTGCATATCCAGCTAGTGTTGATACTCCAGCAGTAGGAGAGTAAGTAGATACTCCAGCAAGGAAGGCATATTGTGTGAACCCTGATTCGGTTGCAACACCAGATGCTCCTGCATATGTTACGATTCCTGCCTGAGTTGCGAAGTTTGCATCGTATGCTAACGTTGCTGTGTTTGCAAATCCAGCAGTTGTTGCAACAGTAGCAATACCAGCACTGATTGCATAGTTGGATGATGTTGAGAACCCAGCAGTCCAAGCAAATCCAACTGTATCTGCAGCAGAAACTGTTACATTTCCCCCAAAGGCACTTACAACATCTAGGTTTCTATCTAAGTTAATACTTTGTGCAACACCAATTAGTGTTCCACTATCTTTTATGACTACACCTTGACCAACGGCAGTAACACCTGTTAGTCCTGATCCATCTCCAACAAATGTTCCAGTTGTAATACCTGTTAGTTGAACATTACCCGATACATATAGAGATGCTGTGGGATTTGTTGTGCCGATGCCGACGTTCTTACTGGTTACAATTCCTGACTCTGCAGCCTTTGTCCACGTACCTCCACTACCTGCACTGACACTGAGGTTTGTTCCGTCACCGAAGGTGTTATATATCTCTGTAAAATTAGCGTTTACCTTAACAGCACCTGATGCAAGAGAGTCTCCAAGACCATCATTAGGTGTGAATCCAGTAAATATTCCCTGACGAGCCATGAAGCTTCCTTATATAGAGTCCCTGTCTTCTATTTATTGATATAATAAATACGTATGATGGAAAGACTCTCTCTTTTTAAAATGGACAATAACATTCAACCTGACTTTACTGGCTTGTATGCCAAGATATATGAAAAAGCAACCCCCGAATCTGGTACTGGTAAGTATTATAAGGAGGGTAAGCCAACTACACAACAGTTGAAGGCAAGAGATAAGTATTCTAAGATAAAGGATCTTACCAACAAGGGTAAACATAAAGAGGCGAGTGCTTTATATAAGGAGGGTGCTAAGTATGACAATACAAAGTCACCTGATTATGCAAAGAAGAGGGCTGCTCTTGCTAAGAAGCATGGAGGAGAGGACAAGATTAAAGGACATCCTCAGTACGAAGAGGTTGGAAGGTATAGAAAGTGGTACGAAGAGTACAAGGAAGAGTTAAGTGAGGGTTATGTAAACAAGTTTGATACATGGGCTGTATCATTATGTGATGAGGGATATGACCTTGACAGGTGGGAACGAGGAGAGTTGTTTGATGCTTTTATTAACGAGAATAATCTTTGGGATTCTAGGCAATCAGTTTATGATGCACTTGAAACATACGAATTTTATGATGAGTTAGACGAGGAACTTTTACAGATTGTAGAAGATAACCTTGGAGAGAAGACTGAAGATGAGATCATGGATCTTATGGAGTCTGGTTGGCATCGTCGTAATCCTGGCAAGAAACATCCACTAGAGACTACTAGTTTAAACAAACCTAGTAAATCAGCTGGAGATGTAGTTTTAGATGCAGCGAAGAAGTCTTCTGATAAGGAAGACAGAATGTATGTTGCGATGAGAAGAGTGAAGGCTAGACAGAAGAATTACAGTAAAGCTAAATCTGATGCTGCTGATAAACTTCATGGTCATTATACTATGAGACAATCTGCCAGAAAGAAAGGTGCATCTGCAAAAGAAGCTGCAGCTGGAAGTCATGGTGATTTTGGTGGAAAAGGATTCAACATAAAAAGAGGTGGAAGAGGACAGAAAGGTTGGCATGGACCAAGAACTGATAGAGGAACAGGTAACAAGGCAAGGAGAAGAGCAGGAGAGGAAGTAAAAGATAGGGATCCTCGCAAATGAAAGACTTTCAAGAGTTCTTAAGTGAGTTAAATAGGTATGAGAAAGAAACAGGTAAGTCATCTGGTTCTCTCAACATGCCAAAGGGTAGACCCACTCAGAAGGGTGGTACTAAAGATCCTGTTATGAGGGCAGTCAGGAAAAGTATCCGTAAGGAGACTGGTAAACCTGAAGGTCAACGGAAAAAAGTCAAGGGTCAGAAACCACCCAAGGCAGGTGAGTATGGTGCTCGTAGAACACCAAAAGATATTATTGATAAACGTCGTGCGGATAGACAACGTGCAGACGATTTAATGAGAGACACCAGTGGAACTTAATGAAAGATCAGTCTCAATCAAACAACAAAGGCTCTTTGGATTGGTTAGATCGTTTCAGAAAGGTGATCTCAAAAACCCCTCGTCTGAGGTTACCAAAATTGCTTCCACCACAAGTAAATCCGACGTAAAGAAAATGGCATCTACAAAACATGAAGGACTTCCTCTAAGAAAAATAAAGGAAGAAATTATCAGAGCAAGACTCGAAGGACCACAGAAAGGTTTGGGTGCTGCATTGTGTCCTATATGTGGACAGATGGGATGTACTAAAGATCATGAAGCAGAGAAGGAAGAGGAAGTAACTGAAGGTAAAGTGTCAGTTGGTCCAAGGTTGGGTGAACCAAGAACGAAAGGTTCTACAGCTGCTAATGCTGGACAAGGTGAGAAGATCCAGAAGAGAACTTTGAAGTGGATGAGAGATAGAGGACAGACAGGTGCTCCTGGCTTAAATGCAATGAAGGAGAGACAAAAAGAACATGAAGCGAAACGTGGTGTTAAAGAAGAAGTGGAGCAGATGGATGAAATTGTTGGTACTGCTGGTGGTGCTATTGCTGGTGGAATTTTGGGTGGTCCTTTAGGTGCCGTAGCAGGTGGTCTTTTAGGAAGTAAGTTAGATGGTAAGAAGAAGAAACCTGAAAAAGCAAAGGAAGTTCAAGAAGAATTGGAACTTGAGGAGGAAAGAAATGCACGTAAGATGAACGTGAGGACTAAGAAGACTATTCAGGCCACTATTCAGAAGGATGCTGAGAAGGAAGCAAAGAGAAAGGCAAATAAAACTGGTGAGTATAAAGAGACTCCTAAGAAGAAACCAAGGTTAAAGAAACCATCTCAACTTACTAGAGTTACGGGTGCATCTAAACCACCACGCACACAGAAGGGTGCAATGGCATATGATGGGCCTAACAAAGAGAGATCTGAAGCTGCTGATAGAGTTAAAGCAAAAACAAAAGCCGCAAAGAAGACTCCAATTACTAAGGCTACTACAACTAAACCAGAACCTAAGAAGAAGACTGCAACAAAACCAGCTGCAATGAAGAAGGCAGTTGAAAGGAAGAAGGAAGTTATCAAACAACCTGAGAAGAAGGCACCTGAGAAGAAGACATCAAGACCTAGTTTCAAAGACTTTGTTGCTAAGGGTAGGAAACGTCATCGCAAAGCAACTCAAGCTGCTAGAGTACTAGCAAAAGGTGCAGCTGCTGGTGTTAAGAAGGCAGTCAAGGTTGCAAAGGACATTCATAGTGTTACACAGGTGAACAAAGATAAGACTGTAAACATGCAGTCCTATGAACCAGAACTTCCTATGGTGGAAAGTCTTACTTCTGAGAAGAAACTTGGTAAGAAAGTTAAGAACAGAACTGCTAAAGATCTTATTAAGACAGGGAAGTCTTTAAATGCACAAGATCTTAAGAAGGCTGATGAGGATGGAGATGGTATAGTAAGGGTTATCGATGCTGGATATAGATCAGAAGCTGATATGATTGCAGAGGGTAAGGTTAAGAAGGTTGCTGCTATGATTAGGAGTCTTAGAGGGCAAAAGAAACCTGTTCCACATAAGTTTCCTGTTGGTGCTAGTGGTGGAGATGCTGGTGCGAAAGCAAAGGAAATAATGAGAAAGAAAGATCATGAATCGGTAAACTTCTTGCACCCCGACGATTAATGTGATATACTTTTGTTATGAAATTTATTTTTGACATCGACGGGACTCTAACTCCTAGTCGCAAAAAAATCGACCTAGATTTTCTTCAATACTTTTATGACTTCGTTCTCACGAACGAGGTCTATCTTGTTACTGGGAGTGATAGAGATAAAACTATAGAACAGATAGGACTTTCCCTATACTGTGCTTGCAAGAGAGTATATAATTGTGCAGGCAATGATGTCTATGAAGGAGACATACAATATTATAGAACAGATTGGGAATTGCCAGATGAATGTAGAAGGTTCTTACAGGATGAACTAGACTATAGTGTATTTCCTATAAGAACTGGTACTCATATAGAAAAGAGACCTGGCTGTGTTAATTTTAGTATTGTAGGTAGAGGTGGCACATGGACAGAAAGGGAAGAGTATATTAAATGGGATAAGGATAGAGATGAGAGAGTAGATATTGCCACGAGATTTAATGATAGGTTCCCAGAACTATATGCTTTTGTTGGTGGTGAGACTGGGATAGATATATCCACTAAGGGTTCAGATAAGAGTCAGATACTAAGAGACTTTAAGAAAGGTGATGACTTAAGGTTCTTTGGTGATAGGATGGATGAACATGGTAATGATTATCCCTTAGCAATTGCTATTGCAGAGAACCATCTTGGATATGCCTTTCAAGTGAAAGATTATAATGATGTGTGGGACATGTTAAAGAAGGGAACCTATGCATGACTTCCCAAATGAAGTCGAATTATTAGAACTAAATAGGAGTAGTGACATGAAAATTATGGGATGGACACCACCACAAAGACCAGCGTGGGTGAAGGCATATATGAGAATGCCTGGACATACAAGGGTACAACTTTTTCTTCTGACGACATTGGCGATTTCTTCGGTTACGTCTACAGGATTACTAATATTCAGAACGGTAAACAATACATCGGACGCAAATATTTTACACAGCGTAGAAAGCCTAGAGGTGGGAAACGCCGCATTACGTCTGAGAGTGACTGGAAAAAGTACTACGGAAGTTCTGACGAACTTAAAGCCGATGTTAAAAGATTGGGCAAATGGGCCTTTAAACGAGAAATCCTCAGTCTCCACAGGACAGGTGGCAAAGTAAACTACGAAGAGACAAGACAACTCTTTTTAAATAACGTACTGACAGAGGCACTTGACAACGGCGAACCTGCATTTTATAATAACAATGTCTTAGGACGTTATTACAAGAAGGATTATTTCAATGGACTTCCAGATGGGAAAGACTCAAGAGGAGATGATGCTTGAGTACATCATTGATAGATTGCATTTACTTGTTGATGAATGTAGGTATGAAGATGCAATAGCTTATTGGGAAGAACATGCTGAATTGTTTACACGATGAATAGTTACTACGATTATCTTCAAGAAGGTGCTGAGATTATTAGAGATCATGAGATAACTTTGACCGAAGAGGGCATGTTAGATCTTCTTCAGATTAAGTATAGGTGGCCAGAACCAGCGATTGAAGTTATTAATCAGGTTGGCAATACATCTAATGGTTTCTTTGATTCAAGAAAGTTTATAATCTATGATCGGTGGAAAAGACTTTATGATTTAGGATTCACTACACTCATGAGTAATGTGATGGATCTTACTGCTGAACTTAGATCACTTGATGATAAGTTGTATGAGTATAAAGGATCAGAAGTTAATGCTAATTTTTATTTTAGTGGCGGTACAGATATAAAGAGACCGAGTTTTGATCCACACCAACACGAGTATCATGTAATTGTTAAACCCATATATGGATCTTGTGTATGGGAAATTAACGAAGAACAACATGAGGTTGATACTTCTGGAGTTCTTATTATCCCTGCAGGCACTATGCACTCAGTTGTGGAGAACCGAGAACCCAGACTATCACTAACAATTAATATGTCAGGATAGTGAAAAGATATATAGAATATCTGAACAGTGTTGGAGCTGATAAGATTCCTCACAGGGAATCTGATTTGTTAACACATTCAAGAAATGTTTCTGACATGCTACGTGTCTATGGTAGACCCATAGAAGAACAAGTAGCAGGTCTTTTTCATTCAGTGTATGGTACTGAATTCCAACAATATAAAATAACGATACCAAGAGATACGATTAGGTCTTTGATAGGAGAGTACTCTGAGTCTATTGTTAATTTGTTTTGTACTCTGAATGATAGAGCCCATACAATTTTGTATGGCAAAGGTTTAAAAGATCCAATTAAAGAAACTCTTCGGTGGTTAGAATACTGCAACATCAAGGAGCAGGATCCTGACGCCCAGATTTTAAAAGAGTTTGAGATAGTACTTAAGGTAAAGGTTAATGATTGTTCGATGCAAACAATGTAATACTGAATTGAGCAGCAGTGGTAAATCACAGTCGTGTGGGTGTAAGAACCAGATGATTCTGAGAGATGATGTCGTTACGGCTGTGGATTTAAATGACATAGTGTTAATTAAATCTGAAGATAGTATTAAAGATCAGGGTTTCCTGACAACTAATGATATAAAATACCATGAAGAGCGCCGCAAGCGCAAGATTACCAAACTTACCTTCGAGGAACGATGATCAACCTAGACGAGAAGTATCACGATTATTTGACAAGTCCAAAAACTTTAAGAATTGATGGCATAAATGAACGTGTGCGAGGTTATGGTTATCACTGTGATGGTAATGACATTAAAGGTTACTACTTGACAACAGATAACTATAAGTTGTACTATAATATGAACGAACAATTTGTACGGATGGACGCACTGGCGGAATTATCTGTATCAAAATAACGTTTATATATATTTTACTGAATCTATTTTGAGAAAATGAATCAAATTCCTGATGCCCAAGTCTTTACATTAACCAGAGGTAAGTCGGGCAAACTCCTCCGCAAAGGTACTCATGATTTGTGGAAGAAAAAAGATGTTCTTATTGTAGGTATCAATGGAGCTTTTAGTCCTTTAGACACTCAGATGGTCAAGGATTTTGAAGCATCATTTGATAAGTTCATTGATGAGACTTGTGTTGATGAGATCTATTTCATTTGTATGAATGATGCTTATGTTATGGACGCATGGTGGAAGTCTATGAAGATTAAGAAGTGTAAGTATCTTCCAGATGGAAACGGTGCCTTCTCGATGAGACTTGATGGCCAAGGTGGTATGTCAGGTGGTATCACGGTTAATGAAATGTATAATAAGGGAATGGGTAAGAGATCTTGGCGTTATGCTATGTTAATTGAGAATAACATTCAGATGGCATACGTTGAAGAAGAAACTCCTGATGGTTCAGAGAATAGAAATAATCTAGAGAATCTTGCGTACCATTTAACAACTCCAGAAGAAATACTTAAGTTCTTAAAGAATAGAGAACAAGGTGATAGGATTAGAGATAATAACTACCATTCTTATGACCAAGCCTTACCGCAATGAAGAAGATTAATCTTCAATATCTTGAAGAACATATGGAAGAAGTACTGGACAATGCCAGAAATGGAGAGTCCTACTTTATTCAAACTCCTGACGGAGAGATAGCGTTGGTTCCAGACAAGGACAGATTAAAGTCCTGTATTGATTCTGGAACTGCTGTGCCTATAGAGGACAGTCACTTATGGAACCACGATGATGGTGCTTGACACAACTGAATAACTAGACTAAAATAATCCAGTAAACTACACGAGAGTCATGAACTCTTTCACGGATAAGTTTAAGAAGAATCTAGAAGTTCTAGAGAAGGCAGTTGATCAGGGGTTCGCTCTTGATTACAAATATCCAAAAATCTATAAGAAGGTTTTGAGATACTACAAGAGTGAAGGATACCAGTTCAGTGAAGAAGATCCAGAACAGGAATACTCCTCTGTTATTAATTTAATTGCTGAGGAATTGAAGAATGTCTGATGAATTTACCATAGACATTGATAAAGCATTGAAAAATGCTAAGGAGAATGATCTATCAGGATCATTCATAGATCATAAACCTTTAGGTCTTGAGTCAGTGCGTAAGTCTGTTGATAATTGTGTTAACCTAGCAGGTTTAGATAAGAAGGTGATGGAAGAACTACTCAAGGGTGAATGGAATCATTATGAGACATTGAACTCAGTTGGTAGATCCTCTAAGAAGATTGTAATTGAATACGATATCCAACAGAAGAAGGATGACTGAACCCTCCTTACCTAAGAAGGCAGAAAATTTTACAAAGACTGCCTTCGATATCATAAAGGAGTATGTTCATAAGGGTACTATATTAGTACCCGAAGAGATAAGACAAGCACGTATAGATATATGTAATGACTGTAATAGACTTGATAAAGAACGGTTAGTCTGCAAAGAATGTGGATGTTTTCTTGTTAATAAGATTAAGTTTAATGCTGCTAGATGTCCTTTAGATTATTGGTAAAATGCAACCTCCAAGTGAAGCTTTAAATAATGACCTTCCTGATTTTGATATAACAGATTTCATTGGTGTCTTTCCCAAGGCAGTAGATGCAGACTTCTGCGATTACCTTTGTCAGTATGTGGATCATGCATCCCAATTGGCACCAAGGAACTTTACACATGTAAAGGATAAACAAATTTGTTTAGATGCCTTCTCGCCTGGTGAGGCAAAGGGGTTGATGGAATATGTTAATGGATGTTTGTTCTATTATATAAATGAGATTTCATACCTTACTAACTTCAGTTATGTGAGTGCGTTGGTTTTACTTCAGAAGACTGAACCAACACAGGGATATCATATGTTCCACGGAGAAAATATTAATTGGAATGTATCTGATAGAACATTGGCTTGGATGGTATATCTTAATGATGTAGAGGAAGGTGGAGAGACGGAGTGGTTGTATCAACAACGTAAAATAAAACCAGAGAAGGGTACAGTTTGTATATGGCCTGGTAGTTTCACTCATTTACATAGAGGCAATCCTCCTATGAGTGATAAGTATATTGCTACTGGTTGGTATCAAGGTAACATTGGTCTTCCTCAAGTACATACCGCAGGTATAAATGATCAACAGTACATGGATTCGATGTCATCAACATGAGGATACTGGTTACTGGACATGAGGGATTCATTGGCAAACATGTGTTCAATGATCTCAGACACGAACAAGGTTATGGTTATTTGGTAGATGGATTGGATAGACCAGAGGATATAGGGGACTGGGTTGGCCCTTCTGGTATGTTTGCAGAACATTATGATGTAATCATCCACCTTGCAGCCTATGCTGCACTAAGAGACAGTGTAGATAATCCAGAGAAATTCTGGGAGAATAATGTAGAGAAGTCGAAACCTATATTTGATTACTGTAGAGAGAATAACGTTAGGTTATTGTATGCAAGTTCTGCTGGAGCACACGAGTGGTGGCAGAATCCTTATGCAATAACTAAGAAAGCAAACGAACTCATGGCACCACCTAACAGTGTTGGTATGAGATTTTTTAATGTCTGGTCAGAGGAAGGTAGTAGAGAGGATATGTTATACAGAATGTTACAAGATAAGACGGCAACATATCTTACTAGACATAAGAGAGATTGGATTCATGTTAAGGATGTAGTCAGAGCGATTGCATATCTAATGACAAGTCAGTACATAGGCCCTATTGATATTGGTACAGGAGAATCTATATCAGTACTGGATCTTGCTAAGTCAATGGGTATGGATTACCTTCCTATTAAGGAACACACACCCAATGAACCTGATGAATTGTGTGCGGATACCACAAAATTAAGGGAGTTAAGATGGTTTCCAACCGTAAAGATACTTGATAAATCCACTCATCCCTGTTATAATAAATAAGTTGCGGTTTATTTAAGATTATATGGCGCCGACCAAAAAGGCATTAGTATTAGGAGCAGGTGGTTTCATTGGAAGTCACATGTGTAAGAGACTCAAATCCGAGGGATTCTGGGTTAGAGGTGTGGACATTAAGTACCCAGAGTTTTCTGAGAGTGCCGCTGATGAGTTCATCCAAGGTGATTTGAGAGAGGTAGGTCTAGTTTCAAGAGTCATGGACGTAGAAGGAGACTCTTTCGATCAGATTTATCAGTTCGCTGCTGATATGGGTGGTGCAGGTTACATCTTTACTGATGAACACTCAGCAGATATTATGCACAACTCTGCTACAATTAACCTGAATGTTCTTAATGAACAGGTACAATTGAACAGACTTCTTGGTACTAATAAGACGAAGATCTTCTACAGTTCTTCTGCTTGCATGTATCCAGAACATAACCAACTTGATCCTGACGATCCTAATTGCCGTGAAGACTCAGCATACCCAGCAAACCCAGACTCCGAGTACGGATGGGAGAAACTATTCTCCGAGAGATTATACTTGGCTTACAGTCGTAATTACGATATCTCTGTGTGTGTTGCCAGGTATCATAATATCTTTGGACCAGAAGGAACCTGGCAGGGAGGAAAAGAAAAAGCTCCAGCAGCTATCTGCCGCAAGGTTGCACATGTCCCAGATGTGGGAGGCCCGATTGAAGTGTGGGGCGACGGGTTGCAGACAAGATCCTTCCTCTACATCGACGAGTGCATCGAAGCTACAAGACGACTCATGGACTCCACCACCTTTAGAGGACCCGTCAACATCGGTTCCGAAGAGATGGTTACCATTAATCAATTAGTGGACACTGCTGCTAAGGTTGCAGGTAAGGTTGTATCGAAACGTCATGTATTGGATGCACCACTAGGAGTTAGAGGACGTAACTCTAACAACGATTTAATTCGTGAGACACTTGGGTGGGACTATTCTCAATCACTTGAGGATGGCATTCGTAAAACTTACGAGTGGATCTCTGAACAAATTAAGTCACACCAGCATGGTGTTGTTGAAATTTCATCAAAGGAACTAGAACATGCGAAAAGTAACTAAACAAACCATTCAAATTGATAAGGATGCAGTAAGAAACTTAGATGTTTCTCACCTTGCAGAACAATCACTCAACTCAAATGACTGGCTTAGTGCTGGTCAGAGTGAGTATAGATTATATGCGTGGTTATCTACGCAGTTTGACAAATCAATTATCCTTGATGTAGGCACACGTACTGGTGGGTCTGCTCTTGCTTTATCATACAATGAGAACAATCAAGTCATCAGCTACGACCTTCAAGAACAAGGTGCGTCACAGATTAAAAAAGATAACATCGAGTTCAAGATTCAGGACTTCCGTGAAGACGACAGCCTCAATTGGGATCATGTCTCTATCATTATGCTTGATGTTGATCCCCATGATGGCATCCAAGAAGAAGAGATGATGGAGTTCCTTGAAGACAAAGGTTGGAAAGGATTGATGCTCTTCGATGATATTGGCCCTCAATGGCCAGAGGTTGAAGACTTGTGGAATAGGATTACATATCCTAAGTTAGATGTGTCTGAGGTAGGTCATCTTAGTGGCACTGGTCTAATAAATTTCGATAGCAAACACGACATCAGTTGGAAGTAAAATGAAACGGATTCTAATCTTAGGTTCTGAAGGTCAGGTTGGAGCATACCTAAAAGACTACTTCAATGCGAAGGATGGTTATAAGGTACTCGACTTTGATGTTGCCAATGGTAGACATCAAGACATGACTAAGATTCCCAATGCAGAACTTCATCGTAAGGTGATGTTGGCAGACTTTATATTCTTTCTTGCCTTTGATGTAGGTGGATCACATTACTTGAAGAAGTATCAACATACATTCAAGTTCATTGATAATAATACTAGGTTAATGGCACAGACCTTTGGCCTTATTGAACAGTATAATAAACCATTCATCTTTGCATCATCACAGATGAGTAGTATGTCCTACTCTCCATATGGTGTATTGAAGAGAGTGGGTGAACTATATACTAAGTCTTTGAACGGATTGACAGTAAAGTTTTGGAATGTTTTTGGAATTGAAAAGGACATGGCTAAGGCACATGTCATTACAGATTTCATAAAGAAAGGTTTCGAGACTGGTACTATTGATATGATGACCGATGGTACGGAGCAGAGGGAATTTTTATACGCTGAAGATTGTTGTGAAGCGTTGGAAACGGTCATGGAAGAATATAACCATATCGATTCTGACGATGAGCTTCATATTACTACTGGTAACAGTACAAGTATTCTGGAGATTGCATCACAAATTCAGTCCCTATTTAAGGAGATTGGTAAGGAGGTGGACGTTTCCCCGTCACCGTCGAAGGATGAGGTGCAGAAGGATGCTCGTAACATACCAGACCCATACATCAACCGATGGTGGAGACCAAAAACTTCCGTTGAGGACGGGATCAAAAAAGTATTTGAGGTAATGAAAAAGGATTATGAAAGTACCACAGAATGAAGAAGAGTTAAAGGCTCTGCAAGCAACCATTGAGGCTGCGAAAAGGAATCCAACTGGTATTGATATTCCAGTCCTTAATCCTGAGAGAAAGTATCCAATCAATTTATTCTGTAATGATTCATTGGATCCATCTACATCAGCAAATAATAGATCAGTCTATACTAGATTTGTCCGTGATGGATCTGGTTTAGTTAATCTATATGTTAATGGAGAGGCACTAAAGGTACTCGAAGATAACAGTGGACTACCTAAGTTCATTTGGTTGTTAGAATCCAGAGAGATTATCGGAGAACAATACAAGTGGATAGAAGATAACTATGACTTCGTTGCTAGTAGAGTTGATGGTATCTTTACTTCTGATCAACGATTAACTGAGGAGGTAGGTCCAGATGGTAAGTTTCTTTACTGTCTATCTAATGCAGCTCCTTGGGTTATGGATAGAGCAGTTTATAATAAGTCAAAACTTGTCTCTATGATTGCATCCAATAAAGGATACACAGAAGGACATAAGAGAAGACTTAAAGTTGTAGAGAAATATGTAGAGAAGTTCGGACAGGATGACCTATTTGGATGGGGTTTAGGAAAAGAACTCCCATTAAAAGAGAAATCTACTGGCCTCAAGGACTATATGTTCAGCTTTGCATGTGAAAATGCGAATTATCCTACCTATTTTACTGAGAAATTGACCGATTGTTTTGCATGTGGTACAATACCAGTGTACTATGGTACTGCTGGAGTTGCACAGTACTTCAATCCAGAGGGCATTATATTCTTGAATCAGAATTCTCCTTGGGAAGATATCCCTTGGGACAAACTCACACCAGAGTATTATGAATCTAAGAAAGATGTCATCCAAGAAAACTTTGAGACTGCTCAGTGCATGAGAGTCGCAGAGGATTACCTTTACGGTAATTATTTTGTCCAACTAGACCCATACAGAGAGGAACGAGCTAAAGTATCATGACAGTAATTGATGTAAACGCTGAAGAAGTAAAGGATGATCGTAGTGGATGGCAAGCAGAAGATCAGATTGCTGTAGAGTATCTGGCTGCATGTGTTGAAGCCGTTGAGAATGATGATGCCTTTGCAAACTTCAAATCAAATCCCAAGTACAAGACTATCTTAGAACATGTACTAAAGGATCAAGGACAGGCATATCTAAACATCTGTAAGGATATGAATGAGGATGCTGTATGGGAGAACATTGAAGCATTCAAAGAGAATGATAAGATAGGTAACCCAGAGACTCACGTATATCCTGGCGTTGATGGAGTTATATCTGCCACTACTTTAAGGTACATGAAGAACACCTTCGAGATGGCTTTCATGATGGATGGTGCAGAGATTGGTAAGGTAGTAGAAGTTGGTGGAGGATATGGTGGATTGTGTAGAGTTCTTAGTAAGGTTTGTGACTTTGATGAGTACATAATGATTGACCTACCAGAGGTCAGTGCTTTGCAGAGAAAATATATTGATCAGTTCCCTGATCTTAAGGACAAGGTTAAGTGTGTATCTACAGAAGACTTCGGACAGATAACAGACGTAGATCTATTCATTAGTAACTATGCATTGTCTGAGTGTGATTTAAAATCTCAGATGGCATACTATGATATGATAGTTAAAAATTCAAAATATGTTTATTTGATATACAACCTTGTCAATTTCAATGATTTCCACTATAATGATTTCATTGACAAGATCAAAGAACAATTTACCTTTGATACTGGTCGGGACTACGAGAACACTGTTATTCTAGCAACAAGAAAGGATGGATCGGATTGATGATTACAGGACACTAACTATTGATATAGTTGGTTGGCTTTGTAAGTATATTAATGACAATAAGATAAACTCACTAGTAGTAGGGGTGTCTGGCGGAATTGATTCTGCTGTCACCTCTACTCTTGCAGCCAAGACTGGAGTACCAGTCTATGCTGTGGGTATGCCATTGAGTACTAAGATAGAACAGGAAACTTTATCTGATGCCCACCTTTATTGGTTGGGTAATACTTATGATAATGTTAAAGTCTTAAAGACTGATCTATCAGAAACTTTTGCCAAATTTATCAAAGGACTTACCAATGATATGGATATGGAGTACATAAGTAATCCATTGGCAAAGGCCAACTCAAAGTCTCGCCTTCGTATGATGACTCTGTATCACATTGCTCAGAACGTTGGTGGTATTGTTGTTGGTACGGGTAACAAGGTAGAAGATTATGGAATCGGTTTTTTTACTAAGTATGGTGACGGTGGCGTTGACATTGCTCCCATTGCTGACCTCTACAAAACAGAAGTCAGAGAACTCGGAGGATTCATGGGAGTAATCCCAGAGATTCTTGATGCTCAACCTACTGATGGTCTATGGGAAGATGATCGGACTGATGAAGATCAGATCGGTGCTACCTATGCACAGTTGGAAGAAGCAATGGAGAATGGAACAGGCCCAGCCGTTGATGTTCTTTACCGATTCAACAAACAAAACAGACACAAGATGGAACCAATCCCTACATATAAACTTGGAGAATCATGAAAATTCCAGAGTCTACATCCTATCTAACGATAGAAGTTATCAGTGATCAGATTGAAGGCAATGAAAGAGTTGTACACATACGAAAGATTTGCACAGGTAATCCTGTGGAACAGTTCATTACAGATTCGGTGATCCGAGTACCTGTTGTTAAAGAAGTTGAGGAAGTAAAGGTTACCACTAAGACTAAGGAACCAGTAAGAGCAAGGAATAAGAGAGGTCATTATGTCAAAGATGATCCCACCACTCCAGAGAATGAAGCATGGATAGGTGGTGTTGCTCCCAAAAGAAAGACACGTAAAACACGCACTCGTAAAACTAAGGAGGTAAACAAGTAAACCAATGAAAATCGGTGTAATTGGCGCAGGAAGACTAGGTATTTGCTTTGCTCTCCTGTGTGAAGAACTAGGTCATGAGGTTCTTGTTTCTGATATCAGATCACATTATGTTTCTGATCTTAATAGTAGACAGATCTATAGTAATGAACCAGAAGTAGAAGAACTTCTACTGAATTCTTCTAATCTTCAGGCAACTACTAATAATCAAGATGTCATTAGACACTCTGATATTATCTTCACTTATGTTCCTACTCCATCCTTAGATGATGGTAGTTATGATGTTGCTTGTGTTGATCAAGTTGTTGAGGATTTATTACAGGCACCTAACCTTGAAGGTAAGAAGTTTATCATTGGATGTACTACTAACCCAGGCTATGTTGCTGAGGTTGCATGGACATTAAAGGAGAGAGGAGTATCTGTTTTCTATAGTCCAGAGTTTGTTGCTCAGGGATCCATCATTAAAGACATGCGAAATGCAGACATGGTTCTTTGTGGTGGAGATGATCAAGAAGGATTTGATATTGTTAAGGACATCTATGAAGGGTTCATGGATTCTGATGTTGATTTCTATCCAATGTCAAACACTGCTGCTGAGATCACAAAGATAAGTATCAATTGTTTTCTTACATATAAGATCAGTTATGCCAATATGATTGGACAGATCTTATATAATTCTAATTGTGGTGGTGAGATTAAAAATATACTTGCCTCTATTGGAGCAGACAGTAGGATAGGATCCAAGTATCTTAACTTTGGATTAGGTTTCGGTGGTCCTTGTTTGCCCCGTGACAATCGTGCCTTGGGGCATTATGCCGAGAAGGTAGGACTTAAGTATAGTCTTCCTCAAGTTACAGATGATTTCAATGAGGCACATGCAGAGTTCGTTAAGAATTTCTGTCTTAAACAGAATCAACTTGACCTTCCATACTATATTGATAGTATAGGTTACAAGGTAGGTTGTGATCTTGTAGTTGAGAGTCCAAGACTAAGATTGGTTGAGGATTTACTTAAGGAAGGCAAGAGAGTCTACGTTAAAGATCTTGATGATGTCAGGAAAGAATGGGAAGATGATCTTGTAGAAGACTATGATGACAACATCATCTTTGTTAAATCTCACAGTGAAGTACATGAAAAGACATGGAGGATTGACCTTTGACCATCAGTTATAATCGCCTCGGTAGTAATGGTAGACTGGGCAATCAAATGTTTCAGTACGCTTCACTAAGAGGCATTGCAGACTATAATAAGTTCCGTTGGATGATTCCTCCAGCGGACTGTAATCATAAGGATAACTATGGTCTGTTCGATACCTTTGAGTTAACTCATTGCCAACCAGAGAACATTGGTTTCAATGATGGGATGACTGTTACGGAAAAGAAACATTCATTCGATGACTCGTTGTTTTATTGTACAGATGGAGTTAATATAGACGCCTATCTTCAGTGCGAAGATTATTTTATTCATATTGCAGATCAAATCCGTGAAGATTTCACATTTAAAAAAGAGTATCTTGAACCATGCAAGGAGTATATCGATAGTCTCGATAGCCCTCCTATCTTTCTACACATTAGGCAGTCTGATAACATCGGAAGAGAAGAGTACCATCCCATCCTCCCGATACGATTTTTTGAGAGTGCGTTAGGATATTTTGATGAAGAGACTCCATGTTTTGTATTCACAGATGACATAGAGTGGTGTAAGAATGAACCTTTCTTTAAGCAAGATAGATTCATATTCAATGATAATCCTGAGAGATATGAGTACCAGACCATAGATGGTACTGGTCAGATGCAGAACACTTTGTTACCACAAGTAGATCTATGCTTGATGTCTCTATGTTCTGGTGGTATAATTGCTAACAGTTCCTTTAGTTGGTGGGGTGCTTGGTTGCAAGGAGATAGAGGAAATATCATTGCTCCTAATCCAGAGAAGTGGTTTGGGTCTGCGATGTCTAACCTAGATACATCAATGATTGTTCCTGCCCGTTGGCAGATATTAGATTGGAGTAAGTAATGGCTATTTCATTTCAAGGGATGGGTAATGAAGGTCGTCTGGGTAACCAGATGTTTCAGTATGCTTTCCTCCGTGGTGTTGCTGCTCGTCGTGGGTTTGATTGGATAATTCCAGGCCCTGATGCAGACAGACTTGATAACTATGGTTTGTTTGAAGCGTTTGAATTGTCTGGATGTAAACCAGAGAACCAAGGAGAACCTTTCTTTCATAAACAAGAAGTCTATAGAGATATGGCCTTCAATGAGAAGATCTATAACGAGTGTGAAGATAACACTAACTTCTCAGGTAACTTCCAGACTGAAGCATACTTTGAATCTATTGCTGGAGATATTAGACACGACTTTAAGTTTAAAGATGAGTATCTCCATCCCTGTTCACAATTTATTGAAGAGAATGGTGGACAAGATAAGAATATATTTCTCCATGTTCGTAG
>Ga0208410_1000346_pt1 | contig 27755 bp, 17 predicted proteins | sample ETN02SmetaG_3_FD_185787 | JGI IMG/M metagenome (GOLD analysis project Ga0208410, IMG submission 185787) | Marine microbial and viral communities from oxygen minimum zone, Eastern Pacific Ocean - ETNP2014F10-02SV257 (SPAdes) (version 2) | ecosystem: Environmental > Aquatic > Marine > Oceanic ... | reverse complement strand
CCGACGACGCGCGGGGACGCGATGCGCGCCAACGCGGCGACGACGACGACGACGACGACGACGACGCGCGTCCCGCGAGCGAGGACGCGCGCGCGCGCGGTGTCCGAACGAACGGCGCGCATCTTGCGCGAGGTGGAAATGCGCGAGCGCGACGCGTCCGGAGGCGCCGCGCGCGCGGCGACGGCGCTCGGCGCGGGGGGACAGACGAGCGCGCGCGCGTTGGAGGGATTGGACGCGTCGTGGCGCGCGATGCGCGAGGGTGGGAAGGACGAGGGTGGGAAGGACGGGGTCGATGGGTTCGCGAGACGCGCGCGCGGCGACGCGGGAACGCGCGACGAGACGGCGGCGTACGACGTCGCGGTGTGCGGTGGGACGCTGGGGGTGCTCGTGGCGAGCGCGTTGCAGAGACGAGGGGCGCGGGTGGTGGTGATCGAGCGAGGGGCGTTGGTGGGACGCGCGCAGGAGTGGAACGTCAGTCGGGCGGAGCTCGAGTCGCTCGTGGGCGCGGGCGCGATGACGCGCGCGGACGCGGACGAGTGCACGATGATTGAGTTTAATCCGATTCGGTGCGGATTTTACGGATCGAAGGGGGAAGACGTGGTGACGACGAACATTTTAAATGCCGGTGTGTCGCCGGAGAGACTCGTGCGACGGTGTCGAGAGCGTTTCGAAGAGGCGGGCGGAACGACGCTCGAGCGCGCGGATCTTCGAGGAGTGGACGTGTACGACGACGCGGCGGTGTTGAACGTGGGCGAGGGCTCGGAACCGATCCGGGCGCGTTTGGTGTTGGATTGCATGGGATTTCGCTCTCCCATCGTTCGTCAAATTCGAGGGAATAGGAAACCGGACGGCGTGTGCCTCGTGGTCGGGAGTTGCGCGGAGGGATTCCCCGAAGAACGAAACGAGAGCGCCGATCTCATTCGCACCGTGACGGACATCGAGGAAGACTATCGCGGCCAATACTTTTGGGAGGCGTTTCCCGCGTCGTCCGGGCCCACCGATCGGACGACGTACATGTTTTCTTACATGGACGCCGAAGAATCGAGACCGACGATCGCCTCCATGCTCGACGATTACTGGGAGTTGATGCCAAAGTACCAAAACATCGGATCTATCGATGACGTGCGGATGAAACGCGTCCTCTTCGGATTGTTTCCCACGTATCGCGATTCGCCGTTAAAGACGGAGTTCGATCGCGTGCTCGCAATCGGGGACGCGAGCGGTATTCAATCGCCGCTTTCTTTCGGAGGTCTCGCCGCGCTCTTGCGACACATCGAACGCATCACGGGCGCGGTGGAGGAGGCGCTGGACTGCGACGCGCTCGATAGGGATGCGTTGCGAGAGGTGAACGCGTACAACCCGGCGCTCTCGGCGGCGTGGTTGTTCCAAAAGTGCATGTCCGTCGAGGTCGGTCGCACCCCCAAGCGCGACTTCATCAACAGACTCATGTCCATCAATTTCGGCGTCATGAAAAATCTCGGCGACGACGTCATGCGTCCATTTTTACAAGACGTCGTCACCTTTCGCGGACTCGGCAAGACGCTCGTCTCCATGACGCTCGCCGAGCCCACGTTCATCCCCGAAATCCTCCTCAACGCCGGCGTCGGCCCGATCGCCGACTGGTTTCTCCACTTCGTCGCCCTCGGCGCGTACGACGTCGCCGCCGCGCCCGCCGCGAAGATCGCAGCCTTCGCCAAGGATTCCGGCGCGCTCTCGCCTCGACAAAAATTCTTCATCCGACGACGCTGCGAAGCCGTCATCTACGGTTCCGGTCGCGACGTCGTCCAGTAGACGCGCATTCATTCATTCATTCATTCATTCATTCATTCATTCTCATTCGTCTTCCATCTCAGCCAGAAGGGACACACCGTTGAGTCCTGAACCGTCAAATCGGGCCGACGTCGAGCCGAGGAGAAGATGCCACCTCCGCTCGACGTCAATCGCGCGCGCGGACCGTCTCCGCCGCGCGCCGAGGTCGACCGTACGACATGGGCGTGTACGACGATGAAGACGTCGCCGCGCGCGACGCGCGCGAGGAGGAAGAGGAGGAGGAGATCGGCCAGGTGCGTCGACGACGACGAAGGAGACGCGATCGCGGGAACGACGCGGCGAGGGACATTCGCGACGACGAGGGGTGCGAACGCGAGGGAATCGACACCGCGCGAGCGGGGTGGGATGCGCGAAGGTGTCGTGGAGGACGCGTGGCGGTGGTCGCGACGCGGGACGCGCGGTGTCGACGACGCGAGGGTGGGAAGATCTCGAACGGGGCGTGATCTCGGAGACTGACGAGAGAGAGGCTCGACGCGCGCGCAGGAGGACGCCTGGGTCGTCATCAGCTCGTTTTTCGAGGAGAAGGGTCTCGTGAGGCAACAGTTGGATTCGTTCAACGAGTTCATTCAGCACACGATGCAAGAGATTGTCGGTACGTGGGCGCGAGACGCGGCGCGACGAGGGATGGGAGACTCGGGGTTTAGGGTAAACTCGACGAACGCGCGATGAGAGATCACTGACGGGACGCGCGATGCGATTTCGACGACGCAGACGAGATGAGAGAGATGGAATTGACGCCGGAGCATCAACACATGCCGGGTCAGGACATCGACGAGATGGAGAAGAAGACGTACAGGATTAGCTTTAACCAGATTTACTTGAGCAAGCCGATGGTGACCGAGGCGGATGGTTACACGACGACGCTGTTCCCGAAGGAGGCGAGATTGCGTAACCTCACGTACTCTGCGCCGTTGTACGTGGATATGGTGAAGGAGATCACGACGGTTCATCCGGAGGGAGAGACGACGGTGGAGAAGGAGGAGATCAAGAAGGTGTTCATCGGGAAGGTTCCGATTATGTTGCGCTCCGATTATTGCTCTCTCCACGGACACACGGATAAGGAATTGACCGAGCTCGGTGAGTGCCCGTACGATGAGGGTGGTTATTTCGTCATTAACGGTAGCGAAAAGGTGCTCATCGCCCAAGAGCGCATGAGCACGAACCACGTGTACGTCTTCGAGAAGAAGCAGCCGAGCAAGTACATGTGGCAAGCCGAATGTCGCAGTCAACCGGAGCGTGGGTCTCGCGCCGCGAGCTCGTGCGTGATGCGCCAGCTTCACGCCGTGGGTGCGAAGGACGCACCGGGCCCGATTCGTTGCACGCTTCCGTACATTCGCACAGACATTCCGATTTTCGTCGTGTTCCGGGCGCTCGGTTTCGTCGCGGACAAGGACATCTTGGAGCACATCGTGTACGATCTCGGAGACAATGAGATGATGGAGATGTTGCGCCCGTCGATTGAAGAGGCGTTCGTCATCCAATCGCAAGAGGTTGCTCTCGATTTCATCGGTAAGCGTGGCTCCGCGGTCGGCGTGTCGCGCGAGAAGCGCATCAAGTACGCGAAGGAAATTTTGCAAAAGGAACTTCTGCCCCACGTCGGCGTGCGTGAAGATTGCGAAACCAAGAAAGCATACTTTTTGGGCTACATGATTCATCGTTTGTTGTTGTGCTCTCTCGGCCGTCGTCCGGAAGACGACCGCGATCACTACGGAAACAAGCGTTTGGATCTCGGCGGTCCTCTTTTGGCGCAGTTGTTCCGTCAGTTGTTCCGCAAGCTCACCAAGGATGTCCGATTGTACTGCCAGCGGTGCATCGATAGTGGAAAGGAAATCCAATTGCAGCTCGCGATCAAGGCGAAGACGATCACGCAGGGTCTCAAGTACTCGTTAGCGACCGGTAACTGGGGCTCTCAGGGCATGGCGGACGTTCGGGCGGGCGTGAGTCAAGTGCTGAACCGTCTGTCCTATTCGTCCACTTTGTCACACCTTCGTCGTATCAACTCTCCCATCGGACGAGAGGGTAAGCTCGCCAAGCCACGCCAATTGCACAACTCGTTGTGGGGAATGATTTGTCCCGCCGAGACGCCGGAAGGTCAGGCGGTCGGTCTCGTGAAGAACCTCGCTCTGATGGCGCTCGTGTCCGTCGGCTCTCCTTCGGAGCCGATTCTCGAGTTCTTGGACGAGTGGACGATGGAAAACTTGGAAGAAATTTCGCCTTCCCTCATCGCCGAGTCGACGAAGATTTTTGTCAACGGCGTGTGGGTCGGCGTGCACAGAGACCCGGCGGACTTGGTGAAAACGCTTCGCAAGCTACGTCGTCAAGTCGACGTCGATTCCTCTGTGAGCGTCGTGCACGATATTCGATTGAAGGAACTGCGCCTGTACACCGACTACGGCCGATGTACTCGACCGCTGTTCATCGTGGACGAGGATCAAAAGTTGCGCATCAAGAAGCAACACATCGAGTTGTTGACGGAGAAGGACGTGACGGGATACACTTGGAACGAGCTCGTCACTTCGGGTTTCATCGAGTACGTGGACACCGAAGAAGAAGAAACGACCATGATTTCGATGACCATCGACGATCTCGTCGCGGGTCGTCACGCCGTGGAGCAAAAGAGCGGCGTCGCCATCAACTACACGCACTGCGAGATTCACCCGTCGATGATTTTGGGTATCTGCGCCTCCATCATTCCTTTCCCCGATCATAACCAGTCGCCGCGTAACACTTACCAAAGTGCTATGGGTAAGCAGGCGATGGGTATGTACGTGACGAACTACCAGATTCGTATGGATACGCTCGGTTACGTCATGTTTTACCCACAAAAACCGCTTGTCACGACACGAGCCATGGAGTACTTGCACTTCCGTGAACTTCCCGCCGGTTGCAACGCCGTCGTCGCCATCATGTGCTACACCGGTTACAACCAAGAAGATTCCGTGCTCATGAACCAAAGCGCCATCGATCGTGGTTTGTTCAGATCGCTCTACTACCGTTCGTTCAAGGATGAAGAGAAGAAGCAAGGAAGTCTGAGCCGAGAAGAATTCGAGCGTCCAGATAGAGACACGTGCTTGGGGATGCGTCACGGTACGTACGACAAGCTCGACGACGACGGTTTGATCTGTCCGGGCACTCGCGTCAGTGGTGACGACATCATCATCGGTAAGACGGCGCCGCTTCCCGAGGATGACTCCGCGGTGCTCTCCAAGCGCTTCACGAAGAAGGATTGCTCCACCGGCATGAAGCACGCCGAGACCGGCATCATCGATCAAGTGTTGCTCACGACGAACGATCAAGGTTTGCGCTTCGTCAAGCTTCGCGTGCGTTCAATGCGAACGCCGCAAGTCGGCGACAAGTTCTCTTCGCGACACGGTCAAAAGGGTACCGTCGGCATGACGTACACTCAAGAAGACATGCCGTTCACGTGTGAGGGTATCACGCCCGATATCATCGTGAACCCGCACGCCATCCCGTCGCGGATGACAATCGGTCAGCTCGTTGAGTGTATCATGGGCAAGGTTGCGGCGTGCATGGGTAAGGAGGGTGACGCCACGCCGTTCACTCCGGTGACGGCGGAGGACATCTCCACGATGTTGCACAAGTGCGGTTACCAAAAGCGTGGTAACGAAGTCATGTACAACGGTCACACCGGGCGCATGCTCGACGCGCAAATTTTCATCGGTCCGACGTATTACCAGCGCTTGAAGCACATGGTTGATGACAAGATTCACTCTCGCGGTCGCGGTCCGGTGCAAATTCTCACGCGTCAGCCGATGGAGGGTCGATCCAGAGATGGTGGTTTGCGTTTCGGTGAGATGGAACGCGATTGTATCATGAGTCACGGTGCCGCGTCGTTCCTTAAGGAACGTCTCATGGACCAATCTGACGCGTACAGAATTCACGTGTGCCAAAAGTGCGGTTTGATCGCCGTCGCCAACTTGAAGAACCAGACGTTCGAGTGCTGCAAGAACCCGAGCGAGCGCACGTCCGTCGCGCAAGTCATGGTACCGTACGCGTGCAAGTTGCTCTTCCAAGAGTTGATGTCCATGGCCATCGCACCGCGTCTCATCACGGGTTAAAACAACACTCACTCGCTTAGAAAAAAAAAACATATGAAATAGCCGACAGAATTTAGACTTTACAACGCTCGCGCGGACTCGCGCAGACTCATCGCGCTCACCCCTCGCATGAACGCGCGTCGAACCTCAGACTCCAGATCACTCGTTCGCGCGCTCTCCCTCGTCCCTTTCCCCAATCTCACCACCGCCGCGGCGCACATCTCGTCGTACGCCGACGCGCGCGCGCGAGTCAACCGTTCGTCTTCCCCCGCGCGCGTCCTCCGCCGCCGCGTCTCCTCACCCATCCCTCGCCACGCCTCGAACACCGCTCGCCTCGCGCGAGTCTCACACTTCCTCCGCGTCTCCCGCTCTTCCCTTCTCTCCTCCACCGCTCGTCGCCATCGTCTCACCGCGCGTCTCGCCTCGTCTCGCCTCGCGCGTCTTCCCAGCGCCTCCGCGCACCTCCCGATCTGCGTTCTCGACCTCGTCCACATCTCTCGCCACTTCGCCGCCGTCTCGCTCGCCTCGCGCGCGCGCGTCGCCTCGCGCGCCTCCCATCGCCTCGACTCCGTCTCCACCGCGCGCGCGCACGCCGTCGCCGCCTCACCGACGCGTCGCTCGAGCGCGCGAAACGTCGCGCGAAGCGTCTCCTCGCGAATCGCGCGATCGCCCACGGCGCGCGCGCGCGCGTCGTCGGCGCCTCGCGATGACGCGCGCGACGGATGAATGAATTTTTCGTCCATCGAACGCGCGCGTTCGTTCGCTCGACGACGAGTCGCGGTGACCGCGCGACGCGTCGATGGATGCGGCGTTGACTGCCGCAATTCACGGCTCGACCGCATGACGACGACGACGACGACGTCTGCCCGCGAGGACGACGACGACGACGACGACGACGCGGGCGAGAGAGAGTTGGCGCAAAAAGTCGCGCGCGTTCGCGACCGGTTCGCGGACGTGCTCGCGGACGGCGCGCGCGTGGAGATCGCGCCGTCGGACGCGCGCGAGTTTCGGAGTCGATGTCGATTTCAACTCGTGCGCGACGACGACGGGGGCGTGCGACACGCGATGTGGGAATCGGGAGCGCCGACGCTGCGGGTGGATGATTTCGAGACGGCGGTGCGCGGGATTCGACGCGCGATGCGCGCGGTACCGAGAGCGGTGCGAGAGGGGCGGTTGGACGAGGGACTCGAGGCGGCGCATTACCTCGCGAGCGCGCACGAAGACAAAGTGCTGTGTACGCTCGTGTACTCGACACCGATCGATGAGGAGACGTGGGTGCGAGAGGCGAGACGCGTGCTGGAGACGGACGCGTCCATGGGGGGAATAGAGCTCATGGGTCGGAGTAAGGGGGTCGCGGCGAAGACGCACCGCGACTACGTCGTCGAGTCGTACGCGTTAGCCGACGGGACGCGTCTGACGTATAAACACGTCGAGGGATCTTTTTCGAACCCGAATCGAAAGATAACGATCGCCACGATGGAATTTTTGCGGGATTGCGCGAGGGAGATTCGAAAGGCAGAGGGGAGGCCGCTTCGGTTGTTGGAGCTGTATTGCGGCAACGGAAATCATTCCTGCGCGCTCGCTGGCGTCTTCGAACGCGTCGTCGCGGTTGAGATCGACGCCAAGCTCGTGCGCGCGGCGAGTGAGAGCTGTGCGATGAACGGAGTGACGAATGTGGAGATCGTGCTCGCGGATTCGCAAAATTTCGCCAAGAGGATGTTGCGCGGGAAATTTAACGACGCGGCGGGAAACGCATTGCGCGTGGAAGATTTCGACGTCGTCCTCGTCGACCCCCCGCGCGCTGGTCTCGACGACGACACGCTCGAGTTGGTGGGAGGCAAGTTCAAGCACATCTTGTACGTCTCGTGCGGACCGGATAATTTGTTGAAAAACATCGAGCAAGGCATGCGCGAGCACACGTGTAAACGATTCGCTATTCTCGATCACTTCGCGCGCACGAAACACATCGAGGTTGCGGTGTACATGCGACGCGATACGGTCGATTGATTTGTATTCTATATAGTACTACGTAGTAGGAGTGGTCACTCGCTGATCACCCCTGATCCATGTCCCCTTGCGCGACGCCCGTTTCGTACGCGTTCGATTTGTGTTTCGGTTGAAACTTGAAACCCTCTGGCGGCGGGCCGAGAAGCATCGTGGATATCTTCACCCAATCTTCCGCGTTCGGGCTCGCCATGAGCGTCTCGAGGTCGTCGCGTCCGACGAACGCCGGCGGACGTTGCGTCATGGACACATCGCCAAAGGCGCGGTCGACGAGACCGATCGGCGTGTAGCGATAGGTGAAGGACATCCATTCGAGCAAGTATTTGCGCGTCTGTTCGACACCCAGGGTATCACTTCCCCAGTGTTCCAATCCGTACGATGCGAACGATTTGAAAATGTCGAATCGCTCGCTCGACGAGATGTCCCAATCGCGCCTCTCTTTGATCTCCGTGAATAACCACGGCTTGATGAGCGCGCCTCTCGCGAGCATGCACGTGTCCACCGCGTGCTCCTCCAAATGCGTGTAGTAATCCTTCTGGTTGTAAACGTCTCCGTTTCCGATCAACGGTACCGAGCTCACCTCTTTGGTGAGTTTGATGTACTCCCAGTCCGCTAAACTTCTATATCTCTGCGCTCGCGTGCGTCCGTGAAGCGTCATGGCCGCCGCGCCCCACTCTGCGACTTTGGGCGAGATGGTGTGCGCCACGCGCGCCTTTTCGTTGTACGCGATCCTCGTCTTAAAAGTGAGAGAACACTTGTTGAGCACAGCGCTCGCCGCCCGAATGACGTGCGCCATCTTTTTCGGTTTCTCGAGCATCATCGATCCATAACCTTTTTGGCAAATCATATCGATGGGACATCCCATGTTGATGTCGATGAAATCCACGTCGATGTTTTCCTCGAGCAATTGACAGCACCTCGTCACTGAATCGGGATATCCGCCGCATATTTGAACACCGAATATGTCTTCGCTCGTATGCCTGCGAAGCAACGCCCACTCGCCTTGTTGTCCCTGAAGCAAATTCGTCGCGAGCGCCATTTCGCCGCACGTCACGTCGGCGCCGAGCGTCTTACACAAACGCCTGAACGGCAAATTTCCAACCGTCGTCAGAGGCGCGAGATACAATTTATCCTTGAAATCGATCTGCTTCTTTTCGCACGGTCGCGTCTTCGTGAACGCGCCCGTGTCCGTGCACTCGTCGTCCTTCTTTGCGCGTTTCGCCGCGCTCTCCCCCGCGTCGTCGCCGCCGGCGTCATCACCGCCACCATCCTCCGTCTTCTGCCCCAACACATCTCGCACGATGGTATTCGCGCGAGAAAAATCGTACGTCTTCTTTCTCAGACGCTTCATCACGTCTCGGTCGAAAAAATTCATCTCCGCGACGACGGTTTTCGGCGGTTCCAGCGCCACCGTCTCGCCCTCCGCCTCCTTCGCGTTCCCATCGTGCGAGCCGAGATACCGACACTTGACGCCGTACGGACATCCACCCTCTCTGTTGACGAACGTGCACGTCCCCGGTAAATCCGGCGCCTTGCTCTTCACGTACGCGTCGACGTCGTGCGAAAATTTACACTTTTCCTCCCCGAACGCGCACGCGCCCCTCAAAAAGTCGTGACACAGTCGCACCTCGCGCGCCCCACCGTCGCGTCGATCGCGATTCTCTCTCTTGTATCTCTTCGTGAATCCACCGAAGGTGCCGCGCGGACGTCCCTCCTCGGCGTCGTCCCGCGCGGGCGCGCGCGGCGGCGGCGCCGAGAGAAACTCTCGTCTGACGACGACGGAGCCGGCGTCGAAGAGCTCGCGCGCGGTCGGAGGCGTCCAAGACAACGGGGTCGTCGGCGTCGACGTCGTCGGCGCGTCGTCGGTCGGCGTCGACGTCGTCATGGCGCGTCGACGAGTGCGTCGGCTGGCGCGTCGCTTTACATGATGAATTACGCGCCTCGGATTACGTGCGATGCATTACTTCCGACGGAAACGACGCGGGCGTCGAGACCGCGCGTCGAAGGGCATGGTATCGTTCGCGTCGTCTCCTCCCTCTCGCGTCTCGTCCTCGTCGTCGTTCTCGTGAAAGGCGACGCGCGCGCGGGACGCGTCTTCTTCGCGACGGCGCTTCGGTCTCCTCGCCTTGGCCGCCGCCTCTCGTGAAAACCGAGGTCGCGGCGTCGCGTCTCGCGATGACGTCTCCGCGCGCGCATTCGGCGTGTTCGGCCGCTCGTCTCGCGCGTTTCTCGACAGTTCTTCACCGGCGAGTTCCGGTTCCGTCGCCGGGACGCCAACCGTCGGCGCGTCGTCGCCCAAATCATATCTCGTATACTTCTCCGGATGCGCCAGGTGATGCGGCACCGCGCGCGAGCTCGATTCTCCCCCCGTTCGCTCGAACGCACCGCGCATCACCGCGCGCGCGTCGTCTCCCATCGCCGCCGCGTCCGCCGCGTCGAAGTCGTCCTCGCGCTCGAGCGCGCGACACCGCCCGACGCTCGCTCGAAGACGCCTCATCCGTCGCGCGTCGTCGTCCTCGTCCTCGTCCGATTCTAAGCAATCTATATCATCGTCAATAGCGCGACGTCCCGTCCCATAATCGCCATCGTCGTCGTCGTCGTCCTCATCGTCGTCGTCGTCGCCCGCCGTTCCCATTCGCACCACCGCCTCGTCCCTCGGTCGCCACGCCTCGTTCGATCCCCCTCTCCCCGCTCGCGCCAACCCCTCGACGTCACCCCTCGACGTCTTCGTCGACGGTCGCCGTCCCACCTCGGCGAACACCGCGTCCACGCGCGCGTGAAACGCCTCGTACCGCGTCGTGACGACACCGATGGATGACGTCTTCTTCTTCTTCTCGTCGTCGTCGTTCGCGATGGGCGCCCGCGCGTCGCGCGCGTCGCGAGAGACGGTCGAGGGCGTCGTCTTTCCCATCCCTCGCGCTCGATCGCGCGACGATCGGTCCCGACCGACCGACGCGCGCGCGAGAGATGATCTCGCGCGGTGGTTACTTTTCGGCGCGCAATTCTGCGATCGCCTCCGGAACGCCCTTCGCGCTCGCATCGCTCCCGAAACGCGCTTCACGCATGCTCACATCGACGAACACGTTGTCCACGACCGTTCGCGCGACGCCGCGCCGAGCGTCGAGACGATCCGCGCGCGCGATCGCGACGCGCGCATCGCGAGATGATGATCGTCGTGCTGACTCGACATCGAAATCATCGATGCTGATCGCGTCGTCTCTGGCGCTCGTGATGAGTCTCGCGCCTCCCGCGCACGCGTTTTCGTTCGGGAAGAAGTCCGCGCCGCCGCCGCCGCCGCCTGCGGCGGAGGCGCCCGAGGCGCCCGAGGAGAAGGCGCCGTCGGGGATCTCGTCGAGCGCCAAGTCGTACCAATTGAGCGGCGACGTCGGCGTCGAGTACGAAGCGGCGACGAATCAGACGTATAACGTGCGGGATATGTACGCGAAGAAAGCGCCGAAGCAGTACAAGAAGTTTGAGCGGAAGGAGCGCGAGGAGGCGGCGCCGAGGCCGAAAAAGGCGAGCGGTGGCGGCGGATTTTCTCTGCCGAGTTTCAGTCTGCCGAGCTTTGACATGCCGGCCATTCCCGATTTCGGCGGCGGGGACGACGGCGAGGCGCCGGCCGAGGAGTGAGCGGGACGGGAAGTCGCGCGAACGCGAGAGTTGACGCGAAGACGTCGACCCGCGGACAAGACTATACGAGCCACATCGAAACCAGAGCTCGTACAAATAATAACGACGACCGAGATCGCGAGAGACGCACTCGCGCACGACGCGCGTTTTGTAAATAATGCGTAACAATACTGTATCGCATCGCGACGCGTGTTCATTTTCTCACGCGGCGCTCGAGCTCGAAACGCGCGGAGGAAGAGGCGAGCCGCACAACGCCCCTCGCGACGGCGCACACATGGGCGGCGGACGCGGCCGCGGACGCGGCGGTCGCTCGAACACGTGGCATCGCGACGGCGGTGGACGCGGTGGACGCGGAAACGGTCCCGTGGGCGTGCGCAGACGAGACTTGTTACAGGAGGACCTGCACACCGAGCGTCCGCTCTGGGCGCTCTCGTGTTACGGCCCCAAGGGCGAACAACCCAATCTTCTCGGCGGGGACACGTCGTTCGAGGAATTGCGATGTTCGGCGTACGCCACCGCGCGCGCGGGGTCGGACCCGCGCGCGGTGGACGCGCGGGCGAGAGAGTTCGTGGAGGCCAAGACCGGGGACATCAAATCCATCCTCGCGTTTCCCGAACACCAACTGAAGATGGTTTTAGACAAGGTGGAGCGAGGGGAGATGGCGCCCGCGGGAGCGAATCGCGTGATAGATGGTGCGCCGATCGTGGGCGCGGGTGGTGCGCTCGGAGGGGGGGCGGGCGCGACGATGGGCGGCGGGTTCGCGCCGACGCCGGGGACGACTGGGAACCTGAACGCGGGCGCGAGTCCGTTTCAACCGAACGCGGGCGGAGGCGGTGGGTTCACTGGGAGCGGTGGGGCCCTCGGGGGCGGTGGGTTCGCGTCCGCGTCGGCGCAACCGGTGGCGTCGAACGCGGGGAATTTTGGCTCGACGCCGCCGAGTCCGTTCAACGGAGGCGCGACCGCGCTCGCGCCTCTCGCGCCGGACCCGAACGTGCCGAATTCAGAGGCTTGGTGCGCGCTGTCGTTCGGTGTGGGGAACATTCCGGATGATCCACCGCCGGTGGCGTATATACGCTGAAATGTGCTTGTTGTTACAGTGCATCGTTGTACATCATTACTTCATTCTTTGTTGTCATTTACTCACTCTGCGCCGACAAGCGGTTGCGCGCTCACCGAGCGCATCATCGAGTGATCTTTGTCCGACTCCCCAGTTTCGACTTCCGCGGCTTTCAACGCTAATTCGCGTTTTCTTTGCTCTCGAGCCTGCTTCGCGATCGACCGGCGCTGCATTCGTATCATGCTCTCGAATTCGTACGTCAGACGGTAGTCGTGCTGGTGCACCCACTGCAATTCCGTGTCGTGAAATACGAGCACTCTAACGTCACCGACCGCTCGCGCGGATGTCCACGCGGCGAGAACGACATCATCGGCGCTCTCTTCGAGGTTTCGAAGCTCGCCGACGAAGTTCCCGACGCGACGAACGCCCACGACGACGCCGTCTCGAGTGAGCGTGCACTCGCCCGAGATGATGATGAAAAACTCGACAGATGGGTCGCCTTGGCGGGTGATGTACTCACCATCCTTGAATCGTCGCTCGGGAGGTTGGTTGGAAATCGAAATGAGCGAGTCAAGACGCGAGTGCATGCTGTACAAGCGATCCGACGTGTGCGAAGATTGACCGGTGAACCACTCATGTTCGAGCGCCTGCGCAGCCGTCAATCTATGTTTCGGTCGTGAATCGAGAAGACCCTCGATCAAGTCCTTCGCCACCTCGCTGACGCCTTTCCACGCTTCCGTTTCAAAGTCCAAGTCGCACTCGATGATCTGTTCGTACAGTTCGTCGTCGTCGTCGTCGTCGAACGGCCACGTATTCGTGAGCAAAACGTGCATGGCGACGCCCAGCGCCCATACATCCACTCCTTGTCCGTACACTCCGGCGAGAAGCGCTTCCGGAGAGATGTATGACAACGTTCCACACACGTGCTGCGCCTTTTGACGTGCGTTCAAGGCCTTCGCCAAGCCGAAATCGACCACGCTCAAAGAGTTTAAATTTCCCTTCTCCGCAAAGACAAAGTTTTCCAGTTTTAAATCTCTGTGAATGACACCTTTACTGTGCATGAACGCGACGGCGTCCAACATCGACATCATCAACGTCTTAACGTCGTCTTCGGGTATCGCACCTCGCTCGTTGACCCAATCGTCCAGCTCTTCACCCTGTAAACAGTCCATGACGACGTGGACTACTTCGTCGTTTTGCTCAGTGAAGAATTCGCGAATCGTCACAATGTTCGGGTGCGTGGAGAGCTGCTGCATCATCACGAGCTCGCGTTTGACGCCGTGTAGCGTCATTGTCTGTGGTCCATCTTCTTCATCTGAAGATGAGGACGAGGAGTCGTCGCCATCTTCCTCGTCGCTCTCCGCGCCCATTCCTTGCACGCGGAGCGTCTTCACCGCGACAATGTCACCCGTCGCGCGATGCTTCGCCTTACGAACGACGGCGAATCCGCCCGAACCAATTTCTTCTAACAAATCGTATTTTTCGAGGAACGGCATGTAGTCGTGCACCAAACCGACCGGTCGGACGAAGCGCGACGTGTCGAGGTCGCCCAAACCTCCCGGCGCCGAAAACATTCGTTTCAATCCGAGTTTATTCTTCGTCACACCCTCCGGTTTGTGGTCGATGCGCTTGTGGAAGAAGTGTGCGATCTGGTGTCGCGCCAGTCCGTTCGAAAGCTCACCCTTGGCGTCGAAACCCTGCGCGCGCGGACCCAGTTTCAGATTGGTCTGCACGGCGTGCGCTCGCAATCCGTTCCACCCAGCGTTGATTTGTTTCGTCGCGCTGCCCATTCTCGTCAATCCGGACGGTTTACGGCCCGTGCTCATGTCTTGCATCTGCTTCAGAAGTGGCGCAGGTGACGCGCTCCTCGATCCGGAAGGCGATGCGCTGCTCGAGCGACTCGTCGCTCTCGCCAGGGCGGCGAGATCGGGCGCGCTATCCAGTCGAAGCAACTGTTTGTGACCTTGCGCTGCCTTCCCACCGAACGCCGTAGTTTTCACGGACGCCCACGCGCTGAGACCCGTGGGCAACAAACCCGCGCGCTTCGCACCCTCGATTAGCTCAGCGAACACTTCTGGCGCTTTCGGAACGTCCATTGAGATGTCCTTGAGTGACGTTGCAGTGCGCGCGAACCCCTTGGCCATTTGGCTCCCGTTCACGAACGAACTCCTCCCGAGATATTTCAAGAGATCGGTCACCTTTTCGACAACGTTTGGTGTCAACACCGACTGCACGATTGCCAGATTCAGCGCTGTTCTCACCAATTCGTGGTGATAAAACGGCACGTTCAACCGACGCAATCTGCGCTCCGCCTCGGCACCGTCCCTCGCCATCAAATACTCATCGATGATGTCCCGCATCTGCACCTTGACGCCCGACGCGCTGTACCCCTCGGATCCACCCCACGCCTGACGCACGCGAGCTTCTCCACCCACCTCCTCCAGCTTCCACTTTGCCTTTTTAGCCGCGTCTCGGCCCTCGCCGTATCCGTCCCGCGAACACGCCGTCTCCAGATACGTCACCGACACCACCTCATCCGCCACCGCGCGCGCCAGAAACACCACGCACTCATCGACGGCGTCTGGAAAATCTAATTTAATATCCGCAATCTCCGCCAACACCCGATCGAACCCGCGTTCGAAATCATCCGAGTCGAGCGTCCCGCTCGCTCGCAGCGTCGCCATGGCGTTCGCGCACATCTCCCGCTCTCTCGCCCCTCGATCGAGCGCGCTCGCGATCATGCGCTTGACCACCTGCGCCTCCATCCCACACTTCCCCTCCGTCGTCCCCGCGCCGCCACCGTGCGCCTGAATCGCCTCCCGCACCTGCAGCTCAAACTCCTCCACGCTACAGTGCGAGAAAAACTCGCGCGTCATCGTCTCCACCGCGCGCTTAAACGCGAGCTCCTGTCCCGCGTAGTACCTCCCCCGCGCCCGCCACGCGTTCATCTCCCCTCCGCCCACCACCGCGCGCGACTCACGCGCCGCGCGTCGCCCGGTGGCGCGACGCACGCGCCGCGCGTCATCCGTTCCCTCGCGCATGCATTCGTCGATTCAGAGCCCCTAAACCCTAAACCCTACAGCATCGTCGATCCCCGCCCCGTACAACGCCGTGTACCGCCACCGCGTGCGTACTGTGGGGGCTTCTCGGTCCATGATTGAAACGAAAGTTCGATTCGAAAGACGACGACACGCGTCGACATTCTGGCGCGCGCGCGTCGCCCCGCGATGGACGAATCGACGCCGTTGATCGGGCGGCGACGGGAAGGGAGACGCGGCGCGCGCGGCGCGCTCGTCGTCGGCGCGCTCGCGTGCGCGTGCGGAACGCTCGTGGCGTTGGCGAATTGCCCGCACCTGGTGTCGACACTCTCACGGGCGATTGGTGTTGGAGACGCGGACGGCGCGGGTGCGCGCGGGGTGAACGCGGTCTTCGCGCGCCTCGGTGCGGTGTGGGGACGCGATGATTCTGATTACGTGTACACGTCGCTCGAACGTGATTTACTGCGCCCTCACGAAGACGACGATGAAATCGAAGACGAAATCGACGAAATTGACGCCGACGCGAAGGACGGAAAGGTTGCCGAACACACTTCGACAGACCAACTGCACGGTCGAGGAAACGAAGGCTTGGCAAAGGTCGCAACTCTGGGCGAGCCCGCACTTCCGACCGATTTGCCGCCGTCACGCGCGTTGGCGACGCTCGACGAGATTGAAGCTGTTTTACTGGGCAACTGGCGAAAGTGGACGCGCTTGGACGTCGTGCGCGGACGCGCTGAACTGGAAACCGTGCGAGATAAACTCGCTGCTCTCGTTGGTGATGACGTGAATGAAACAACTGTCGCCAACTCTGCCGCAGAGGTGACAAACGAGACGTCGTTTATTTCTTGCGAGGCTGAACAACTCGTACGTGAAATCCTGAGTGAGTACGGCGGCGCACCCAAACTTCTACTCCCAAAATTGTTGCGCTTCATTTTCCACGACGCGGTTGACGAGAACAACTTATTAATCCAAAAGGATGGACGCTATGTACCGTTTAGGGCACCAACTGGCTCGATATACGGCGGTTTGGACCTTTGCCTTTACTCTCCCCTGACGCATGGAACGTCTGGGAAACCAGACCCTGGGCATAACAGAAATGTTCGAATGAACCGCGAGGTTATCAAATTGTGTGACGCTGTCTGTAAAGATTTGAATACTGGTTTATGTGAACTGCAGAATGATAAACCTAAACGGTGCTATACGGACATGTTAGCGTTTAGTTCCATAATCGTTCTGGAGAAGCACTCAAAGCTTAGTGCCCCATCTTCAATGGTTTGGGGAAGGCGAGGCGGTGAGTGTGGCAACAGCATCGTTACACCATTTACCAAAAGCAGGGAGAAGCTTGAATCCTACGTTGGAAAACCTGCGCTGAACTTTGCGCCGGCGCTTCATGCCATGGACGATCCCGGCACCTTCTCGAGAGTCTTTGCAAAACTTGGATTTACGCCTTCAGAGCACGTCGCGTTGATGGGAGCTCACAGTGTGGGTAAAATTTCACCATGCGCGAGTGGACTCAACGGTATCGAAAAAGGTAACTTTTGCCCGATGAAGAAGCGATATGATCCACCCATCGAGATAGGGAATGAATCCCCACAGTGCCAGCCACAAAAACACGTTCAGGGCAACTGTTGGAAACCCTCTGGACCGAAGTCTTATGCCACTCCGTATTACTACTTCTTTCGTGGTGGGAGAACAGGGTACAAGACCGGCTTCGCCGACGGTGGGGTTTGGGATCACACGCCTGATTCGCTTGACAATCAGTATTACAAGTTGATGTACGACGAAGACTATGGGGGACGCACTAAGTGTTGCGGGGGAAAGAACCAACATGGTTGCCATCGGCGTGGGCAACCAGTCGACAGGGAAACTGGGAGAAAACTCCCTTTTTCCTCATTATGCAACATAAATTGGTGCCGCTCAGACCGCAAAGGTAGGACACACATGAAGTCTACAAAAGCTTGGGTCGAACCCAGACATTCGCTCTTAAAATTGCCCTACTTTCGCGGAACCATCGTGAAAATGATAAGACTTGCCGGTGATTGGGCTCTTCTCGGGAACAATGAAACACAATCGATTCTGAAGCGTTATGCAGAAGATGAAAACGAATTCCATTCCAATTTTGCGGTGGCCTGGGATAAGGTGTTACGGAAGGGGTACTTCCTTGACGAGCTGAAAACGTGTTCGAACGTGTCAGGACCGAAAGATGCGCAACTTCTTACTCGCCTAAGGGAGTACCAAGCTGCACTGTCGGCCAAACGCGCCAAACGCGTGGCCAAAAATGCACGACGCGCCGGGGTCGAAGCCGAAAGTTCTGACCAAACATCGAATCTTGGAGATCAAAGTTCACACAACAAACTTGGACAACAAAGTTCAGCACAAGAAGATGCAACCACAGATAAAACACTGCAAGTTGCAACGGCAACCATGGATAATGCGAAGTACGACGACGGGCTTGACACTGCAACGAACGCATCGGATCTCGAGCAAGTTGTACCAAAGTCAATTTCAACGACCATTCAACATTGTGATAAGTTCAATGTGCTTGGTCTCGTCAAACACATCCGGTCAGAGATACAGAAGCTCCCTCGAGATACTACACCTCTTGCGATAGGGCAAGAGCTCACTGCGGCGAGAGACGTAGTCATGGGACAAAACGTACAGATGAGCGAGCCGACGCCTGCGCCTGCGCCCACACCTACGCCGACGCCTGCGCCTGCGCCTGCGCCTGCGCCTGCGCCTGCGCCTGCGCCCACACCTTCACCCGCACCTTCGCCAGGAGTGGAGCAAAGCGACGAGTCCAGCAACGAAGATGGAGGTGACGCGAAAATCTACAGCTTGGAGCACGCAGGCGCACGGTGCGTAGGGCTGCCTCGTGCCACGCGAGTGAAGCGAACGCGCAGTGTGGAGGAGTGTGCTGAGTTGGTGAAAAAACGTGGGCACCTCCACTTTGCCTTCCTCCGCAACGCCGTGTGCTTGGAGCAGCCAAAACCGTGGAGCAAATGTCGTCGCATTCGCAAGGGCCGATTTGATCTTTACAAGATCAAAGCAGAGCCTGCGCCTCCTGCGCCTCCGCCTGCGCCTCCTGCGCCTCCTACGCCGTCTACGTGGTCGTCTACGTGGTCGTCTACACCTTCCACTTACAGTTACAGTGCAGCGACATGCAAGCGCGATCGTGGCAAGTTCGTTGATGGGAAATGCTGGCATATGGCTACGACTGACACATCTTGTGAAGAGACATGTGCTGACAAAAATCTTCAATATGATGAGGGCACGCACCTGGGCTCGCCGAAGAACCCTGAGACCTGGGACAAGTGTGTGGCTGTCGCCCAGATGTTTAAAAAGCAGGCAAGGACGAATGGGCCAGCGATCGGCGGGGGTGGTGGCTGTGGCTGTTCAGTCTTTAAGATTCCTGCTTACGGTACGAATGATGCAGTTCGCCTGAGTGGCGCCAATACTACGAGCCCCGAGTGTTGGAGGATGGGCCCAATCCAAGCACGTCTCTGCGCATGCAAACCAGCATCAGCTGTTGGCGCAAGTTGCACCTCTTCCTCAAGCTGCTTGAACGCTTATTGTAAGTCAGGCGTTTGCACGAGTTTTTTGGCCCAGAACAGTGCATGCACCGAGCACGCTTCGTGCGTGACAGGCTATTGCTCACCAACGGAACGTAAATGCACGACGGTGTCATGGAAGTCACAAAAAGGCGCGTATGCCAAAAAGTACTATAACGCTGGTAAAAAGAAATTCAGGGTTATGCCAAAACAGAAGAACGTACCTGATTGGGAGGCGATGACGACGTTTCCAAAGGGTTTTTGTATCGGAAATGACAGCGCCGGTTGCTTGATAGCACGCGGTGTCAACCGCCAGAAGACGATTCAAAAAGCCAAACAGCGTTGTGCGTCGTCCGAGGAATGCGTGGCTGTTTGGTGTTGCGCAACAGGATGTCCAGCCACGACGTGTCACGCAGTCAAGACTAGAACTCCAAATTACGCGGCGAACGATTGCCCGCTCTTTCCTGGAAGCTTCCGCGAGACCAAATACCCGGCTACGTTCTATACTAAAGACACGGAGGGCGCTCAAGTACACGAGTCACCGCGAAACGTCGTGACGGAAGCGGACATTGCTGCGAGTGCCGATGAAGGGGAAAACATGTACAGTCGGATAAAAGGAGGGAAAAGAAGGAAGGTAGACGCAAAGCAATGCCCCTTACAAAAATTGAAAGCGCGCACCTTGGACGAGTGCGCTGAGATGGTGAGGGAACACGGAAGCCTTCACTTTGCCTTCGGACGGAAAACGTGCTTGTTGGCTAAACAACCGTGGAGCGAATGCGAGACGAGCCGGGGCAGGTATGATCTTTTTCAAATCGACGAACACGCACGCGACGACGATGAAGATTGAGTCCCAAGAAATGAAATCCTTTACAAGTTTACAAGAAATGAAATCCTTTTACAACAATTTTTGATCACGCACACCTCCGACGTTCCCTCCCGCGCGCGCGACCGACCGTGGGCGTCGCCCGACGGATGGCGCCACATCGCGACGCGTTCGAGACGACGACCGCACGCATGGGCATCTTCGACGACGTCTTCGGCGCGCGCGCGCGACGCGCGGGCGGAACGAACGCGACGACAGCGACGAACGCGTCGTCGCTCTTCGCGTCCTCGTCCGAGTTTCGCGCGGAGATCGGAGGGACTGGGGCGCGCGCGCGACGACCGAGCGCGACGACGGCGCGCGCGACGACGACGGGCAAGCGTCGACGACCGAGCGATGACGACGACGACGGTCGAGCGTCGTCGAGCGAGGAGGAGGACGAGGAGGAGGATGTCCGAGCGGTGGCGGCTGTGGGAAAGTCCGACGACGAATCGACCGGCGACGACGGCGACGACGACAGCGACAGCGACGGAAAGGCGCCGAAAGCAACGCCTCGGGGGTCGGGGTACCGCGATCGCGACGACGCGGCCGAGGCGGATGCGCTCGCGAGGACGGTGTTCGTGGGGAACGTACCGGCGCGCGCCAAGTCGAAAAAGTTGAAGGCGGCGTTTTCGGCGCACGGGAGAGTGGTGAGCGTGCGCATGCGTAACGTGCCGGTGGAGGCGGAGGGAAACGAACCGAGAAAGGTGAAGGTACTGAAGAAGAGGTTGAACGCCGAGCGTGGGAACGCGACGGCGTTCGTGGTGTTCGCGGAGGCGTCGTCGGCGAAGAAGGCGTGCGAGGCGTTGAACATGAAGGAGTTTGAGGGACGGCACATTCGCGTAGATTTGGCGGGGAAACCGTCCATCGTGCAGAGTGAGGTGGTGTACGATCACGCGAGAAGCGTGTTTTTGGGACATTTGCCGTTCACGGTGGATGACGAGGACGTGATTCGGTTGTTTAACAAGAATAAAGAGTATCCCGAGTTGAGAAGGAGCGTCGAGGCGGTGCGCATCGTGCGCGATAGAAAGACCACCCTGGGGAAGGGTATCGGGTTCGTATTGTTCAAGACGAAAGAACAGGCGCGCACGGCGTTGTTACTCGACGGAACCAAGCTCGGTGATCGAGAGATTCGCGTGAGCAAGGCCGCGCGCTCCAAGGCGCCGAAACCCGGCGCTGCGTCCAAAGCGAGAGCAGAACCCAAGGCGTTGTCGGGGGCCGAACGTAGGAATCCAAAACTTCGCGCGGGCGAAGAAGGCGAGTCGAAATCGCGCGGTACGAACTCGTGGGAAGGCTCGCGATCGAGACCGGGTGGGAAGTCTCAAAAGACGGCGCATCGTCGAGGCGAGGCCCGTCCCGTGCCCGGCGGCGGCGGTAAGCCCAACACGAAAAAGGGCATCGCCAAGCAAGCGAAGCGCACGGGCAAACGTCCCGCCGTCGCCGCTCGTAAAGCGAAGGCGAAGGCGTCCGCAGCGTCCGGTCGCGCATAGTTTTCCTTTAGCGAATCTCGCGTTTACGTATTACAACTGCGAGTAGTTTCTTGTTCCCTCTTCCCCATTTTTTCGTCTCATTCCTCCTTCTTCTCTTCGATCGCGGCCGGCGCTTCCGTAGATTCACCCTCTTCCTCTTGAAGCTCATCCTTGAACTCCTGCGCGTCGATCAACGAACGGTTTCAGTCAGTAACGCGCGTCGAGATACTTCATCGCCGTCCCGACGACGAACACCATCCAATCGCCTTCGCCTTCGCCTTCGCCTTCGCCTCGCGCACCTTTGCCGCCTCTTGAAAACTCTTCACCGTCTTCCCCAAACTCTTCCCGAGCTCGGGAATCTTCTGCGGACCGAACAACACCGCGGCGACGCCACCGATGACGACGATTTCCGGCAAACCCAATCCGAACAACCCGTTCGACACCACGCGCGCGCGTCGACGCGCGGGCATCGCCAGCGGTCGCCGGAGCGTCGAACGCTCGTTCATCGACCGCCGCGTCATCGCGCGCGCGGGCGCATCGCGCGTCGCGGGCGCACGAACCGCGAACATGTCGAGGTGTGACGATTGATCGATCGATCGATCGGGTCGACGTGTCCCAACGAATGAGGGGTCGTGACTCATCGACGACGCGTTCGCCCCACTCGCACGCGCGCGAGACGGCGCGCGCCGCGCGAGCGTCGCGCGCGAGGTCGTCGACAACGCTCGTCGTCGTCTCGCCTCGCCGCATCGCGCGCCGATCGCCGCGGTGAGGCCTCGGGCGCGGTCGCGCGCGATGCGGTGCGAGGACGCGCAGGGACTCAACCGCGCGGTGTCGGCGGCGACCGACGCGCGCGCGCTCGAGGACCTCGTGCGAGAGAACGAGGGGTTGATGAACGCGATTAATTGCGCCAACGTCGCGGGTCGAGCGGCGAAGATGTGCGCGCGAGCGGAGGTTGGGCGGTCGAGAGACGACGCCGCCGGGCGCGCGGCGAGAGCGGTGCTTCGGCGAGTCGCGGACGTGGCGGCGGCGTCGATGCGAGAGACGCCGAACGAGTGGTGGCCGAGGCAGTGCGCGACGGTGGTGTGGGCGTGTGGACGCGCGGGGGCGAGACACGAGGAGGTGGAGCGCGCGATGGAGGGGATGGTGGAGAAGAGAGCGCGCGCGTTCAAGCCGCAGGAACTGTCGAACGCTTTTTGGGGCCTGGCCAAGGTGAACAGCGATCGGACGGGATTGTACGCCATCTTGGGCGAACGCATACGCGTGTCGTTGCTGGTGGACACCGGAACGGACCATCAGACGGGTTGGACGCCGCAGGGGGTGAGCAACGTCGCGTGGAGTTTGGGATCGATGACGCCGGAGACGCGGCGCGCGATGTTCGAGGAGAGCGCGCTGGGAAAGGAGCTCGTTGCCGGCGTCGCGACGGCTTTGGAGGCGCGTGTGGATATGTTTAATCCGCAGGAGTGCGCGAACACGATGTCGGGATTCGCAAAGTGCGTGTCGGTTGCGCGAGAGGACGCCGAGCGAGGCGCAAAGGTGCTCGCGTCGCGTCTGAAGCGGGACAAGACGTGGATGACGGATGGGCAGTTCCAGTGTCAGCACGTGTCGAACGTCGTGTGGGCGTGTGCAAAGTTGAACATGAACGACGACGCCGAGCTCATCGACGTTTTGGTGCGAGCTTCAGATGCGTATTCGACGAAGTTTAACTCGCAAGAATTGTCTATGGTGCTGTGGGGATTCGCCACTCTGGCCGTGTCCGATCACAAGATTATGCACACGCTCGCGAAGTCGATGGCGCGAAAGGTGGATGAATCCTCGGCCCAGCAGATGGCCACGGCGGCGCACGCGTTGGCGAAGATCGGTGTCTACAACTCGCAGCTCGTCAAGGCGTACAAAGAACGTGCGCCGGAGCGCCGGGACGAATTCCAGCCGCGCGACATTGCATTTTTAGCCTGGTCGTACGCCAAGCTGAACATCAAAGCACCAGAGCTGTTTGAGATGTTCAACGGTGTGATCTGCGAGATGTTGTTCGACGTCGAGTTTCAAACGTTTTCTCCGCACCATTTGACGATGGTTCTATGGTCGTATGCCATGCTTGGCGAAAACACGGATAAAGTGTTTCCATCCATTATTAAAACGATGAAAACCATCGTTGATGATTTCAATCCGAGAGACATGACAAACACCGCGTGGGCTCTCGCCGCGCTTGGATGCGATGATAAAGAGCTTATCTCGGCACTTGGAACGCACGCGACGGCGAAACTCAACGAGTTCAACTCTCAAGAACTGTTAAAGTTTCTAGGCTCATTTGAGCGACTCGGTGTCGAGGACACATCGCTCGCCGAAGCCGTTTCGTCGCAGCGTACTCTGTCGTACGAGTTTCCGGCGATACGGTCGACGATTGAGCTCACGGCGGCGACACCGAAGAGTTACAAAGGAACGGATCGCGTTCGCGTCGATGACAGTTGCGGCGGTTTCGGTAGAGGGAACACGGGCGTCGCGCTCTGGGAAGGTAGTTTTGTGCTTTCAGAATGGCTCTCGCGGCAGAAGAATCCGTTGCGCACCGACGGAATCGCGAAGGCGCTTGGGGGCGCTTGGTCCGACGAATGGGACGGGAAAGTGTGTGTCGAGCTCGGCGCTGGATTGGGTCTTCCTTCTATACTCGCTTCAAAACTCGGAGCGCGCGTGACCGCGACCGACGGTACGTGTTCGCGTTGAGCGTTTAAGCTTCTGCTTACGCCATTGTTAATCCCTCCACTGGACCGTACATGTTCTTGGAGTTTCAAAAATGGCGAACAACAACTCGGGAGTTTCGCTGACAGCACTCGCACGTTTCGGCGGGCCATGAGTGTCATCTGATAGTAGCTCTCGCACATTCTTTTTGCTATCGACACGTGCGTGACGTAACACGATCTATACACTGACGATTGTTTTCCCGCGACCAACTCTTGCAGGTGACGACGATGTGCTGAAACTCTTGAGCGAAAACATCAGAGCGAACGCCAACACCGAAGCAAGCGTTGAAAAGCTCGTGTGGGGCGCGGACGATCCCCTCAAAAAGCTCGGTCTTCGAAGGCACCCTGATTTGGTCATGGCAAGCGATGTCGTTTACGGGAACGATCCGTCAAAGTGGACGAACCTCATACAAACGATGCGCGATTTGTCAGGTCCAAACACTTTGGTATTGATCGCCAACGTTCAGCGGTACCCGATACACCATCCCCTCGCGGAGACGAAGTTTTACACAGAGTCCACGGCTGCGTATTTTGAAAGAAGCGAACTACCGGTATCGTGTCTACATCCAGACTTCCAGCGCACGGGTGCCGGAAACTGTGTGATTCACGTGTTTCGACCGAAGTCGCGAGGAGACAAGCGTTCGCGGGACACTGGCGAGGAGAAGAGCGACAAAAAAGAGAAGCGGAAGAAGGAGAAGAAGAAGGAGAAGAAGGAGAAGAAAGAGAAGAAAGAGAAGAAAGAAAAGTAGGAGATTAGAAAGGAGGCGTGGATGGTTCTGCGCGTAGATTATTTTCAATAGCGATTTTTTCAATAGGCGTCTTTACAACGGCGAATCCGACGTGGTGATCGATTTGGCGAGAAGAATATGACCAACTTCGACGAGGCCGAGCTTCGCGAAAGGGTTGTTCTTGCTCGAGCGCTGCGCGATCTGCGCCTGCGTGAGCTTAGCCTTGACCTCGGGCGGTTCCTCGTATCCGCACTTTTCGAAGAGAATCTGCGCGCCCTCGTTGTCCACCTTGGTGTGCGTGTACATGATCGTCTCTCCCATGTTCGCCATCGCCCGTTCAGCTGCGTTGACGAGTTCCTTACCGATGCCGCGTCCGCGTTGCGTCGGACTCACGGCGACGTCGGACAAGTACGCCTTGTCCTTGGGCGTGCGCGGCTTGAGCTTTTCGGCGCCGAATCTGTCGCCGTTCGGTAGCGAAATCTCCGCGATCCCGACCAACACCGTGCCAACCTTTGCGGACAACAAAATACGATCGTCCGATTTCTTCACTCCGTCCACCAGTCCCATGCGCACGCGACTCGCCTGCTCCGCTCGAAGACGATTCTTGGCCAAGATATCCTGCGGCCGCACCTTGAAGAACAAGTCCATGATCAAATTCGTCGCGTCATCCACGTCCTGCTCCTCCAGCAACCCGATCACGACGTTACCACCGTTCTTCATCGGCATCGTCGCCTTCTTCACCGCCTGATCCTTCGCTTCAACCGCCGCGCTCCTTCGCCTCTTCGTCGGCGCGAAGGACACCTTCCCCGCGCCCAAATCCACCATGAGCGCCGGCGTCGGTCCATCCGTCGACGAATGCTTCCACGCCTTCGTCTCGCTCGCGCTTTCCATCGACATCCCATCTTCCTCCTCGCTCGCGCGCGCGCGCATCGCGTCCCCGCGCCCGCGTCCCCGCGCCCGCGCTTTATCCATCGCGCGCCCACCGCGTCGTCGTCTCACCGCCGTTCCCGTCCCCGCGCGCGCCGTCACCGCCCGCGCACCTTTCGCCGTCGCCGCCGTCGTCACCATCGTCCTCGCTCTCGTCGCTCGCCGAGTCCCGATCGATCGCGCGCGCGTCTCTCGCGTCGCGTCCCCGTCTCGATCGTTCGCACGGCAACCGGTCGGTCGCCGCGCGCGCCACTGGAGGGCGCGCGACCGCGATCGTCGACGCGCGCGCGCCGGACGACGACGACGACGACGACGACGACGACGACGACGAGAACGGAGGCGATGCGCGCGTCCGCGTCCGCGCGCGAGCGACGACGACGAGAACGGAGGCGATGCGGGACGACGCGCGCGTGGGTGACGGTGACGGTGATGGTGGCGGTGACGACGGCGGCGGCGGTGACGACGGCGCGCGCGCAGGGGGGTGGGAACGGCGCGGCGACGTGCGCGGTGGAATCGGACGGGTTGACGTGGTGCTCGTACGCGAATCTCGTCTCGGGGTTGGACGTCGCGTACGCGCCCGTCGCGAGCGGCGCGACCACGGTGAATCATTGGATCAGGGCGACGTTTTCCGGGACGTTGAACCCCGGAACGAACGGGTGGGCGAGCGTCGGACCGGGAACGAGCATGTCGGATGGGAAAGTCGTCGTCGGTGGAGGCGTGACGGCGACGACGAAGTTAACCCTGACGGGCGAGTCGACGCCTACGAATGCGTGCGCGACGAACTGTCCGATTAGCGCGGAATCGGTGACGTCGAACGCGACGGCGACGACGATTAAGTTTAAGCTCGTGGACGCCAACTCGCCGGTCGGAACGGTGTCGTGCGTTTGGGGCATGCACGGCTCGCCGTGGCCGAATCAGCACTCGAGCAAAGGAACCGTCTCGTTTAGTCTCGCGGGTGAAGGCGGTTCGTCTTCCGTGAGCGGTTCAAAGCTGAACCGAGACGTCACACACGGCGTTCTCATGGTGCTCGCGTGGGTCATATTTATGCCGTTCGGAAGCGCGTCGACGAATTGGAAAAGATTGCTTCCAGAGAGGTGGTTTTACGTGCACGTCTCGTTGGTTGGCGCGGGATCGGTGCTCTTCGCGATCGCGCTCTGTCTCTTGATCGGTCGCGACGATCGCGCCAAAGACTCAAAAGTGGATACACACTACAGCTTAGCGATCGCCGTGATCTCGCTCTGGCTCATTCAGCTCTCCCTCGGCGCGTTGCGACCGAACAAAAAACCAGAGGATGGCGCTCGACTCGGTTGCATCCCCGCCGCGCTCCGTCCCGCGTGGTTCTGGGCGCACCGACTCATCGCCCCGACGGTCCTCACCGTCGCCGCCGCCACCATCTTCGTCGGCGCCGACCTCATGCACGACAGATACGGCACCAGAGACTCCACCGGGGTCTCGTTCTTGCGTCCCGGAGTCCTCGGCGGCGCGTACGCCGCCGTCCTCGTCGCCGCCGTCGCCGTCTCCTTCGTCCCGACGAAACCACGCGCGGAGTCGACGAACGACCTCGAACTCGCGTGAATCCATCGCGTTCATTCATACATATTTTTTGTACACGCACCCTTCACCGCACGCGGACCCGATCGATTCGCGAACCGAACCTCCGTCCCTCGCGCGCCTTGTCTCGCGCGCCTGCTCTCGCGCGCGCCTTCTCTCGCGGCCCCTCTCTTCACCGTTCACGACTCGTCGATCGAGTCCCTCCCCGATGGGACACGCGCCTTTTGGGCGCACGCCCCCGCGTTCGACCCATCCACCGGTCATGACTCACCGTGACCCCCTCCCCGCGCGCGCGTCGCCGCCCTCGCGTCGACGACGACGACG